>Ga0209172_10000070_pt1 | contig 296932 bp, 267 predicted proteins | sample LarsenN4metaG_FD_184113 | JGI IMG/M metagenome (GOLD analysis project Ga0209172, IMG submission 184113) | Hot spring sediment bacterial and archeal communities from British Columbia, Canada, to study Microbial Dark Matter (Phase II) - Larsen... ... | reverse complement strand
GGTAGGGGACTTTCCGGCAGCTTGCGCTGGCGGCTACACGTGTGGCGGCACGTTGGGCCTGGGGGAAGGGGGAACAGCATGCGAAAAGATAGAAGCCCGCAGAGGAGGCAACGCCGAACGCAGAAGGGCGAAAGCGGAAAGCACGTATAACCCTTCGTCGCTTCGTCGCTCTTCCCACTTTGTGCCTTCGAACCCAGTCCTCAGTCCTCAGCACTCAGCACTGGACCGCCTGAACCCCTTGGTGGCCTTGGTGCCCTTGGTGGTTCAAAACATGAAACCCGCCGCATTTTCTATTCAATTGCGCCAAAAAAGAGGGGTGGGGGTCGTAAAAATCTTGACAATCTTGACTATCTTCCCCAAAAACCTCAATAAAACCGCACTTTTCGCAAAAAATCGTGACAATCTTCCAATAAAACCGCACATTTCTTGAAGAAGCCAGAAGCCAGAAGCCAGCAGCCAGTAGCCAGATGTGCAATTCAGAGCTCAGAGTTCAGAGTTTTCCTCTGTTGCTGCCAGTGCCAGAGGCTGCGCGGGGCGATGCGTTGGCCCGGCGATTCCACCCAGCCCCAAGGCTCACGAATCTCGGCATGATGCAGCGTGCCATCCGGGCCTTTGTATTTCATCGGTTGGCCATACATGCCATGCACACCGACCGCGATGAAGCCGGGCATCGTGTCCGCATCCGCGATCACATCGGACCGTTGCCAGACTTTGTACGGATCGTAATGGCCGGTGCACCAATTCCAGAGGGTGAAGCCGGGGCCGTGGCGAGGTGGGACGGCGTTGCCGGAGCCGCCGCCTTTGTTGACGCCGCCGACGAGATTTTCGAGGAGGTTGTCGCAGCCGATGCCGCCGTGGAGATCGACGCCGCTGGGTTCATCCATGGTGACGTCGCTGATAACGTTGCCGCTGAGGGTGCCTTGCACGTTGAACGCGTGCATGTTGCGGCCGGCGTGGCAATGCTGGAAGACGCAGCCGGTGCTGCGGCCGCATAGGACGAAGCCATTGTGGCCGGGGTTGCCCATGATGCGGCAATGCTGGACGACGGTGCCGAGGCAATCGCGCAGGCCGACGGCGGAGGTGGTGTTTTCGTGGAGGAGGTTGGCGACCCAGCCGGCGTTGACGCGATCGAGTTTGATGTGGTCCCAGCCGTTGTCGTGTTCGCCGTTTTTGTGGTGGATGAAGAAGCCGCCCCAGAGGCAGCGGATTTGGAGATCGAGCACGCCGACGTGGTGGAGCATGGGGAACGCGCAGAGTTGGGCGGGCCATTGGGTGATGCTGCGATGGAGCGGGGCGTCGATGGTGATGCGGCGGCCGTCGATGGCGGTGATGGTGCAGAGCTGGCTGACGAGTTCTTTGCCTTGGCCGCGCCAGTTCTTGGCGACTTGCACGCGGTGTTGGACGAGGTCGGCGGCGAGTGAGCCGTCGGTTTCGAGTTGGCGGAGGAGGTAGGTGTCGCCGATGCGGAGGGCGGAGGGGTCGGCGACTTCAATGATGCGCTCGCCGCGGAGACCGGCGGTGATGACGGTGAGCGGGACGGGGTCGGGCGCGGTTTCGGGCGCGATGATCATGAGGGGATGCTCGCCGGCGCGCCAGGGTTGGCTGGGGTTGGGCGTGTCGCTGTAGCGGTGATTGACGAGGAGTGTGCCGGTGGGGCCGGTGCCGCTGCCGCGGAGGTAGATGTTCCTGTGCTTGATGCGGAGTGCGGGGAGTTTTTGGTGGACGTTGCAGTCGAGGATGCCGGGCGGGAGTTGGACGATGCCTCCGCCGCGGCGTGCGGCTTCATCGATGGCGGCCTGGATGGCGGGGAGGGCTTCTTCGCCGGAGTCGGGCTGGAGGCCGAAGTGGAGGGCGTCAATGGTGGGGAGGTCTTCGGCGCGGAAGGTGGTGTTGCGGCCGGCGTAGGAGAAGTCGTAGAGGCGGCCGCGTCCGCGTTGTTGCTGGAAGTCTTCGAGCAGTTGGATGCGCGGGGTTTTGACGCCGCGGCTGGCGAAGGGGCCTTCTTCGAAGCGGAGGGTGACGGGGCAGGTGATGGGGGCATCCGCGAAGTTGCCGGTGGCGGTGAGGTGGTCGGTGTGGATGGTGAGGGTGAGCGGGCCGCCGACGAGGGTCCAGGCGTCGGGGTCGATTTTGCCTTTGATGGCGACGGTGTTGTCGCTGAGCCAGTGGAGGGAGAATTCATGGAGGCTGCTGACGAGGGTGGGGGTGCGGGCGATGGCTTCGCGGTCCCAGATGTTGTCGCGGCGGCGCCATTCGAAGATGACGTCGTGGTTTTTGCCTTTGAAGGAGAGTGCGGCGGCGCAGGTGATGAACCATGTGCCGTTGGGTGGCAGCGTGAGCATAAGGACCTCGGCCGCACATTGTGAGGGGTGTGGGTGGCGCGGGCAAGCGGGCGGGTTAGCGCGTGCGGCTTTCGCGCAGGTGTTGTTCGAGCTTGGCGAGGTCGTCTTTAATGCGCTGGAGGTCGGCGAGGACCTCGTCGGGGCCGGTGCCGCCGTGGGCTTCTTCGGCTTTCACTTCCTGCAGGTTGTTGATGACGACGGCGATGAAGAGATTCACCACGACAAAGACGGCGATGACGATGAAGCTGAGGAAGAAGATCCAGGCGTGGGGTTTGGCGGCCATCACGTTGTTTTGGATTTCGGACCAGTTTTCGAGGGTGAGGATTTGGAAGAGGGTGAGGAGGCTGCGGCCGAGGGAGCCCCAGTGGGCGGGGTCGATCTGGGAAAAGAGGTGGTAGCCCAGGACGCCGTAGATGTAGAGCAGCAGCGACATGAGGACGAGGACGTGGAAGAGCGAGGGGATGCTGCGGAGCATGGTTTCGATGATGAGACGCAGCACGGGGAAGGCGCTGATGAGGCGGGCGACGCGCAGGAGGCGCGCGACGCGGGCAAGGGTGGCGATGGGGCCGGCGGCGGGCAGGAGGCTGACGACGACGACGGTGAAGTCGAAGACGTTCCAGCCGTCTTTGAAGAAGTTGGCGGGCTTGGGGAACTTGGCGGTGATGCGGATGAGGAGTTCGGCGATGAAGATGGCTTGGACGGCCCAGTTCAGGCCGATGAGGAGGCGACCGTAGTTGTCCATGAGGGTGGGGCTGGTTTCGAGGCCCATGACGATGGCGTTGAAGATGATGATGGCGACGATGAACTTGGAGAACCAAGCGCTCTCGGCGAGGCGTTTGCAGAATGCGACCATGTTTGGCTCCGTGCTAGCAACGGCGAAACGCAACCGTTTTCAAAGGACAAATTGCCACGAAAGACACCAAGGACACGAAAGATGTTTTGGTGTCTTTGGTGTCTTTCGTGGCAGTTGTTGTCAGAACAGGGATTCGGGTTTTTGTTGTGCGGGTGGGGTGAGTTTGAGGTGGGCGTAGGCGGCGGGGGTCATTTGGCGGCCTTTGGGGGTGCGGCGGATGAAGCCGATCTGGAGGAGGAAGGGTTCGACGACGTCTTCGAGGGTGTCGCGTTCTTCGCCCATGGTGGCGGCGAGGGCTTCGACGCCGGCGGGGCCGCCGTCGTAGTCGCGGGCGAGCGTGGCGAGGAAGCGGCGGTCGAGGGGATCGAGCCCGAGGATGTCGATGCCTTCGAGTTCGAGGGCGGCTTCGACGACATCGGGCGTGACTTTGGCGTGCGAGCGGACGATGGCAAAGTCGCGCACGCGGCGAAGGAGGCGGTTGGCGACACGCGGCGTGCCACGAGAGCGCGCGGCGATGGCGAGGAGCGCGGCTTCGTCGGCGGTCATGTTGAGGAGGCCGGCGGAGCGGTGCAGGATCTTGAGGAGTTCCTGTGGGGAGTAGTAAGCGAGGTGGTGGGCGATGCCAAAGCGCGAACGCATGGGGCCGGAGATGAGGCCGCTGCGGGTGGTGGCGCCGATGAGGGTGAAGGGCTGGAGGGGCATGCTCATGGCTTGGGCGTGGCGGCCGGAGTCGGTGACGATGTCGATGGAGAAATTTTCCATCGCGGGGTAGAGGTATTCTTCGACGACGATGGAGAGGCGGTGGATTTCATCGATAAAGAGGACGTCGTGGGGTTTTAGATTCGTGAGGATGCCGACGAGATCGGAGGGGCGCACGAGGGCGGGGCCGGAGGTGATTTTGGGCGTGTTGCCGGTGAGTTCTTCGGCGACGATATAGGCGAGGGTGGTTTTGCCGAGGCCCGGCGGGCCGGAGAGGAGGACGTGCTCCATGGGCTCTTTGCGCATCTTGGCGGCCTGGACGGCGATGCGCAGTTTTTCGAGAAGCTCGGGCTGGCCGACGTATTCGTTGAGACGCTTGGGCCGCAGCGCGGGCGAGAGGATGTCGACGGGCTTGTCCTCAGCCTGCTGGTCGGCGGAAACTAGACGCTCGCGTGCCATGGGTTAGAAGCCTTGCTTAAGACGATAGACCGCGCGGAGGATGGATTGGGGGTCTTTGAGGGTGCCGTCGGCCTTGCACGCCCGCGACACCCAGCTTTCGGCCTCAGCGCGGCGTTCGCCCAATTGTACGAGTGCGGCGATGGCGGTTTGCTGATAGTCGGGAAGTTGCTCGAGGGGAACCGCGGGGGTGGCGCCGATGGCGAATTTTTCGACCTTGCCGTGGAGCTCCGCGATGATTTGTTCAGCGGCGCGGGCACCGACGCCGTCGAGGGTTTTGAGCGTTTTGACATCTTTGAGAGCGATGGCGGAGGCGATCTGCGTGGTGGGGATGGAGAGGGCGCGGAGGGCCTTGCGGACGCCGATGCCTTTGACGGTGGTGAAGAGGTCGAAGAAGTCTTTGTCGATGGCGCGGAGGAAACCGATGAGGCGCGGCGTGAGCGAGCCGAAGCTGGGGTTGCCTTCGATGTAGTCGAGGGTGAAGAAGGTGACGCGCTGGCCGACCTGGGTTTGCAGGTATTGGATGTCGGCGGCGGGGACGAGGAGTTCGTAGGTGAGCTCGCCCACGGTGAGGTGGACGCAGTCATCGCCGACGAATTCGAGATTGCCTTGGAGGCGTACGATCATGTTGAGAATAGTGGCGACAGGGCAGTGGGATGTCAAACCTTGCATTCAATTGATAATTGACAATTATCAATTGACAATTGTCAATTGAAACGAGGTTCTTGATGAAGTTGGCTTTTTCGACGAATGCATTTTCACGGCACACGCTGAGCGACGCGCTGGAGGCTATTGCGGCGGCGGGGTATGCGGGGGTGGAGATTTTGGCGGATAAGCCGCACTGGTACCCGGAGAAGTTTGATCCGCGGGAGGCGGAGGGGATTCGCAAGCAGCTTGAGAGGCTGAAGCTGGGGATCAGCAACATCAATGCGAACTGCACTTTCGGGTATTGGACCGATGCGCCGCCGGAGCCGTTTTTTGAGCCGAGCTTGATTGCGCCGGATGCGAAGCTGCGTGCGGACCGCGCGCGGATGATCGGGAATACGCTGCAGTTTGCGCAGGCGATCGGGGCGGAGAATATTTCGATTACGAGTGGCAAGGCGTTGCCGACGATGCCGCCGGATAAGGCGATGAAGCAGTTGAAAGAGGGCTTGAAGCCGCTGCTGGAGCAGGCGGAGAAGCTGGGCGTGAAGATCGGCATCGAGTGCGAGCCGATGTTGTTTATTGAATGGGCGACGGAGCTGCGCGAGTTGATCGACACGCTGGGGAGCAAGATGCTGGGGGCGAATCTGGACCTGGGGCACTCGATCGTGCTGGGGGAGGATTTGCCGACGATTACGAAATTGTTGGGCGATCGCATCTGGAATTGCCACGCGGAGGATCTGATCGGGCGGAAGCACTATCACCTGATTCCGGGCCAGGGCACGGTGGATTGGGCGGCGCTGGTTGGCTCGCTAAAGGCGATCAACTATCAGCGGTTTGTGACGGTTGAGCTGTACACGTATCCAGATCGGCCGGCGGAAGCGGCGCGGGAGAGCATCCAATTTCTGCAGCAATTCGTGTGACGAATCTATCTGTGGCCAGCCCTGGTAAGAAGTCTGGCGTTGTCGGTCTGGCGATCATCATTGAGGCATCAAGCCCGCGAAGTGAGTCCAAGCGGCGAGCCCACACCCCCCAGCGAGTCGCAGCAAACGCGCCGCGTGCGTAGAATGTCCGTCCTTGAGAAGGGAGCTATCACTCATGGCTGAATCCACGTTTGACCTGGTTGTTATAGGCGCCGGACCCGGGGGCTATGTTGCCGCGATTCGTGCGGCACAACTGGGTTTCAAAACTGCCTGCATCGATAAAGAAGCGAAGTTCGGCGGCACGTGCCTCCGCGTCGGCTGCATCCCCAGCAAGGCCCTCCTGGATGCCTCTGAGAAATTCGCCCACGCCAAGCACACCTATGCCAACCTCGGCATCAAGTTCGACAACCTTCAGCTCGACCTCGCCGCGATGATGGCCCGCAAAGACAAGGTCGTCGACCAGCTCACCACCGGAGTCTCCGGCCTCATGAAGAAAAACAAGATCGAGAAGATCGTCGGCACGGCCAAGTTCACCTCGCCCACGCAGGTTGAAGTGACGGCGGCTGACGGCACGAAGCAGAAACTTTCCGCCAAGCATTTCATCATTGCCACCGGCAGCGTCCCGGTGGAACTCCCGTTCATGAAGTTTGACGGCAGCAAGATCATCAGCAGCGATCACGCGATCGCCCTGAAGGAAGTGCCCAAGGCGCTCGTCGTCATCGGCGCGGGCGCGATTGGCCTGGAGCTGGGCAGCGTGTGGGCGCGGCTGGGTTCCAAGGTCACGGTGCTGGAGATGGCGCCGCAGGTTGTGGCCGGCGCTGATGTGGAGATGGCCGGCGGGCTGGAGAAAGTCCTTCGCAAACAGGGCCTCAACATTGTGCTCTCGGCCAAGGTCACCGGCACGGCCACGCAGTCGGGGCAGTTCGGCGTGACGTACGAAGCTGGCGGCGAGAAGAAGTTTGAGCCTGCTGACGTGGTGCTGGTTGCGGTTGGCCGGCGTGCGTTTGCGGAGGGCCTGGGCCTGAAGGACATCGGCGTGCAGACCGATGACCGTGGCCGGGTGAAGATCGATCACACGTTCAAGACGAACGTCGAGAACATTTACGCCATTGGCGATTGCGTGCAGGGCGCGATGCTTGCCCACAAGGCTGAAGAAGAAGGCGTGGCCTGTGCCGAGCATATCGCCGGCAAGGGCGGACACGTGTCGTACCACCTGATTCCTGCGGTCGTCTACACCGCGCCGGAGCTGGCCTGGGTCGGCAAGACCGAGCAGCAATGCGCCACCGAAAATCTTCCGACGGCTGTTGGCAAGTTCCGTTTCACAGCCAATGGCCGCGCGCTGTGCATGGATGAGCCGGAGGGTTTTGTGAAGATCATCGCCCACGCCAAGACCGACCGCGTGCTGGGCGTGCACATCCTGGGCCCGCAGGCGAGTTCGATGATCAGCGAAGCGGTCGCGGTGATGGAATTCGGCGGCAGTGCCGAGGATATCGCCCGCACGTGCCATGCGCACCCGACCTTGCCTGAAGCGGTTAAAGAAGCCGCACTGGCCGTGGCCAAGCGGGCGATACATTCATAAGCAAAGCGGAAAGCGGCGCGCAGAAAACAAAAAAAGCAGAAACAGTCATCCGACCGTTTCTGCTTTCTACTTTTTTGCCTTCTGCTTGGTTAGACGCGATACGCGCCGCGGGCTCGGCTGGGCGCGGGGGTTGTGGTTTTTGGGGCGACGGGTGAACCCACTTGTTGCACGGCGCGGTTCTTGGAACGCAGCAGGCGGGTGGTCCGCACTTTCGGTGCGACGCCGAAGCGTTCGAGCGCTTGGGCGGCCGTCATCCATTCGATGTTCTTGGACTCGACCTGGCGGTAAGCCATGTCGCCTTCATACGGATCCCACATGGCGATGGCATCCGACACCACGGCCACGCGGTGGCGGCGGGCCAGCAGCCCCAGCACCGCGGTGCGGAGCGTCCATTCCAGTGGTCCACCAACGATGATGAACATATCGACAGTAGACTCCGACAGCAGGCGGTCGAGGCGCGGGCATTCAAACAGGTTCAGACTCGGCAGGTCGAACACGAACTGCTGCGTCGTGCGGAAGCCGTCGATCGGCAGGGAGGTGCTGCAGTCCAGCGGCCATTCGATGCGCTTCTTGAGCAGCATGAACGGCAGTTTCTGGTAGCCGGGGGAGTTGGGGTCGCACACGCGTTTGCCGGCGTACTTTTGGCCGGGGACGACTTCGTTGTGCAGGCGCGTGGAAATCACGGGCATGACGGCGCGGTTGGCCATCGTGAAGACCTGCCTCAGCGGATCGATCAGCTTTTCGCCCTGGAAATACGGCACGCTGCCCTCGGCATAAACGAGGTCGCGCTGCGTATTGAGGTCCAGCAGGACGGGGGTAGGAACTGTGAACATGGCGACACCGCCTTTTGATTTGCCGCAGTCACGCGCCGCAGCGAGTCGAGAGCCATATAGGCATCATCGACTGATTGGTTATCTGACTATACGCAGAAAACGGGCCACGGTCGAAAAAACCGTAGAAATGCTGATGAGTTGTAACACTCTGTAACATCTGCAGATACGTATCTGCAGATTGTGAAAATGGGTACGAACGCGCGATGCACGTCACCCGCCGCCTGGTGGGTGTGTCGGTTCAGACGGGCGTGGCCAAGGCCTGAGCGCTGGCGTTATCATTCGCCTCAAACGAAGAAGCGAGGCCGAATGAGAATCACGGTGCAGGCGGACAAGGCGCGTTACACAATGCGCGGCGGGATCGGGGCGAGTTGGCACGCCATTGAACATGGCGAACGCAAAGGCGCCGGCAGTGCCTGGGGCGGCAACCCCGCACCCGATGATGCGGCCGGTTGGCAACAGCTTTACCGCCACGCCGACTGGCTCGGCCTCAACTGGATCCGCGCCGAGATCGAGCAGCGCAGCTACGAGGCGCAGCGAGGCGTCTTCACCTGGGATTCGCTCGACATGCAGGCGCTCTATCGCATCCTGGATTACTGCCAGTCGCGCGATGTCGATGTGATGCTGCAGCAGATGTGGGGTAACGTGGAATGGAACAAGTACCCGGACGTGGATGCACTGCACAGCGCGCCGCACGATGTGGCGGTCTATGCCGAGTCGCTGGCGAAGTTGGTGGAACACCTCGTGCGCACCCGCGGCTACACCTGCGTGAAGTGGCTCTGCATCAACAACGAGCCGGGATTTCACTTCAGCTGGTGGCAAGGCTACGGCAAGCAACCGCTGTCGATCACGCCGGGGCTGAAGGCAACGCGCGCGGCACTTGATGCGCGTGGGCTCAACGTGCCGATCGTCGGCCCGGATTACACCGGCATGGGCTGGGCAACCAAGGATATTGATTTTGACGACTACATCGGGGCGTACGACCTGCACACGTATCTCGAGCATTTTCGCCTGATGCCGCCGGGCCAGAGCGAAGGCGAAAAGGTCATGGCCGAGTGGGTGAAATACGCCAACGCCCGCGGCAAGCCGTTCTTCCTCACCGAATACGGCGCGATGCAGTTCGGCTGGCTCGGCAACCATCCCGGCCCGGGCACGTACCTGGCCAGCCTGAAGAATTTGGAGATCATCCTCCGCGGCCTGAGCGCTGGCGTGGAGGCCTTCAACCGTTGGAGCTTCGTCAATCGCGGCGACCTCGACGGGCAATGGCAGCTTGTGGATACCTGGGACACCGCCAACGACCGTCTGCTGCAGACGTTTGTCCCGCATGCGAATGCGTATTACTTCTTTGGCGCGATCGCGCGTTTTCTGCGGAAGTATTCGACGGTGCTGACCACGCACGTCGACGGCGTGTTCGATGGCTGGCAGCAATATGTGTTGAGTGAAGCATGGCGCGATGCCGACGGCCATGTGACCGTGGTCGTGCTCAACACCACAGAACAGGATGAACCGATTGAGCTGGTGTTAGAAGGCCACGACGGGCGGCCGCTGTTTAAGTACCAGTTGACCGAAGCGATCCGCAATCGGCGTGATGCGCGGCTCGATCCAGCGCCCGTCAACGGTGCAATCAACGAGATCGTCCCGGGCTTCAGCGTCAGCGTCTATTCCACGCGCCGCATCGGGCATGAGGAGTTGGCCAATCACCAGCGCAGCTGACGGGCATCAAACACCGGCCCGTCGGTGCAGGTGAGCTTGTAGCGCCATTCGTCGCTCGCGGCGTCATCATAGAAACGCACCACGCAGCTTTGGCACGTGCCCATGCCGCAAGCCATCGGCTGTTCAAGCGACACCTGCGCTGCCACACCGTATTTGTGGGCTACGGCTGCGGTGGCTTTCATCATGGGTGTCGGCCCGCAGCAGAAGACGACCGTGCGTTCGCGGGCGATCTGCGTGTTCTTCTCCAGAAACGCCGCGAGTGCCCCGGTGACAAAACCCTTGTAGCCCAGCGAGCCGTCATCGGTGGAGATCACCGTTGGAAAACCGTGATCGGCAAATTCGGTGGCGTTGAGGACCGGCGAACCGTCCGCTGCCGGCGCTGGCGAACAGGGGGAAATCGTCAGCGGCACGAGATCTTTGCGCTGCGCGCCGACAAAACCAACCGCCCGCTTGCCCGCAGCGTGCACGGCCTGCGCCAGGTAGAACATCGGCGGAATGCCCACGCCCCCGCCGACCAGCAAGGCTAGATCCATTTTCTCGGGCAACACGAATCCATTGCCCAGCGGCCCGAGCACCGACACTTCCGCATCGCGCGCCAAGCCTTCCAAGTAACGCGTGCCGCGCCCCACCACGCGATGGATGATGTCGATCTCTTGCTTGCCGTCGGCCAGTGTGCGCCGCCCCGCGATTGAAAACGGCCGGCGGAGATACGCCACACCCGCGAGGAAGTCCGGGTCGTGCATCTGCGGCCGCGCTTGGCCGGGCGACCACTCCAGCACCTGGTATTGGTTGTCGCAGGTCGCTTCATGATCGCGGCATTCAAGCTGCACGAACTGGCCCGGCGCGCTGGCCGGAAAATCCGCCGGCATCTGCAGCGTGAGACGGTAGTGCTCGGTGCAGATGCGGGTGTTGACGGCCACGCGTCCACTGTAAATGCCGCGGGGACGCTGCGCCGTAGGTTTAACGCGATCATTGGCAATGCCGGCCATGGTTTTTCCTCGTGCAATGGCCGGGCAGTGTAGCAGAAAAGTGCGGTGCAATCAGGCGGTTTCTTGGCGTTCGCGGCGGCGGTGGTAGAACACCAAGGCCAGGCCCGTCGCCGCGGAGAGGAGCATCAGCGCGTTCGTGAAGATAAAGACGGTATCGCCCACGAGCCACGAGTAGATCGTAAAGCCGAGCGATGCGACCATTTGACCGGCGAAGAGCCAGAGCGACACACCTTTGCTCGTGCCGGTGCGGTATTGACGAAATATCTGGCTTGCGATCGTGAGCACGAGGATCGCGGACGCCGCCCAGCCGATGAGTTGTTGCATGGTGCACCTGCTGCAGACACGTGCCGAAGCATTGCATGTGCCAGTTCCGGCGCGGCGTGAAAAGCTAAGCCGCAAGCATGAGACTTGCGCACCAGCGCCTTGATGAAAGCATGCGTTAGACACTGCTCAGCCGTAGATTACTGCACTTCTGATCTCGGCGGCTCTGCGCGCATCTTGTACAATCCGGATTCAGCAAGCGCGGGGACCTCACCCGGCGCTTGAACCTCACGCTGGTGCATCATGCAGGCAAATCACTGGCAACGCCTCTGGCTTGCGTACCTCATCCTCGCGCTGTGTCTGGCGTTGACTGTGACCGCCTACGCCTACGTCAAAACCAACATAACCCAACTCGCCGAGCAGCGCTTCGAAAACGCGACGCGCACCCTGTGCGAGACCATCGAAGGGCAACTGCAACGCTATATCGATACGCTCAACTCCACCCGCGGCTTCCTTGAGGCCAGCGACGATGTGTCGCGCGAAGAGTGGCGCACCTACACCCGGTCGATTGACCTGCGCGAGAATTACCCCGGCATTAAAGGCGTGGGCCTCGCCGTGCGCGTTGATCCTGCCAATCTTGCCGAGCACGAGCGGTCGGTGCGCAGCGAAGGCTTTGCCGACTATCGCGTCAAACCCGCCGGCCCGCGCGACGTCTATTTTCCGATCCTGCTGTTAGAGCCGTTTGATGAACGCAACCAGCGGGCGTTCGGTTATGACATGTTCGCGGAGCCGGTGCGGCAAGCGGCCATGCGCCGCGCGGCCGAGTTTAACACGCCGGCTGCCACCACGGCCGTCACGCTCGTGCAAGAAACCACTGAAGACCGCCAGTGGGGCTTTCTCGTTTATCTACCGACGTATCGCCGCGGCATGCCGCTCAACACGCCAGAGGAACGCTTCGCGGCCGTGCGCGGCTTCGTCTACAGCCCCTATCGCATGGGCGATCTCGTGCGCGGTGCGCTGGGCGAGCGGCTCGAGCCGCTGCCGCTGCACTTCCACATCTTCGACCATGATGATCCGGCCAAGGGCACGCTGGTCTTCGACTCCGACGGCCACACCGACGACGGGGACGACGAGCGCCCACCCATGACCAGGCGGCATCGCGTGCACATCGCCGACCGCAACTGGACGATTCAAACCTGGCCCACGCCAAATCTCCTGGCCAACAGCGAACAGAACTTGCCGTGGCTGGTGCTTACCGTCGGCATGTTGATGAGCTGGCTGATCTTTGGCCTGAGCTGGCTGCAGATTCGCGGCCGCATGGCCTCTGACCTTGCCGCGGAGAAGATCGCCCGCAGCGAACGCGCCGCGCGCGACTCTGAACTGCGCTACCGCCGCAAGATCGAGCAGTCGCCGCTGGCGGTGCTCACCGCTTTGCCCACCGGCGAACCGCTCATGGTCAACCGCTCGTTTGAAGAACTCTGGGGCATCGGCATCGACGACCTCCGCGGCAGCAACATGTTTGATCATCCGCTGGTGGAGCAGCTCGGACTGCGCCAGCAGCTGCAATCGGTGGTGCGCGGACAGACCGTGCAGATCGGCCCGCTGTTCATCGCGGGCGGTAAGGTGCCCAGTGGCGCAAGTTACCGCGAACGCTGGGTGCGCAGCGTGGTGCATCCGATTCTTGACGAGCAGAATGTCGTCAAAGAGATCGTGGTGATCAGCGAGGATTTCACGGGCCGCAAGGCGGTGGAAGAAGCGCTGCGGCAGGCGAAGGAACAGGCCGAGGCCGCCAACCGCGCCAAGGATCAGTTTCTTGCCGTGCTCTCACATGAACTGCGCAACCCGCTGGCCCCGGTGCTGGCGATGGTCAGCCTGTTGAAGGAGCACGACCTCACCGAGGAACAACAGCACGATGCGATCGAGACCATTCGCCGGAATGTCGAACTCGAAGCGCGCCTTATCGATGACCTGCTCGACATAACGCGCATCACCCGCGGCAAGCTGACGCTGGATTTTCAACCGGCCGACGCCCACGAACTGCTGCGCCACGCGATCGAAATCTGCACGCCGGATATTTCCGGCAAGAACATTCGCCTGGCCGCGCACCTGGAAGCGACGGCACATCACCTGCGGGCCGATCCCGCGCGGTTGCAGCAGGTCTTCTGGAACATCATCAAGAATGCCGTGAAATTCACGCCCGATGGCGGCCGCATCACCGTGCGCACCCGTGACGATGCGCAGAACAACCTGGTCATCAGCGTGGAAGACAACGGCATCGGCATCGCGCCCGAAAAGCTCTCGCGGATTTTTGACGCCTTCGAACAGGCCGACCGGTCCATCACCCAGCGCTTCGGCGGGCTCGGACTTGGCCTGGCCATCTGCAAGGCCCTCACCGAGGCCCACCACGGCACGATCAGCGCGGCATCCTCCGGCCTGGGCCACGGCACCATCTTTACCTTGACGTTTCCGACAATCGCGGCGCGCACCGCCGCGCAGCAGCAGCCGGCCAACGGGGCGAAGATTGCGGCGCGCCCCCGCGCGGGTCTGCGCGTGTTGCTGGTGGAAGACCAGGCCGATGCACGCCGCGCCATGGCGTTGCTTCTTGCTAAGCTCGGCTACGAAGTGCGCGCCGCCGAGAACGCCGCGACCGCACTGGCGATGACACGCGAGTGGCCCTATGACGTCCTGCTGTCGGACGTCGGCCTTCCGGATGAGTCCGGCATTGAGCTAGTCCGGAAGATTCGCGCCATCCGCGATGTGCCCAGCATCGCCCTGACCGGCCTGGGCATGGAGTCGGACATCCAGGCGGCACTCGCCGCCGGCTTCGACGAGCACCTGACCAAGCCCGTGCAGTTAAGCAAGCTCGAGAGCGCCATCGCCACGCTCGCCGCACGCCGCAAGTGAGGGCGCTTCACTCCCGGGCCAAGGCGCGCTACACTACGCCGCATGAAAAACAAATCACTTATCGTTGCGGGACTGGTAATGGCGGCATTGTCCGCCAAAACGTTTGCGGCCACCGGACCGGATTTGCTGCTGGTTCCGCTGGCGCCTGACACCACTTGCCGCACATGGATTAACACCATGTACTTCGACCGCGCCGACGCCGACAAGCCCGGCGGCGCCGTGTCGCTGACCATTAATGATGTGAGCATGAAGGGTCAGTTGCCCGAGCCCTCCAGCCTCGTGCCGCTGGTCGGCTACCAGCACACCTATATCTACATCGCCTCTGACCGGACCGACCTGCCGGGCCAGTTGCTCGATCAGTCCGTGGCCCTCGGCGCTACGCTCTATAAGAGCGGCGAGTGGACGCTCATGGGTTCGTTCGGCGTGGGCTACGCCGGCACCAATCCCTACGCCGACGGCGAAGGCGCGTACGCCAAGAGCGATCTCATCCTCACGTACCAGCTGAACGACAAAGACTCGCTGCAGTTCATGCTCAATTACCACGGCAATCGCACCTTCATGCCGGATGTGCCGCTGCCGGGTTTCGCCTGGAGCCGCGTCGAGTCGCGCGATCTCCGCTTCACCCTCGGCGTCCCGCTGAGCACAATCTACTGGCGGCCGATCGACAAAGTGTCGATCGAAGGCGGCTTCCTGCTGCCCTTCAATGGCTTCGTGACGGCGCGGTATGAAGCGACCGAACAACTGACCTTCTTCGCGGATGTCGCCAACCGTTACCAGGGCTTCTGGATCGACGGCAACACCGACCGCCGCGTCTTCTTCAAACAGCGCACGGCCGAAGTTGGCGCCACCTTCACGCTGAACAAAAACGCCGACTTCACCCTCGCCGGCGGTATCGCCTTTGACCAGGAATTTGAACGCGGCTTCGATTCGCGCTCGGCCACGGAGATCACCGAAATCTCCAGCGAACCGTACGTTCGCGCCGCACTCACACTGCGGTATTGATCGCGTCGAAAGCAAAAAATGAAAAAGGCCCGTGCGTTCAACCCGCACGGGCCTTTTTTGTTGGCTTACATTTCTTCCAGCGTCTCGATGCCCAGCAAATCGGTCAGGCCGATGCGCATCGTCGTCGCCACCGCATCGCAGAGCAGCAACCGCGACATCTTGAGGGCTTCGCTCTCGGCCCGCAGCACCGGGCAGGATTCAAAGAAGCGCGAAAACGCCCCCGCCAGCTCATACAGATACGTGCACAGGTAGTGCGGCTTCAGATCGCGGGCGACGCTCTCGACCACCCCGCCGAATGCCAGCAGCTTCTTTGCCAGCGCGATTTCGTCGGCATGTTCCAGCAACAACGCCGGCCGCTTCGCGCGAACTTCATCCGCACTGATGCCAGCCTTGCGATAGATCGACCGCACCCGCGTATAGGCCATCTGCAGATACGGCCCGGTGTTGCCTTCCAGCGACAACAGCCGGTCCCACGTGAAGATGTAATCGGTTGTCCGGTCCTGTTTCAGGTCGGCATATTTCACGGCGCCGATGCCCACGGCCTTGGCCACGCGCGCCCGCTGCTCCGGCGACAACGCCGCAGCCCGCTCGGCCTTCACCTTGCCGGCCTCTACCACCGCTTCTTCCAGCAGTTCCTTCAGCTTCACCGTATCGCCCGAGCGCGTCTTGAACGGCTTGCCGTCCTCGCCCAGGATCGACCCGAACGGCGCATGCTCCAGCGAGGCAACGCGCGGCTTCTGCGGCGCCAAGCCCGCATGAATGCGCGAGTCCAGCGTGTCCTGGCCTGAATCGGCAAGCGTCGCCTTCTCATGCAGCGGCGCGGGCAGCACATCCCACTGCGCCGCCTTGAACGCATCAAAAAGCATCGCGAAGTGCTGGCTCTGCCGCGCATCGGTCAGATAGATCACCCGGTCGGCATGCCAGTCGCGGTTCAGCGGCTTCTGTTCCTCCGGCGTGGTCTTGTTTTCCTGCACGCGGAAATAGAGTGCCGCCAGGTCGGTGGCGCTATACGGATAACCGCCATCGCGCTTCTGCAGCATCAGCGGCATCGGGCGCTCGTCGCGATTCACCCAGCCCGGCAGAAACACGCAGAACGCGCCCTGCGAGTACGTCGCGAACGCCTTCTCGACTTTCGGAATTTCCTGCTCAACCGCTTCGGCAGCGCGCTTCTCTTCCGCCTTGCCTGCGCCTTCGTTGCCCGTGACGTCCTCGTCGGCATCATCCGCCGTGCCCGCGTGTGCGATCACTGCCGCGTTGTCGCCGGCAGGTTCAAGCGTCTGCTTCACGCGCTCGATCAGCTTTGGCAAGCGCGGACCGAAGAATGACTCGGCCCGCTCGTGGGCGTCGGTCAACGTCACGCCAAGCGCGGCGTAAATCTCGGTGTAGTGCTCGCGCGTTGCGGTTCGCATGGGCTTCCACACCTCGGTGGCGGAGGCCTGGCCGGTCTGCAACTCCACAACCGTCTTACGCGCAATCTCTGCAAACGCCGGGTCAGCCTTGAACCGCGACGTTGCTTCCTTGTAGAGTCGGTCGAGGTCGGCAATCGTCAGCGGTTTGTCCGTTAGCTTCTGCTCACGCAGGTAATGAATCAGCATCCCAAACTGCGTGCCGAAGTCGCCAATGTGATTTTGCCTGATGACCGTGTGACCGAGGAACTCCATGGCACGGGCCAGCGTGTCGCCAATGATCGTCGACCGCAGGTGGCCCACGTGCATCTGCTTAGCCACATTCGGGCCCGAATAATCAATCGCAATCGTCTGCGCCGCCGCGGTGCGCTCCACGCCCGCGCGGCCATCATAAATGGCGCTCAGCAGACTCGCCGCGAGAAACTCTTTCTTCAGCCGCAAGTTGATAAAACCCGGTCCCGCGATCGTCGGCGCTTCGCACAAATCGTCGAGCTTCACGTTCTGAATGATCTTCTCAGCCACATCGCGCGGCTTGCCGCTCACGCGCTTGGCCAGCGACATCGCCACGTTGCTCTGAAAATCCGCGTGGCGCGGGTCCGCCGTCTTGATCAGCGGATCAACTATGTTCTCAGCGCCAAACGCCAGGCCGATCGCGACTTTAAATCGCTCGGCAAGCAGCTCATCAATCGGTTTCACGGGTCAGCCTTCTTACTTCTTCTTCGACTTCTTGGCCGCCGGCTTTTTCTTCACAGGGGCCTTCTTCACGGCTTTCTTCGGTGCAGCTTTCTTGGGTGCAGCCTTCTTAGCGGCAACTTTCTTTACCGCGGGCTTCTTCGCCTTGGCCGCAACTTTCTTCACGGCCGCTTTCTTCGCCGGGGCCTTCTTCTTCGCAGCCTTCTTCGCCACGACCTTCTTCCTGGCCACGGCCTTGGGTTTAGCTTTCGCCTTCCGCGCGGCCTTCGGCGTACGACGCGCCGGCCTCGCCGCGTCTTCAACGTCCGCCACCGCGTCCGCGACCGCCTTCACCCGCACGTCCTCCTGCGGCGCCAGCCCCGCTTCGGCATCGGCATCCTCTTCCTCCGGCAACTCCGTCGGAAAATGCCCCTTGTCCGAATCCGGCGACTCCGCCTCGAGAAACGCCACGCTGTTCGAACCTGTCGATTCGTCCGGCACTTCCACCATCACGGGTGAATCGCCGTCATCCTCGTCGTCAAGCAACTCAGCATCGCCCTCAACGCCGGTATCAACCGACTCCAGTTCGTCTTCGTCCGTCGCCGGCGGCAAGCCCAGCTCCGCACGCCAGTCGATGCGCGGCGAGTCACCCCACAGCAGCTCCAAGTCGTAAAACTCCCGGCTCTCCGCGTCGAACACGTGCGCCACCACCTGCACGAAATCGAGCACGATCCACTTCGCCGAGTCGTAGCCGTTCTTCTTCCACGCATTAAAGTTGCTGCGCTTGCCCAAGTCCGCCATCTCATCCACAACGGTGCGCATCTGCGTCGGGCTTGTGCCCGTGGCAATGACAAAGAACTCCGTCACCGGGCTCTTGCCGCGCAGGTCCAACACCACAACGTTGCGGCAACGCGTGTTTGCAGCCATCTCGGCGGCGGCCAACGCAAAGTTGTAGCTGGCGCTGCGTGGTGTGGCGGTCGTTTGTTCTGACATAAATATCACCCTCTCAAGCCCCAACATCTTACCGTGGGACGCGCAGGTTGGCATCTTCGCGAATGTTCAGCCGCAAAAACCACGCCAGAGCCACTCCGGGACGCCGCCCAGTTGGCCTCAGACCGCAACATCCATTAACCGCAATCAGGCGTGCCGGCCGCGAATCCACTCAAACGGCATCTTCGGCCGCTTCCGCAAATCGGCCGCAATCTCTTCCGCATACGAGGCATACCGCTCGGCCTGCCCGCAGAGATACTCCTGGGCCTTCGCCGCCTTGTCCGTCACCTGCAGGGCCGCGATGTTCCACGTGGTCACCAGGTGCTGAATAATCGAGGCATAATCCGCCACGGTGTACACCTGTTCACGCTGGGCCACCACCGCAAAGTGATCGAACAGATCCGGGTCCTTGCCGTCAAACATCAGCCGGCCGGGCATGGCGATGATCGACCGCATCATGTTGCGAAAAGCCATGATGCCGCCCGCGGGGTCGCGGGCCAACACTTCGCCCATCATCTTGGTGTAAAACGCTTCGTGCCGGCTTTCATCACCGGCAATGCGCTGGCAGATCTTGCCAAGATTGGCATCCCCCTGCTGCTGCACAAGGCGCCCGACATTGCCGTGCGAAATCTTCGTCGCCCGCTCCTGGAAGCTCGTATAGATCAGCCCGTTGTACGGATCGGGGTACGCCCGCGGGTTAAAGCCATTCGAAATGAGGTGCTGAACCGTCACCTCAACCGCACGCATATCCACGCGCCCGGTGAGACGAAGATAGGCGTTCAGCAGATCGCCGTGCCGGTTCTCCTCGGCGGTCCAGCCGCGCAGCCACTTCGCCCACGGGTTGGGGTTGTCGCCTTCAAAGTCGTGGGCAATCAGATTCAGCGAGACCGCGTAACTCGGCAGCGCTTCCTCCGTCACCATGTCGCCCACCAGGATCACCAGCAGCTCATCTGAGATTGACTGCGAGGACGCGCGAAAAGCCTCAACCTGCTCGCGCCAGCTCTCGGCCGACAGGTCCGGCAGGTAATCGGTGGGCTGCCATGCTTTGTCCACTTTGGCCAGAAAATGCAGGTTCTCCCCCACATATTGCTGCATCCCCTGCAGCACTGTGAGATGATCAAAACACGTCTTGTCGAGATTAAGCCTGTTATCCACGCGCGGTCTCCTGATCGAGTCGAAGGTTTTTTCTGCAGGCAGCCCGCTGATGAAGTGGGGCGTTGGCTCGCGTTTCCAGATGGCCCAAAATCTGGTGCTGCAGCCAGCTTAACAACTTTGCGCTGCATTCACACCCGCTAAATGCCCGGTAGAAAACGCCAGCTGCAAATTGTAGCCTCCGCTCGGCCCTGTGAGATCCAGCACCTCCCCCGCCAAAAACAACCCGGGCACAATCTTGCTCTGCAGCGTTTGCGGGTCCACTTCCCGCAGACTGATGCCGCCGGCCGTCACCATCGCTTCTTTGAATCCCCGCGTCGCATGCACCGGGATGCGCGTGCGCTTCAGCCGCTCGATCAGGCGATGCATCTGCGCGCTTGTCAGCGTCGCACACGGCTGGTCGTGCGGTATCTCGCACAACCGCAACAACATCTCCGCCAATCGTCGCGGCACCGCCACGCCCGCAGGCTCACGCGGAGCGGCGGCATCCACATCCGACCACGTACGGTCCGGACTCGTTGAATCAATCGTGATCTCCGGCCCCTGCTGCGCCAGCACCTTGCGCAGCAACTTCTTGCCATGCTGCTGCTGCCATTGCCGCAGCGTCGCCGACAGCACCTCGTGCGTCGTCTGCGGCAAAAAATCGATCCGCACATGAACCGTCGGCGTGTCCTCCAGCAACTCCGCCACCGTCTCCGAAACATTCAATACCGCCGGCCCGCTCAACCCAAAATGTGTAAACAACATGTCATTCCGGCACTCGCGGTTGTCCAGCTTCACCTTCCGCCCCGGCGGCAGTTCAATCTCCACCTGCACGCGCTGCACCGCCAGGCCTTTCAGTTCATGCACCCACTGGTCATGCGTCAGCAACCCCACAATCGCCGGCCGCGGCGTCACCACGCTGTGCCCCAACCCCTGCGCAAAGCGATACCCATCGCCCACCGTCCCCATCCGCTGATAACTCATCCCGCCCACCGCAATCAGCAACGTGCGACTGTCGAACACCCGCCCATCCGCCAGCGTGACATGAAACTGTTCATCACGCGTCACGCTCGCCACCGTCGCCGGTGCAAAGATCTCTACCCCCAGCGCCCGCATGCGATTCACCAGCGCATCGACCACCGACTTGGCCTGGTTTGAGTCCGGATAGATCTTCCCATCGTGTTCCTCATGGCTCGGCACGCCGAGGTCCTCGAAGAACGCCCGCAGCCCATCATTCGAAAGGTGCCGCAGCGCCGGCGTGAGGAAACGCCCATTCCGCCCAAACTGCTCGATCAAAAAATCCACCGACCCCGCATTTGTAAAATTGCATCGCCCGCCCCCGCACACCAGCACCTTGATCCCCGGCCGCACATTCTTCTCAAAAATCCCCACGCGCAGCGCAGGACTCGTTTCCTTAGCCGCAATCGCCGCCATCATCCCCGCCGCCCCCGCACCAAGAATGATCAGATCGAAGTTCATTGGAGGAACAGATTAACTGGGATGCCGCATTGGTGAAACACAAAGCCCACGAAGGTTCACAAAGAACACAAAATGGTTTCGTGTTCTTCGTGAACCTTCGTGCGCTTCGTGTCAAGAAAAGCTGCCAACGCGGGCAGATCCACCTCTTACCAATTTCGGTCTATGGGCTAAGCCATTTGACATCCGTTCCATACAGCGGGTCATAAAGACGTTTCTCTTCCCATGGCAAGGGTTTTCGCCACCACGTCTCGTAGTGCGCATACACAACATCCGGCTCGTCTTCATAGACGCTCAGAAACCGTTTCGACACGTACTCGTTAGTTCGCGCTTCTTCCATCAAGATCAAACCGCCGCGTTTCGCCGGCTGCGACCAACGCGCGTGATTCTCAAGAATCGCCTCAATCAATGGCGGCCCAAGCGTACGCGCGCGATCGCCCTGTCGACCGCCGAAACCGGCCTGCTTGGCGTAAAACTCGACGATCATCGCACGATACGTCCCTGGTCCCGCACGATTGAACTCATCGATCAGTAAACGGTCGATCGCATCAGGCACATGTCGGCCATCGAGCTTCTTGTAGAGTTCGTCAAGAACAATGTCGACGCGATCTCCATAGTGCAGATCGAACCACAAATTGGCCCGCGCGATTCGCCAGCCCGGATCAGCGATAATCCACATCACCCCGGCCAGCACCATGATCGCCAGGACTGAGAGAATCGCCGTTGAATAACGCTTCCACATGGCGCACCACACAGTTTCTTCGCGTCTTCGTGCCTTCGCGGTTAAGAACTCTTTGCCGCGTCAAACTTCCCACCCAAAAACTCCGGTATCTGCTGCACTTCCCCCTTCTTATTGATGCACGCAATCGTCGTTTCCGCCGTGCTCAGCAGTTCCTTCGTTGCCGTGTTAAAAATTTCATACGTGTGATCGATCCGCACATGCGTCTGCTTCACGATGCGGCACACAATCTCCAGCTCATCGTCATAGCGCGCTGGCCGCTTGTAGCTGATCGCCACCTTCGTCACCGCAAACAGCACATCGCGATCTTCCAACTCGCGGTAGCTCACGCCCGACAGCCGCAGCAACTCCGTCCGTGCCATTTCCAAAAACGGCAGGTACCGCGAGTGATGCAAAAAATTCATCGGATCGCATTCCACATAGCGAATCCGCACCCTGATCCGGCATTCCAAATTCATTCACCCACCATCGATTACATGATGCCCGTGAGGTTGATGCCCGGCTCATCCGCGAAGAGCTCGGCCAGCGCCTCAGGGTCCACCTTATGCTTGAAGCGCACCACGCCGTCAACCAGCACCACCGGAATATCGTGCTGATATTTCTCGTGCAGCCCCTGGTCGCTGGTGATGTCGATCTCCTCGATCAACACCGCCGCCTGCTGGCCCACCACCAGCTGCACCACCTTCACCGCCGCCTCACAATTGTGGCACCCCGGCTTACTCATGATCGTAACACGTCGCATAACGACCCCCTTTCACTGTTCTATTATTGACGAGAGTCGCTAAGGAATCGACTCCTTCGTTTGATCGGTTGCCGTTTCGCAGTTACAGCAGATGGGCCGCAATCCGTTTTATCTGCGGCAACATCGGGGAGCATTTGTCCGCTGAGCGTTTTCAAGCCGTCTCTAACGTCTTGTATTTCGCGGATTTGCGGATCATGGCAAACGGTGTCTCGAGACTTGCTTTTCGTCTTGCCACGTGCACATTCTGCTGTGGCTGGGCGGGTGCAGTCGGGATGTCGTTGCCGATCGGACATCGCAGCACTGGGCCGACTGAGCGGCACTTTGTCCGAATTGGCGACAAGTAAATACCGTTTGCCTTCAGGGGGTTTAAGTTGTATGGTAGAGGGCGTGCCAACGACTGGCACAGCCGTTGCTTGCCCAACTCAACCGTGGGGGTGGCAACGGGTGCTCTTACATGACGTAAGTCGTGGACTGATATGCGATTAGATACATCACAATTCATGCGGATGGAACAGCGGATGAAGCTGGCTCCACGCATGATTCAGTCGATGGAAATCCTGCAATTGCCGCTGATGGCATTGGAAGAACGCATCGAGCAGGAACTGGCCGCGAACCCCGTGTTGGAGCGCAAAGAGTCGGACTATGAGCAGCCCGACCTGACCCCTGTGGCCGGTGTGCCGCAGGAGGTCGTCAAAACGGCCGAGGGGGACCGCGGCGAACCGCCCACTCCCGAGGCGGAAAAGTCGGACATTTCGGACCGGGAAATCGAAGCCTTCATGAAAGACCAGGCGGACTTTGGCTTCCTCAACCGGGGGCAGAAGTCGCGCGGGGCGGGCGAACGTGACGCAAAGATGGACGCGATGGCCAATACGGCAGCGCGGGGTCTTTCGCTCCAGGAACAACTGACTGAACAATGGGACCTCGTCGAAACCGATCCCAAGATTCACCGGACGGGCTACATCCTGATCGATTGGGTCGGAGATGACGGCTATATCCGCGACCCGCTGGAGACAATTGCCCAGCAGTTGCCGACGGACCTGACGATCGAGGATCTGCAGCGGACCTTGCCGATCATGCAAGAACGCATGGAGCCGGTGGGCATCTGTTCGCGCAATCTGCAGGAATGTCTGCTCCTCCAAATTGATGCGTGGGAGCGGGACAAGGATTTGGATTTAACGGTGCCGCGGGTGCTGGTGCAGAACCATCTGCATGACCTGGAAATGAACCGTCTGCCGCAAATTGCCAAGAAGACCGGCTTCACGATCGACCAGATCAACCATGGCAAGGAATTTTTGAAGCACCTGAACGCACGTCCGGGCAAACTGCTGGGCGAGACCCGCGCCCCCCGCGTCACTCCGGATGCCATCGTCGACCGCGACGAGGAAACAGGCGAGTACAGCGTGCGGCTGACCGACGAATACGCGCCCAAACTCTACATCAACGAAATCTACAAACGCATGGCCAAGACCAAGAGCGTCGACGGCAAGACGCGCGAGTTCATCGCCAACAACATTCGCAACGCGCGCTGGCTGATCGAATCGATCGAACAGCGGCGCAATACGCTGCTCCGCGTGCTGAAGGTGGTGGTGGAGGCGCAGAAGGAATTTCTGGATCATGGCCCGCAGCACATGAAGCCGCTGCCGATGATCGGCGTGGCTGACCAGCTTGGCATTCACGTCGGCACCGTGAGCCGGGCCGTGGCGGAAAAGTATGTGCAGACGCCGCGGGGCATTTTTCCGCTGCGTATGTTTTTCACCGGCGGCACCGAGAACGCCGACGGCGAAGCCATGAGCTGGGACGCGATCAAGGCGAAGCTCGGCGAGATCATCGACAACGAGGATAAGAATAATCCGCTGAGCGATGACGAGATTGTGATCAAGCTCAAAGAAATGGGCATCGAGTTGGCCCGCCGCACCGTGGCCAAGTACCGCAAGATCGCCAACATCCCGCCAGCCCGCCGGCGGAAGGTGTTTTGAGACTCCCGTTCACGTCGTTTGAATCATCCCGTTGAAACTTTGCTGCGACTCACACGTGTGTGCTTGTGTGAGCGAGGCATTTGTTTACCGAGGTGATGTATGAAGCGAATCCTGGTGTTATCGGTGCTGGCGCTGAGCATTGCAGCTGTGGCGATGCCTGCCTTCGCCCAAGGGCCACGAGGTGGCGGCGGCGGCGGCCACGCAGGCGCACGCGGTGGCGGGGCAGGAGGGGCTGGCGGTGGGGGCGGTGGTGAGCGGCGCTCCCCCGGCGGTGAACAACGCCAGGAACGCCGTGAAGAACGTCGCGAAAAACACGATGGACGACGTGGCGGCGAACAGAGGCAGACAGAACGGGAACAGCGCGGCGGCCAACGTAAACCTGAAGGCACGCAAAGTACTGAAGGCAACAAGGAAAGACCCACGCCGAAGAACGAACAAAAGCGTGAGGCCTCCCGCGAGAAGCAGGTCGATCGCCGGCAGGATCGCCAGGAGAAGCGCATCGAGCATGGCGTTGAAAAGGGCTATCTCACGAACGATGAAGTAGCCAAGCTGGAATCGCAGCAAAAGCAAATTGCTGATCTTGAGCAGTCGTACAAGACCGACGGCAAACTCTCGCGCGACGAATGCAAGGATTTGAACAAGGCCTTGAATGATGCATCGGCGCAGATCTGGGCGCAGAAGCACGATACCGAAGGCAACCAGATGCCCGTGTACCGCCTGGGCAAAAATGTCTTCGCCAAGGACGACCTGACCAGCAAGATCGAAAACGGCAATATCAGCAGCGGCGAAGCGAAACAGGCTTTGAAGGATTTTCACGAAACGCTGCGGCTGCAGAAGGCGCTCTCAACCGAAGACCTCTCGCCCGAGCAGCGTGCGGTGATGCAGTCGAAGTTCAATGGATTGCTGAACCAGTACTTCATCGTGAAAGATGCGGCAACATAAGGAAAACGTGAACCACGAGAACGGCCGGCGCCAGAAGCGCTGGCCTTTTTCATTTACAAAACGTATCGCTCAATCGCCGCCGCCACCGGATCCTCATCGTGATGCGGCAGCACTTCCTTCGCGATCGCTTTCACTTCCGCCCACGCGTTGTCCGGGCAGAGCGCCATCGCGGCCCACTGCATCATGGCGATGTCGTTGGGCGCATCGCCAATCGCCAGCGTTGCTTCGCGCGGGATGTTGTACTCCGCGGCAATCGAGGCCAGCGCCAGCGCCTTACTCGTCGCCGGATGCATGATCTGCAGCAGGTGGGCATCCGAGCGCGTGATGGCGATGTCATTCCCAAACTTCCGCGGCGTGCTGGTCCAGAGGTCGTCCATCATGACCTGCGGGCCCAGAAACATCAGCTTCGTCACCGGCACCCGCAGAAACGCATCGATCGGCCCAATGAAGTCGGGTGTGAAATGCTTGGCCGTCTCGGTCTGGTACTCCGGGCTCTCCGCAAAGTGGTCGGTGTACCACTTGTCGAGAATCTCGACCGAGACGATGACCTCCGGATACTCGCGCCGGGCGAACTCGATCACCCGCTTGGTCAACTTCGCATCCAGCGGCGTGTGGGAAAAAACCTTGCGCGACGGTTCATGCCACACCAGCGCCCCGTTGTAGTTGATCTGCAGCGTGTCGAGCTTCAGCGCATCGTAATAACTCTTCACCGACCGTGGCGGCCGGGCCGTGGCCAGGACAATCTTAACCCCCGCCGCAATGGCCTGGCGCAGGGCCGTGTGCGTCCTGGGCGTGATCGATTTGCGCGAGCTCAGGAGCGTCCCATCAAGATCGAGCGCGATGAGTTTGGCCTTCATGGCAGAATTGTACCGTTGATTGGCTGATGTTTGTAACGCGGGCGTCCTCGCCCGCCTGAACGGAAGCGCTTCGAAGTAAGACAGGCGCGACGCCTCCGTTACAGGCCCCACGTGCAGAATGTAACGCGGGCGTCCTCGCCCGCCTGAACGGAAACGTTGCGAAGTCAGGCGGGCGGGACGCCCGCGTTACAGGTCAACGCCAACCCAGGGCCAATTTGTTAAGCCTGCCCGCTTCGGATTGTCCATGGTGTAGTTCGCGAACCGTAATAGCTCCTCACGATCGCGTACCAGGTGATCGTACCATTCAGGCATCCATAAACGGCCGGTTTGTCCAAACAACTTGTTGATCTTCTTGGCCGTAAACGATTTCCACGACTGCAAGATGTCCGGCAACCCGTGGCCGGTTTCGGGGCGAAGCAATGTATGCACGTGGTTTGGCATAACACACCATGCGAGCAACGCATGGCGTTCGCCGGCGAAAAACTGTATGGCGTCGGCTACAACTTGTGCCGCTGGTTCGTGCCGCAAGATACAACTGCCCGCACGGGCATCAAGTGCCGTATCGACCCTTTCGCAGAAAAGTGTTGCCAATCGTGTACGCTCGCAATCGGTTAGAGTCCGTTTGTTTGCTGCCATGAGATTCAGTAGCGCCAGACGTTCGGCCTGATAGGCCGCCAACACCTCTTGAGGCAGGGAATCACCGAGTCGGAAGGTCACAAAGTAAGTGCCGCCAGGCTTGTAGAGATGTGGGAGATAACCGCGGCTTTGCCAGTCTGCACGAGGTGGTTGTTGTGGTGTCATGCGAAAATGATACGTGCAGCGAAACCGCCTTCAAGAGAAGCCGTACACTCGAAGTAACGCGGACGTCCCGCCCGCCTGTCTTCGAGGCCGTTCCCGTTCAGGCGGGCGAGGACGCCCGCGTTCAACCTTACGCGCCGTCGGGTGGCCTGCCTTTGCCATCCTTGATATACATCGTCCGTCCACTGCGATACGCCTCCGCATCCACGTTCTCATCCGCGCGATCTTTTTCCGCAGGCTCTTCTACCTGCCGCCACCAGGGCGTGTAAGCCCCGCACATGCGGGTGTGGATCTTCTTCAGCATTGGCACGCACCAGCCACAGCCCGTCCCGGCCGACAAGCACTCCGAGATCTCGGACGCAGCACGCGGCTTCTCGACCCGGCAAAATGTTTCGATCTTGCGCAAGGTGACGTGGAAGCAGAAGCAGACGGTATCGTCAGGTTTCAGCGGCATGCGATTATCGTATCAGAACCGCCCCCGTTATCGGCACCCGGGGCGCCTCTGGTCGCATGATGAAACTAACATAATCCGAATGTGGCCATAAAAATCAAAAATATTTACAACGATTTTGAGTGTGCAACTTTTGGCACACATTGCCATAACTCAAGGCGCTGGAAACCATTGAAAATGCAGCGGAAAATGCACATAGAAGGGCTCCAAAAAACGTGCAAAATAGTGATTTGCGAACGCTCATAAGTGGTGTATATAGAGTATGTCGTACTAGAGAGACCGCGCCCGAAAAGCGGGTGCGGATGTGCGACACTTCGCAGGCCGTTCGTGGAACGGTTGTGCGGAGAGTGAGGGATAGAGGGCGGGGAAGCGCCTGACCGGGAAAACCAATCGGGCGCATGACGTTTGCTGGAGTCTTTGAGAGCGGGCTGCGTGGCCGTTACCACGAAGCCGTCGTCGGGACGCAAGTTCTGATCGCTCGCAAGGACAGTTGTGCAGACGTCACGGAGACAGGGGTACTGCAATGAGTACCAACACCCTCGCGCTCGGTGAGCGCGCCCAGACCGGGGAGAGACAAGTTAAGCGGTTCGTCGGTGCGAGCGACCGGGCTCAGCAAGCTGAAAAGCTGCTGAAAGCGGTTGCGGTACGTGACAGCCATGTGCTGATCACGGGCGAATCGGGCACGGGCAAGGAATTGGCCGCGCGGACAGTGCATGCCAACAGCAAGCGCGCCGCGGGTCCGTTCGTCCCGGTCGACTGCACCACGCTGAATCAGCAGCTCTTCGAAAGCCAGCTGTTCGGTCACGTGAAAGGTGCGTTCACAGGCGCTGAACGTGACGCGATGGGTTTCTTCCGCGCTGCCGATGGCGGCACGCTCTTCCTCGACGAAATCGGCGAACTCGACCTGGCCCTCCAGGCCAAGCTCCTGCGTTGCATCCAGGAACGGGCCATCGTTCCGCTCGGCACCAGCAAGCCCGTGGCCGTCAACGTCCGTATCGTGGCCGCCACCAACCGCGACCTCAAAGCCATGGTTGCCGAAGGCAAGTTCCGCGAAGATCTCTACTACCGCATTAACGTCGTCAACGTGAAGCTTCCCGCCCTGCGTGAACGCCGCGACGACATCGCCAACCTCGCTGATTTCATCTCGGCCCGTGTCGCGGAAGTCTACGAAGAATCCGCCAAGCAACTCAGCGGCGACGCGCTCGAAGCCCTCGCCAACTACAACTGGCCCGGCAACGTGCGTGAACTCGCCAACGCGATCGAACACGCCTACGTCCTCGCCGGCGAAGAAGAAATGATCGGCGTGCACCACCTGCCCGAAAGCCTGCAGCCCCAACGCCTGCTCCGCGACAGCGAAGAAAAGCCCGCCGCCGCCGTGACGATGCCCGCCGGCCCCATGACCTACGAAGAAATGCTCAAGTGGCTCATCGCAGAATCGCTCAAGGCCAACGCCGGCAACCAGGCCGCCGCCGCCCGCGCGATCGGCGTCCACCGCCAGCGCTTCTACCGGCTCGTCGAAAAATACGAACTGCAAGGCCTGTGTGCTTAAACGCCACCAGCCCCGCAGCTCCCCAGATAACAAGACTGATGCGGATCAGTCACACGAATCAACAGTGGATAAAAATTTGCACGAAACGTGAAACTTTAAAGTGGGGTCCGCAACCCGCATCAAAGCTTTCACGAAAAAGGGTTCAAGAAGCCCGGCTCCGCAGCCGGGCTTCTTGATTTTTGCAGCATCGCGTCCGCACCGATGCTCGCGGGCCCTGGGGATCGTCATACATATCATCATGTGTACATGTATTGTTTTACGACCGCGGTTACGTTTCACGACCGTGGTCGCACAATGCGACTGATGTGAAGAAAACCCTTTATTACCAATGGTTTTCGCGTATTTCGTCGATGCATGGTCGCATGCTGCGACCACGCGAACATGGGGCTATAACGCGCGGGTTTTTTGCATCAAAAAATTTTTCTGCGCGCTAAGTGCTGCAAATACGCGTGGTTGCGAGTGCGCGCCAATGCGTGCCGGAGTTGTGGCACGCACCGTGCTTATAGAAGGGCGTCAACAAAACTTCAGAGGTCGCAAATGACAACCTTCTGCAAAACCAACGAAACCCAGACGCAAGTCGAAACCAACGCCGTGATCGCCGTCTTCGACGAACTGCCGGTCGCCCACCTGCGTGACCTCGCTGATCGCCGCGGCTGGGCCTACCTCGTTGAACCCCGCGTTGGCAACGTCCTCCGCGCCGTCCGGGCCACCCAGGCCGACGCCGTGATCGTCCACGTCAGCCCCGCACTGATCAACGAAGCCACCGACCTCCTCGCCGGCCTCCGCAACTACTGGGTGAAGCTCGTCGTCGTGGCCACCGCCCGCAGCGAAGACGAAACGATCGAACTCGCCGTTCGCCAGGCCGGCGTCTCCAGCTTCATCGCCTGCGACGACGACACGCTGCTGCTCGAGTGCCACGTGGCCAACAGCCGCACGCCAGACACCACCGCCTACCGCCTGAGCGCATAAGCCCCTCCGACCCCTGTAGAGAAGTGTTCAACTTCTCTCTCTCCCTCGCTGCTCGGGGTAACGGCCGAGCAGCGGGTTTTAAGAAAAAACGCCCTCAACGCCGCGTCCGCGATTGAGACAAGCGACAAAAAAAGACGCATGAACAGATGACTGAAAACAAATAACGGTGATGGAGAAAATCATGAATACGCAACTGCAAGACGTGACCTTTTACCTTCGCAATCTCAACAACGAACAGCTCAAACTGATGCGCGTCCTGGTCGAACCCGCCGTGCAGAAGTGGATCGATGGCGAACTCGCCGCCCGCATGAACGGCCACGGCTCCCAGGTGCCGATGATCGGCGACCGTCGTACGGCCAACGCCGCCTAAGTTATCCCGAAAGTCCGTTGTCGAAGTGTTTTCGACAACCTTGCATCGAAAGGTGATGCCATGAACACGATGAACAAAAATCAAAGCGAATTCACACTGCGACTGGTCGGCGGCGCGGATGACGCAGCCCCGGCTCAGCACGAAGAAGCCGCCCCCCAAACCTCCGAACAACGCGGCCTGTTCATCGGCGCCCTCCAGGCCCTCATGGCCTCCCTCGATGCCAAAGACGCCTACACCCACGGCCACTGCGAACGCGTCAGCGTCCTCGCCAAGATCATCGCCAGCGGCCTCAAACTCACCTTCGACGAAATCAAACAAGTCGCCCTCGCCGGCCTCGTCCACGACATCGGCAAGATCGGCGTGCCCGAAAACATCCTCAAGAAACCCAGCCGCCTCACCGACGAAGAATTCGCCGTCATCAAACAGCACCCCGACATCGGCTGCGTGATCATCAATGCGATTCCGTCGCTCCGTGACCTAGCCCCCGGCGTCAAATACCACCATGAACGCTGGGACGCCCGCGGCTATCCCTACGGCCTCTCCGGTGGCGAAATCCCGCTCTTCGCTCGCATCCTCGCCGTCGCCGACTCCTTCGACGCCATGCGTTCAACCCGTACTTACTCCCACGCCCGGGCCCACGTCCAGGTCGTCGATGAAATGATGAAGTGCCGCGGCTCGCAGTTCGATCCGCAGATCGCCGAAACCCTCGCCAAGGCCGACCTCAGTGAATACGACGCCATGCTCGACGAACACCGCAGCCTGGCCGCATAAAACTTGCACGAAACGTGAAACACAAAGTGGGGTCCGCAACCCGCGAAGTTGCTTTCACGAAAAAGGGTTCGAGAAGCCTGGTTCCGCAACCAGGCTTCTCGATTTTTTGCAGCAAAGAGATGAGTGGGTGGGGTTGGGAGTGCCGGGGGGGCGCTTTACGGCGCCACAACGCCGCTGATCGCCTGCAGCACAATCGCCGCAGTAATGGCCGCCATGATGAACACCACAAAACCAATCGCCATGTTCACGAACGACAAAATCATGGCTTCAAAAAAATCAATCCTGAAAACCGCCATGAAGCCCAGCAGCAGAATGCCCGGCCTGAATCCCCACAGCAGCATCGCGCCGCTGTCGCCCATGTGCGGGCCCGCCAGTTCCAGCGCGAAGAGCGCCATGCTCACCAGGATCGCCTTCATGAACGCCATCCCCAGCGTGCCAAACTCAATCCCGCCCACAATCTTCGCCGTGATGATCATCGATCCGATCAACCCGACCGACTGCACCAGAATGAAGAACCAATAGACGCTCGCCTGCACGAGCGCCCCCAACATCGTGAACTCTTCCTCGGGATCGACCTCCGGCCACATCACCATGAAGATGGCCATGACGAACCACGCCGCCACCGCGGCAACGGCCACAAAAAGCAACTGCTTCCCCAAACTCATCGCCACGTCGGCAATCACTTCGCCATCGCTCGGCGCCGGCGCCGCAATCTTCTGCTTCACCGGCGTCACCGCCCCGCCCCCCTTGCGCTTGGCAAAACAGGCCGGGCACAAAAACTCCCCATCCTCAATCCGTGCCTGCTTCTCCGGAAAGATCTTCTTACAGCTCGCACACGCCAGCTTCGGTTCGTCCGCGGGTGCCTTCTTCGGCAAGATCGGCTCGGCCAACTCCAACTCGCCACTGTCCGATGTTGCAATCGCTGCCGGCGGAGGAGGCGGAGGTGGGGGGGCAACTGGCGCTGGCGCGATCGGCGCCACCGCCACCGCAGGCGCACTTGCTGCCGCCGGCGCCGTGGAACTCAGTCCCTTGCCCGCCGCAGCCTGGTCGTAACACGGCTGGCAGTAATAACGCCCCTTGGCATCCTTCACGCGCTTGGCGTGCGCGACGTTCACGCCGCACTTGCAGCAGATCTTCTGGACATCACTCACAACACAACCCTTTACCCATGTCCGACGTGCGGCGTTTGGCTCGCCGATAGGAGCCAGCGATTGTGGCGGCGCGCTCGCCGCCTTGCAAGCGGAAACCGTCGCAGGCCGAGCTGAGTCGGCCAACCGATTTCTCTAATTGTGAAACGTCAGGTGATTGTAGTGAGGGATTCCAAGCCCTCACGAATCGAGCCGCGCGACGTGCGTAGCCCCAATCCCAAAAAAACGCTCCGCAAAAAAGAACGCAGCCCGTCGTGGGTACAACGGGCTGCGAAAGATTGCATCACAATCTTCAGATGGGAGGCTTAGCCGAGGATCGCATCCTTGGCGGCCTTGGCGACGCGGAACTTGACCACGCGCTTGGCCGGGATCTTGATGGCTTCGCCGGTCTTCGGGTTGCGACCCATGCGGGCCTTGCGATTCACGAGCACGAGCTTGCCCAGACCCGGGAGCGTGAACTTGTTCTTGGCTTCCTTGTAGGCCAATTCAGTCAGGGCTTCCAGGGTGGCAACGATCTGCTTCTTGCTGACTTCGGTGCCGAGCTTCTTGCCGACGTTCGTGGCGAGGGCGGTAGCGGTCGCCGACTTCGTGAGGGACTTGGCCATGGTTTTCTCCTTCTATCATGGCTAAAACAAATCTGCATGAACAACGGGTTCGGCGATCCACCGCCGACTCAGACGTGCCGCTTCCATGCGATTACCCTTATAAAATAAGGCAATTCTGCAAATACGCAAGTGCAAACTGCAAAAAACTCTAAGAAAATCGCGAGTTTTTGCAGCCCGCCCCGCTGCGACCCCGCATAAAAACTTGAGCCAATCTGCAAAAAATGCTGTAAATACAGCGTTTCGAGCACATTACACCACACACCCGCCGCCCATTTCCAAAGCCCCGGGACTATGCCCCGGGGACCGCACCACCTCTCATTTCCCAAGAAAAAATGCAAAAAATCACTCGCACCGCAGCGCAAATATGCCCTCCAAAGCCCCGGGACTATGTCCCGGGGACCGAACCGCTCTCCCCACCCGGAAGTCGCGTGATCTCTGAAACATGTTGAACGCCCCGTTTGCCAATCACGATCGCCCCAATGTTCTTCTTGACATAAGTTAGGTATATGGTAGAATACAGCATCGCATGACCGGAGGGGGCAAGTTATGTCTGCGTTCTCACCACCAACCATCCACTCCCAGCGCACCACACCCTACGCACCCACGTGCGTAGGGTCGGTATCTCTCCAGAGACGCCACGCACCGCCGTGCGTAGTACCCCACGCACCATGGTGCGTAGTCCCCCCGCTGGCGCTATCAAAAACGCCCTTCCCCACCCCGTCACCCCGCAACATAACCAAATCCCACCCCCTGCACGCCACTGCACTCCCCAAGCCCAGGGACTGCAGTCCCTGGGTTCTCCGCATTTGCTTCACCGCTGCCCCATCATTAAAGTACACCCGTCGTCAGAGCCGTGCGAAAATGCGGTCTCGTCGCCGTCCGCTGGTCTTGCCGGCCTTGAAGCCCAAGGCACGACCAGCCGCTGGCGCCAGAAGTTTTCGCACCCGGCACGTCGTGGCAGGCGTGCTGTGCGGTCGCGGTTGTTCGCGGGCCGCGGTTTTGACCTTGCAGGTTGGCGCCATGCTGTCTGAAGAACTTGTTGCCCAGTGCGAGCAGGTCCTGGGCTATCGTTTCCAAAACCATCAACTCCTCACCGAGGCCCTCACCCACGCCTCCATCGCCGACGACCGTCGCCTCTCCAACGAGCGGCTCGAGTTTCTCGGCGACGCCATCCTCGGCCTCGTGATCTGCCATCAGCTCTACGAACTCTTCCCCCAATACCTCGAAGGCGATCTCACCAAGCTCAAAAGCGCTGTCGTCAGCCGCAACACCTGCGCCCAGGTCGCCAACGCCATCGGCCTCACCGAACTCATCTTCGTCGGCAAGGGCATGACCGGCCGCCAGGAGCGTCCCAGCTCCCTCGCCGCCGGCGCCCTCGAATCCATCATCGCCGCGATCTATCTCGACGGCGGCCTCGATGCCGCACGCACCTTCATCATCAGGCACATGCAGATCTTCATCGATCAATTCGCCTCGACCACCCACCAGGACAACTACAAGAGCCTGCTGCAGCAGTACTCGCAGAAGCAACTCGGTTCGACGCCCATGTACGAACTCGTCGACGAAAAAGGCCCCGACCACTCCAAGTGTTTTGAAGTCCGCGTCGTCATCGCCGGCCGCGCCTTCGGCAGCGCCTGGGGCGCCGCCAAAAAAGTCGCCGAACAACGCGCCGCCCAGATTGCCCTCGAAGAACTCGGCGTCATCGCCCGCGAAGAAGAAGAATTCACATCGGCCGTCGTCGAACAAGCGACCGATGAGAAACTAAATGACGAATGACAAATGACGAATGACGAATGACAAATCAATGTTCAATGAGCAATGACGCAATGTTCAATAGCCCGACATCATTCGAGCATTGGGTATTGGTCATTGATTCGTCATTTATCATTCGTCATTCGTCATTCCTAAAAGCGGTTTGGGAAGGTACATGCAAAACTCGGTGATAGGCGTCTTCGATTCCGGCCTCGGCGGTCTCACCGTCGTCCGGGCCCTGCGCGCCCTGCTCCCGCGTGAACAGATCGCCTACTTCGGCGACACCGCCCGCCTGCCCTACGGCACCAAGAGCGCCGGCACCGTCCACGCCTTCACGCACCAATGCCTCAACTTCCTCATGGGCCTCAAACCAAAACTGCTGGTTGTCGCCTGCAACACCGCCTCCGCCCTCGCCCTCGACAAACTCAAAGGCGAGTTCGATGTCCCCGTCATCGGCGTGCTCGAACCCGGCGCCCAGGCCGCCGTGCTCGCCGCCAAGAAAAAGCGCGGCGCCAGCGGTCGCCGCATCGGCCTCATCGCCACTGAAGCCACCATCGGTTCCGGCGCTTACCCCCAGGCCGTCATGAAACTCGAAAAGCGTCTGCAAGTGGTCGGGCGCGCCTGTCCGCTGCTCGTCCCCATGATCGAAGAGGGCCGCGGCGAAGACGACCTCCTTGTCGAACTCGTCCTGCGCGAATACCTGCAGCCGTTCCTTGAACTTGAAGTCAGCGCCCTCATTCTGGGCTGCACGCACTACCCGCTTTTCACCCGCGCCATCCGCAGCACGCTGGGCGATGATGTCGCGCTGATCGATTCCGCCGAGCAGACCGCACTGGTGGTCAAACGCCAACTCGATAAGATGCGCCTGCACGCCACGCGCCGACTGACCGGCAACCTCACCTGCTACGTCACCGACCAGGGCCAGCGCTTCGAGCGCCTCGCCAGTCGCTTCATGGGTGAAACCGTCGGCCAACCCGTCTGGGTCACACCCGAGATGCTCGAAGGCAGGCGCACGCGAACCAAAGCGACACGGCGTCGCGCGGCTGTTTGATTGACAATTGATAATTGTCAATTTTCAATTGTCAATTGAGACCGACTGTTCGAGGCATGCATGAAAAAGACCCTGACACTCCTGGCCCTATCCGTACTCGGCCTCTTCGCCTGCCAGTCCAACGACCGCGTGCAGCGCGACTGGGACGTGCTCATCCCCCAGATCCTCGGCGCCGGCCAGCAGCCCGTCGAAGCCGCCGGCAACCTCTTCAACGTCACCAGCCCCGACGAACGCCGCGACGCCATCGCCTATCTGCAAATGAAAAAGTTCGGCTATGGCGAACCTTATATGAAGGCCTACAAACTCCTCGCCACCGATCCGCACCCGCTGGTCCGCAGCCAGGCCATGCGGGCGCTCGGCGACAGCGGCGACCCCAGCATTGTTCCGATTCTCGTCAAAGGTCTGAACGACAAAGTCGTCACCGTCCGCCGCGATGCAGCCGTTGCCCTGCGAACCACCTACAGCGATGAAGCGGTCGAATCGCTTGTTTTGCGATTGAAAGGCGACGAGGACGAAGCCGTGCAAATTGACTGCGCCCGCGCCCTGGGCAACAGCCGCGACCCGCGCGCCGTGCGTGGCCTGATTGATGGCCTCGACAGCCGCAACGCCGCGGTGGCGTTCTATGCGCACCAGTCTCTGTTAGCGATCACCGGCCAAAACCTGCCGGCCGAAGAAGGCTCAAGCTGGCTGCGCTGGTACGAAGCAACTTACACCGCCGCGGCAACGCAGCCTAAATAGCAACCTGGCGTTTGGGGCGGGTGGTGGCGTTATCGGTGGGGACCTTGCCCGCGCGAACTTCTTCAAGCCACTTGTAGGCGCGCTCAAGGGTGGGCCCCGTGAACAGCCATTCATGCCGCCGCTTGGCGACAACCTCGACCTTCAGCGGCACGCCGGCATCGAGCCACTTGTTCTGTGCCCGCTGCCACGTGGCCAAACCGCGGTCCTGATCGCCGACCGCCGCAAGAATGGGGGTGGATTTGAGTGCCGCTTTGTCCTCCGGAAGTTCCAGCGTCTTGATGCCATCTTCCTCAAGCTTCAGCGGATACGCCGCGCTGATGATCAGCCCGCCGTACGCATCCGGTTTCTCCTGCCACAGCAACAGCGCCGCCTGCCCGCCCGCGGAAAAGCCCATCAGCACCGGCTTGTCGGCCACCAGTCCCTCGGTCTTCGCCACGTGCGACAGCGTCTTCTCGGTCAGCTTCGTGATGTCCTTCTCCGACCAGCCCGCCCAGTTCTTCTGCGTCGGCACCAGCAGGGCATAGCCACGCTTGATCAACTCCGGGCTCAGCTTCTCCACCGTGCTGTTCATGCTGCCCCCCGACGGATGCAGCCACACGATCAGCCGCGGCGGCTGTTTGACATCAATCTCCTTCGGCATCCGCAACCGGTACCGCAGCCCGCCCTCCGGCATCGCCTCGATCGTCTTCACACCATCGATCTCGATGCCCTTATCCAGCGGCCCGCCGAGTTCTTCATTCTGCTTCGCCCGCTCCACCAGCTTCTCCCACGCCGCATTCTTGTGCAGTGCGGCCAGGTCGGGGTCCTGCTGCATGTGGTCCGGTTCAGCGTAGCCGTTGTCGAGAGACTTCTTGAGCCACGCGATGGCATCTTCAGGTTTGTTCAAACGCGCGTTCGCACACGCCATGTTGTACTGCATCGTGGAATCGTTGGGGATGATCTTGAGAAACGCTTCACACTTGGCCGCCGCCTCTTCCCACTTCTCCTCCCCAAAAAGGGCGAGCGCCTCTTCCTGGAGTTTCTGCGCCTTCAGCGCCTGCTCGCGCGAGATGGCCTGGGCCTGCAACGGCGCCGCCAGAACGAGCAACAACATGATCACAAGCATGACACGCATGAACACACCTCCAGCAACACACATCATAGTGTTGCCGTCGGCGGCGTGGCATTTAAGAAATGGCAAAAATAAAAATGGCCGTGACACGCTGCTCTTATTTCAACAGTAGCCACAAGGGCTCGTGATTAGCAGTTTGCTGAGCAGGTCATCGGCCAGTTATTTCATCGGCAAGCGACGGAGGTTTGATAACAGAATTTCAAAAAATTTTTACGATGCATGAAATCCCTTCACCCCCGCGGAGAATTTGCAGAGGCCGCCGCTTTGGTTCAGGCGATACGCGGCAGGCACGGCCGGGCCGAAGGGACGCCGCCAGGTTGCGTCGCCGAGACGAACATTCACGCCGTCGAGAAGCTCGGGTCGGGGCACATCGCCACGACCGACCGCCATCACCATGTAGACTGCAATGTGCGGTTCGAACGCGAATTCCGCCTTCACGAAGGGTTTACCGGGATAAATGTGCGGCACCTTCTCGCTCTGGAACGTGCGCTTCGAGTCGGGCATCTTCTCGAGCGTGAGCGACCGCGGCGTGCTGCCGAAGAGACGCACGACGGCCTTCACAGCGTCGTCGGCGGTTAAGTCAAACCCGCGTGCATCATCATGCGGCGCAAACTTCAGCAACGGACTGAACGTCAGGTGCCACGCCCAGTCGCGGTTGAGATGATCGTCAACCAGGTCGAGCAGGCCCACGAGCGCCGGCAGGCCGGTGCTTTCGGAGAAATCGCACGCGGCGTAGCGCTCGTGATAGGCACCGGTGGCCCGGCGCAGTTCGATCGCCAGCACGCCGCCGTCAGAGTGAGCCTCGTGCGACATGATCGCGCCGAGATTGGGCTTGGGGCGATCGCCGGTCAGCGGCAGCATGATCGACTGCCACGGACCTTTGCCGCGCTCCTGCCCGCCGCCCATGATAAAGTCGTGCCCCAGGGCCATGAAGCGCACCGAGCCCGCATCATCCTGTTGGTGGCCGCCGGGGAACTGCACCTTGGCATACGCGCCAAAGACGCAGTCGTTGCCATCGTCAAAGCGGTTGCGATAAAGCGCCAGCCCCTGGCGATAATCGATGAGATGCGTCGGCAGCACGCCGGCGGGATGTTGTGCCGGCACATCAAACGGATAACAAACCAATGTGAAAAACCAACCCGCGAAGCCCGGGCCAAAAGTCTTGTCGCCGAGGTGGCCCATGAAGCGGTCATAGAGCCAGCGCAGGGCGCCGCGCTGATGTTCGTGGGCGTTGGCGATCATCAACGGAAGGAAGCCACCGCCGCCGAAGCCGAGGCCATCATCATTCCACGAGAGCTTCATGCCCATGTTGCCGTTGGGTTTGAATGTCTCATCGCTGATGGTCGGACGCGGTGCTGCGGCCGTGAACATCGCGGCCGCAAGGTTCCTGATGTTCGGAAACTCGTTGAGAAAATCCTCCCCGCTGACGTTTCGCCATGCCGTGAGTGCGGCCAGCCAGAAGTTGGCGGGATAGCACAGGTAGCCCAGGCCCTCGTGATACACGCCCTGGTCGCCATGCTGGCTGGCGAAGGCTTTCGTGCGATTGATGGCCCAGCGGATTTCTTCGCTCAGGTCGGCACGTGTGCCCTTGTCATCGATGATGTGCCCATCCACCGCCATGCCGGCGCAAGCCGCGCCGCCATGCACGACCGCCCAATGGTTGTTGGTAACGGTGTGCGGATCGCCGGTGTTGAATTCCGTTTCGCGCGCTGCCCAGAAGCATTTGTGCAGGCGGGCGCTCAGTTTGATCTGCAGGGCCGGTTCGAGCGCGGCGTGACAAACCTCGTGAATGATCGCGCCGTGGTAGCCGAAGCTGCCCTTGGCGAGGTTGCCCGTGGTCCATGCATCCGTCAGTGCGAGGAAGCTTTCGGCGGCCATGGTGGCGTAACGGCGGTCGCCGGTGGCAAGATAGCTGATCGCACAGCACTCGGCGTGGCGCAGGCCCAAGGGGCTGGCGATGCCGCCAGTGGTGGGTTCGGGCTTGTCCGCGACGGCCCGGGCGCCATCGGCAATGGCCTTGGCAGTCGGTTCACCATCCTCTATCCGCTGGCGAATGCGCTTCGCCATCTCTTCAGACAACCACAGAACATTCTTTTTCACAGGGACCTCGCTTCGCACCAGCCACGACATGTTAACGTGACGGCGCAAAACGTCACGAAACCGCTACACTATTCAACATGGCGATCGTCGGTCATGGTGTGGATATCGTGTCAAACGCGCGGATCGCGCGGATGCTGGCGGAACACGGCGAGGTGTTCCTGTCGCGCTGCTTTACCGCGCGCGAGCGGAGTTATTGCGACTCGCACAAGCAGCGTGTGGAGCGCTATGCGGCACGCTTCGCCGCCAAAGAGGCCGTGGTCAAGGCACTGGGCACGGGGTTGCGGGGTCAAATGGCCTGGACCGATATGGAAGTGCTGCCCGATGCGCTGGGCAAACCGATGCTGACGTTGTCGGGTGAGACGGCCCGGATGGCCGCGGCGATGGGCATCACCTCATGGCACTTGAGCCTCTCGCACACCCGCGATGATCGGACGCAGACGCCAACCAACGAGCCAAGTGGGCATTCGATCGCCAGCGTGGTGGCGGAATCGTTGCGCTAGACGTTAAAAGGGTTCAGATTTCAGCGCTTAGGTGAAAATAGTAGGAGTTTTGCTATTGCCGAAACGCCTATCGGCCCGCTATGGTCAGTATGTCATCTCTGCGGGTAAGCCAAGCGCCCACGATTTCGCACAATTCAGCAGTGCCCTTTTTTGGACAGTGACCCACGGTGCACCCAAGGTGTGCCGGCATTTCGGAACAGGTGCTTTATGCGCAGCGCCGTACGTGCCTTTACGCTGATCGAGTTGCTTGTTGCCGTGGCGATCATCGCCCTGCTGATTGCCATCCTACTGCCCGCGTTAAGCAGTTCACGTGCGATTGCGGCGCGCTCGACCTGTGCGGCGAACCTCAACGGCATCGGCCGGGCGGTCACCATCTACGCCAGCGAGTTCGATGGCTCCATGCCCGTGAACCACATGGGCGCAATCCCAAATAACACCAGCGCCAACAGCGGCTCCTGGCGCAACATCTACTTGTTCAATCCGAACTGGGATGCGGCGACCATCACCTCGATCATGCCGGCCCGCACGCTCTGGGCCTCCACCGGCCAGATGAAACTGTTCGTCTGCCCCGGTCCCGGCAACGTCGTGCAACCGTTCCGCATGAACAACCCCAGCACTGGGGCGCCGTTCTGGAATCCCGACACCCTGAGCCTGGTGAACGACGTCAACGGCGTGCGAACACGCGTGGCGTCGAGCTACTGGCTCTGGTTCGGCGATCGCGGCGTGGTGGGGCGCACGACGTCGACGAACCCCACCGGCTACACCCCGCGCTTCTGGACCGACGCCTACAACGGCGCTGTGCCGTGGGAAGCGCATCCCTACTTCCGCATCAAGCTCAAAGACTACTTCCCGAACGACGTCTGGGCGCAGGACATGCTCAACGAGAATCTCGATGCCAGCAACCTGCCGATTCTGGCACAAGGCATGCACGAGCGTACCGCCACCGCGCGGCGTGATGGCGGCCCGCGTCCCGGCTCGGGCTCCGATGTGGAGTACTGGCCCAGCGTGCTGCTGGGCAACAGCCAGGCCGACTTCGCCGGACAGAACATGCTGCGTGCCGATGGCAGCGTGGCGTTCGAGCGTACTGGCGACTTGCAGCCGGTGTTTACCAACTACGGCGGCGCCAATCGCATGTGGCTGTCAAAAGATATAAACAAGCGCTGATGCACGAAGCGCTCTTGAAGCGAGGTTGCTTTGTCACCCAAGGTGAAGTTGATCGTGGCGGGGGTGTTGTTGACGGGCGCGCTGCTGTGGCTTTTCATGCAGTGGCGGGCCAACACCCCGCGCATCGGCGAGGGCAAGGCGATGGTTCTCTCCTGCCCGGCATGCGGTGAGAAGGCGGCGATGAACTTGGACGAAGCGCTGGGCAAGGGCGCGGATTTCTCCGGCGAGTTTGGCTGGGGCCTCCCCTGCCCGAAGTGCCGGCAGCGTGCGACCCTGACCCCCGCCACCAAACCCGCCACGCCGTGACGATGCCGCCACCTCTTCGCAATTTAGCAAAATATTTGCAGAAACTACTCTCGTTTGGCCTGTCGCCATGAACTAGCCTAGAGCTGGCACCTTCAAGGGCGGTAGTGATGACAAGAAGAGGCTTTACGCTAATCGAACTATTGGTCGTGGTGGCGATCATTGCGCTACTGGTGGCCTTGCTGCTGCCGGCGCTGGGCCAGGCCCGCAACACCTCCCGGCGTACGCAATGCGCAGCAAACCTACACGGCATCGGACGCGTGCTGCTCACCTACGAAGCTGAGTTTGGCCGCTACCCGATCGCCCCGCGCGAACCTAGTCGCGGTGGCGGCGGCTGGCCAACAGACCCCAACGATCCCAACCCCTACCCGCCGGCCATTTACGTGGACCCGCCCAAGAACGGCAGCCGCGAATGGGCGCGGCCTTGGTCCAATCAGCCTATGAACATTATCTCCCGCAACGATCTGAAATGGGACTTGCGGCGCAACTTGGGCGACCACAGCTTTTCCAACCAAGTAATCGGCGGGAGCGACAAGATCTGGAGTTGCCCGGGGCCGGCTCCGCTCTTCACCGTCTACCAGCGCGCCGATCAGCCCGCGCCCGGCGCTCGCGTTGGCGGCGGCTTCCAGTCTCATACCAATTTCCTATTCACATGGGCCGATCCTGGCAACCGCGGCCCCAGCAACCTGGCAGACAACCGGTGGACGCGGGTCATCAGCGGCTACACGGGTTTCTACAACGGCCCTCGCGGACCGATCAATGCACGCCGGGACGAGCCCGGCAAAGTGCTGGCCCAGGACTTCATCGGCTATGACATTGGCGGCACAGGCCCGCTGGCCTACACCAATCACTCGCGCATCGGCGGCGGTGGTTACGGTAGCACTTCCGGGAGCAACATGTTCCTGACTGATATGTCTATCGCGCCCGCGACGGAGTGGCAGACCTTTACGGTGGGCGGCAATTTTCTTTACAACGATGGCCACGCTGAGTTCGTCCGCACGGGAGATCTCACGCCGGTGCAGTTGAGTGGCGTGGTGCCGAAATCCACGGGTACCAGCACCATTCTGCTCATGAGCCTGACCGAGGACCAGAAATAAGATGGGCCTCGCCGATCGAAAGAAACCGTTTGCCATCGCGGCGATCGTCGTGCTGTTGGGCGCGGCGATCTACGTGGGGTCTGGCTACCTCGGAAGTCCGGCCGCGCGGGCCAACGACCTGCCCGTGGTGCTCAAGTGCGCGAATCCCGCCTGTGGCGAAGTCCTGCGGACAACGCGCGAGGTCGTGAACACCAATACGACGCTCGACCCTGAACAACTTGCCGCACCGGGATTGAAGTGCCCCAAGTGCAGCCAGGATACCCAAGCAACGGCGCTGGTTTGTCCGAACGACGGCGAGATTTACTTGGCGCGGTCAGCCAAGGGCTCGGTATTGTGCCCGAAGTGCGGCTTCGACAAAGAGGCCGCGGATCGTGAATTGCTGCTGAAGAAGTGAGTTTAGCGGGCGCGGCGCAGGAGTTTCATCGGCCAGTTTTTCACGCCATGAACAAATGCCGCAATCTTGATCTTGGTTTGCAGCGTCTTGAGCTGCGGATCATCCGGGGCAATGTCCATCGCCTCGCGCAGGAAAAATCGCGCGCGGGTGAAATCTCTCTTCGTCAGGTAGGCCAGCGCCAGGTTATGCATCGCCAGCATGAACTTCGGCTGCGTGCGCAGGGCAAGCTTGGCCTGTTCAATGCCTTCATCAATGCAGCCGTCGAGCAGCAGCGTGACGGCGAGGTTGTGCCGTGCCTCGGCATGTTGCGGCTGAATGGCCAGTGCCCGGTCAAAGGCCGTCCGGGCCGAGCCGTGCTGCTGCAGATTCATGAACAGATCGCCGAGCTCAACGAGCAGCGGCACATCGAGGTTCTGCTGGGCGAGTTCACAATTGCCATGGAAGATTGCCTCGGAGCGATCTTCCTGGGCGAGATAAATTTGGGCGATTTTGAGATGCGCCCCGGCAAAGGCGCGATCCAGCGACAGCACGCGGCGGAAGTTCTCAAGCGCCAGAACGTGGTCGCCTTCATCGAGCGCCAATTGCCCCAGGTGGAAAATGGCCGTAGCTTCATCGGGTGAGAGTTCCAGCACCTGCCGGAACTTCTCGCCGGCGGCGCGGTGGTCGCCGAGTTCCATGAGCAACTCGCCCAGATCGAGAAGCGTGTCGAGATCGCCGGGGTTGTTGCGAAGCTCCTCGATAAAGTGTGCCTTGGCCTCGCCCAGTTGGCCCTTGGCCCAGAAGGCCTCGGCAATGCGGGCGTTGGCGCAGGGATAGGCGGGCTCAATCGTGGTAACGCGCTGCCAGCACCACAGGGCTTTTTCGTAGTTGCCGCGGGCAAAGAGCGACGAGCCCATGTTGAAGTAACAGGCGGGACATTCCTCTTTGTACTGCCGGGCAAGGTAGAACATCTCCTCGGCCTTGTCGTGCAGACCCTTTTCAGCGTAGGCGATGATGCGGTGGCAATAGGCCGGCTCAAACGCGGGGTCGATCCGCTCTACGCGGTCGAAGAAATCGATGGCCTCGTCGAAGCGCTGCGACTTCACATGATTGGCTCCCAGCGCAGCCAGGGTTTCCATGTCGTGCGGTTCGATTTCCAGCGCCCGGCGATAGGCGGCAATGGCATCGTCCGTGCGGTCCATGGCCTCAAAGGTCAGGCCGAGGTTGAAGTGCCACGATGCGTTGTAGGGGTTGATGTCGATGGCGGCCTGGAGCTCGGAAAGTGCTTCTGCCCACTGGCCCCGCTGGTAGAAATCACCAGCGCGCCGGGCTCTCTGTTCGGCTTCATCCCATCGGTTCATTTCTGTCCGCCCTCGTCTGCCGCGTCCCTGCGGTTGTATGTTCCACCCACGAGATATCGTGAAGATAGCAAAACGGCATAGGGAGATTCAATGGCGCGCTGGCGGCGGTTACCGCGCCTTGAGGGTGGTCCACGCCTTGTCATACAGGCCTGTGGCCTCGCCCACGTCGGTGAGATAATCGAGTTTCTGCATGGTTTCCTTGCTGGGATACACACGCGGGTTGGTCAGGTCCACCTTGTCGATCATCGGCAGGGCTTCGCGGTTGGGCGTGGGATAACGGTTGAAATTGGACAGGGCCGCACTGATCTTCGGCTGCAGGATGTAGTTGATGAACTTGTGCGCGTTGGCGGCGTTCTTGGTCTTGCTCGTCACCATCATCACGTCGGTCCAGATCACGCCGCCCTCTTTCGGCACGGCAAAATCGATGGCCGCGTTCTTGCCCATGTCGCGCACCGCGTCGCCGTTGTACACGATCGCCGCCACCGCCTCGTTGGCGATCACCCGGTTCTTGCCCGCTACACCCGATTCAAACGCCAGAAAGTTCGGCGACTTCTTCGCCGCCAGCAACAAATCGGTCGCGGCTTCCAGTTCCTTCGCATCCTTCGTGTTCATCGACTTGCCCTGGTACTTCAGCGCGATGCCGATCATGTCGCGCATCGAGTCCATGAGAATAAACTTCCCCGCCGCCTGGTTGCGGTCGAAGATCGCCGCCCAACTGACATCCTCGGGTTTGATTACTTCCTTGTTGAATATCAGGCCAACGGTGCCCCATTGGTAAGGCAGCGTGAACTTGCCCTCGGGGTCATACGGCGCCTTGATGAATTGCGGATCGACATACTGCGCGTTCGGCACGGCGTTCATGTCGATCGGTTGCACCAGTTTCAGCGTGACCAGCGCAGGCACCTGCACATCGGAGACGACCAGCACGTCAAACTGCGAGTCACCGCCGCCGCGCTGCACTTTGGCCTGCATGTCCTCGCTGTTCTCATACGTGTTGATGCGCACCTTGATGCCGGTCTCCTTCTCAAAGCTCTCCACGATGGCCGGGTCAATGTACTCCGAGTACATGAAGACGTTGACCTCTTCGTTCTTGCCGCAGCCATGGAGGAAGCAAAAACTGGCCGCGAGCATGGCGGCGCCCATCAAACGCATGATCATTGTTTTTCGTCCCTTCTTGTAAGACGTTCGAGACCGATCACAAGCAAAACCGTCACCAGCACGCTGAGCGTGGCGACGGCATGCATTTCTGGCGTGATTTCCTTTCGGCGTCCGACCTGATTGTAAATCAGGATCGGCAACGTGGTCGAGTCCGCACCGTGGGTGAAAAAGCTGATGATGAAGTCGTCGAGCGACAACGTGATCGCAAGAATCGCCCCTGCCACGATCGCCGGCGCCAGCATTGGCACCGTCACCCGCCAAAGCACCTGCCACGTGCTGGCGTAAAGATCGCGCGCCGCCTCTTCCAGCCCGCGGCCAATCGTCGCCAGGCGGCTCTGCACCACCAGCGCCACAAAGGCAATCTGAAAACTCACGTGCCCGATGATCATTGCCGGCAGGCCGGGGTCGAAGAGCGTCGAGAGATTCTTCAGCATGCCGAAGGCCACCAGCAACGCGGCGGCAATGATGATGTCGGGCGTCACCACGGGCAGATAAAGTAGCAAGTCGTACGCAGCACGGGCGGGCCGGCCCCACGGAAACCGATGAATGCCAATCGCCAGCATCGTGCCCAGCGCCGTGGCGATCACCGTTGAGATGGATGCCAGCAGAAACGTGTTGAGTGCGGCCTGCAGGATCGCTTCGTTGTGAAACAGCCGGTTGTATGCCGCCAACGTGAAGCCCTTCCCCGGCTTGTAGATCGACATGCACGCCACCACGATCAGCGGCACGTAAAGCAGCGTGAGCGTGACGACCGCAACGCCCAGCGTGAGCGTGTTCATCACCGGATGCAGGCTGCGCCTCATGGCCGCACCTCGCGTTTGCTGCGGCGGCGCAATAACAGCAACGGCACCAGGGTGAGAATCATCAAGGCCACGCTGAGCGCCGCGCCGAACGGGAGATTCTTCCCCGGGCCGAACTGTTGCTGAATGAGATTCCCGACCAGCCAGTATTTGGCGCCGCTCAGAAGGTCGGTGATCACAAACGTGCCCATCGATGGAATAAATGTCAGGATCACCGCGGCCGACAAGCCCGGCCGCGTCTGCGGCAAAATCGCATGGCGAAACACCCGCCACGTCCCACCGTAAAGATCTTGTGCCGCCTCCACCAGCGACCAATCGAGCTTTTCGACGTTGGTGTAGATCGGCAGGATCGCAAATGGCAGATAGCACGAGATCATGCCCACATACACCGCGAAGGCGCTGGGATAAAGCGACGTATTGGGATCAACCAAGCCAAGGGCACTGGCGATCTTTGCGGGCGGCAGATCCTTTGAGAACAAAATCATGAGTGCATAAACACGCACCACGATGTTAGTGGCAAAGGGCACCATGACCAGCGCCAGCAGCAGATAGCGCTGCCGCTGCGGCCGCCGCGCGATGAAAAACGCCAGCGGATACGCCAGTGCGATCGACAGCACCGTGGTCATCGCACCCACCCAGATGCTGCGCCACACAATGCGAAGGTAATCGCCAGCCTCAGCGGAACTGAGCCCCAGCATCCGCGTGAAATTCTCAAACGAAAACGCCCATTCAAACTGGCCGTAAAGGGCGTTGCGTGCGAACGCGAGCGCCACCAGCACCACGCTGGGCAAGACCAGGAAGATCACCAGCCATGCCGCGCCCGGCAGCACCTGCAGCAACCCGCGCAGGCGCAACCGACGATGCGTGGTGAGCTGCCCCTCCCACAGCACGCGGTCGCGCGCGGCAAGTGATGACGGCGGGCGCTCAGTCACGCAGCACCTCAAGATGCTCCGGCGGCAGGCCCACGTACACGTGCTTACCCGGCGCCGTCTCGGCCGACGGATGCGTGCGCACACGCAGGTTCAGCGTGCCCACCCTCACATACACATCCACATGGTCGCCGCGGTAGATCGTCTCGGTCACGACGCCGCGCGCCGCATTGGTCGCAGGCTTGGTAGCACGCAACAAAACGCGCTCCGGCCGAATCGCCACGGCGCCCTTGTCCCACGCGGGCATTTGCGTCACCGTTAGCACACCCAGCGCCGTATCCACTACCAACCCCTCGCCACTCCGCGCCTCCAGCACGTTGGCCGCGCCCAAAAACTGCGCTACGAATCGCGTGGCCGGGTGCTCATAAATCTCTTCCGGCGTGCCGCTCTGCTCGATCGCACCACGGTTCATCACAAAGATGCGATCCGAAACGGTCATCGCCTCGTCCTGGTCGTGCGTCACGTGGATAAATGTTTTATTCAGCGCCTTCTGCAGCCGCCGAAGATCGATCTGCACCTCGGCACGCAACCGCGCGTCGAGCGCACTCATCGGCTCATCGAGCAGCAGCACCTCCGGCTCATTCACCAGCGCACGGGCCAATGCCACACGCTGCTTCTGCCCGCCCGAAAGCTGGTCTGGCCACCGCGCCAGAAAATCGCCCAGCTCCAGCATCTCCACCGCAGCGGCCATGCGTCGGTCAATCTCCGCCTGCACAAACTTGCGCGCCCGCAGGCCAAACGCAATGTTGTCCGCCACCCGCAGGTGCGGAAACAACGCATAGTTCTGAAACACCGTATTGACCGAACGCTTGTTCGCCGGCACATCCGTGATGTCCTGCCCCAGCAGCAAAACCCGCCCCGCGTCAGCGATCTCAAGCCCCGCGATAATCCGCAGCAGCGTCGTCTTGCCGCAGCCGCTTGGCCCCAGCAGCGTCGCATACTCGCCGCGCGTGATCGACAAACTCACCTGGTGCAGCACCTGCACGTGGCCAAAGCTCTTGCTCACGCCACGGATGGTCAGCTCATCCTTAGCCAATGCCTCGGCGCGCAAGCCCGCAGGTTCCGTTTCCTGAATTTCTTCGCTCACAATACTATTGCCTTTTAACGTAATGCGGCGCATCTTATAAATGCTGACCGCGGCAAACAATGGTCTTGCCCGGAGCCCAACGCATTTTAGTGGAATAACCATGCCTGTCGAAATTATCCCGGCGCGCCCCGCGCACGCCTCCGATATCGCGCGCATTCTGTTCCATGCCTTCGGCAAAATCTCCGCCGAGCACGGATTCCCTTCCGATGTCGATTCGCTCGAACTCGGCGGCATGATCGCCCAACTCGTCACCACCCGCCCCGACTTCACCGGCTTTGTCGCCATCGACAACGGCCACGTCATCGGCTCAAACTTCATCATGCTCGCCGACGAGGTCGGCGGCATCGGCCCAATCACCATTGACCCGGCGCACCAGGGCCGCCAAGTCGGGCGGCGGCTCATGCAGGCCGTGATCGACGCCGCCCGCGCCAAAGGCTTCCAACGCCTCGGCCTGCTGCAAGATTCCTTCAACACCCGCAGCCTAAGCCTCTACGCCAGCCTCGGTTTCACCGTGCGCGAACCCGCCGCGCTAATCGATATCGTCCCCGCCGAAGATATTGATCCCGGCATCCGCCCGCTCACCGCTGATGACCTCGACGCCGCCGACGCCCTCTGCGTCCGCCTGCAGAAATTCTCGCGGCGCAACGAAACCCGCGCCGCCATCGACGGCGGCTTCGGCCCGCTCGCCAAGCTGCGCAACGGCAAACTGTGCGGCTATCTCATCCCCGGAATCTTCGGCCACGCCAACGCCGAAAGCATCGCCGATCTCGTCGCCCTGCTGCGCAACGCCGCAGCCCACGGCGGTTCCGCCACCAAGTCGCTCATCCCCCTGCGCAACGGCGACCTCTTCCGCGCCCTGCTCACCGCACGCTGCCGCGTCGTCAAAGTCATGAACCAAATGACCCTCGGCGACTACACCCCCCCAACCGGCACCTGGCTGCCGTCAATCGAGTATTGAACCGCATGCACGCTTACGGCTTGATCAACGGATGCTGCCCCGTCGCGCCCAGATAGGCGCCCCACGCAGCATTGATAATGGTGGCCAACATCGAGATGCCGCACAGCACCAAGCCGATGATGGCCAGAATCTTCACCAGCCCGCGTTGGTCGTTGTTGGGCAATTTCTTCAACGCGATGCCGCCACACACGAGGCCCGCAACGGCAACGGGGCATCCGCAAAGCGGAATGATCCACGCGCCGCAACCGGCCAAACCGATCACACCAGAGATAATCGCGAGAATTAATGCCATCGGCCCGTTGTCCGGATTTGCCGGTTGATACTCAACGGGCTGCGGTTGGCCATGCGGCGGAAACTGCGACATAAGTTGACCCCTTTCCGTAATTCGCTGCACAGCCTAACGCCCGCACGAACATTTGCCAGCGAAAAAAAGGCCCGAGCAAGATGCTCGGGCCGTTCACACAAATTCGCTCTGCTAGGCGCTGTCGTGTTTCATTGGTTTAGGTACTCAAAGAAAAACACCAATAACACTTTCGTGTCTTTGGTGTCTTTCGTGGCAATTCAATTCTGAACTCTGAATTCAGTTTTCCTCAGATCAACCGTCCCGGCACCGGCACTTCGCCCACCAGCGGCTTCGCGTACTTGATGAACTCCGCCGACACGTCGCTGCCATCCACAATCCACTCCGTCGGGAAAGGCTTCGTCTGCCGCGCTACGTTCGTCAGCGCCGTCGGGAAGAAATCGATCTTGTACGGCGCATCGCTCACCCGCTTCATCGCAATGCTGCCGCTCGGCAGTTCCTTGTTGTTGATCGCCGCTTCCACCGCACGCCGGCCGCACTCGCGGGCCTCGTACGCATCGCTCGGCGACACGATCGTCGGAAAGCTCCGCTGCAGATAACCAAACGTATCCGCACGCACACGCAGCTTCGCGCTCTTGCCCCGGCTCTCCAGCAACTTGCCGTACTTGCTCTTGATCAGGTCCGCCAGGTAATCACCCAGCGCGCCCGAACCCGACAACTGCCGGTTGCCGTGGGCATCCACTTCGCCGCCGGCAATCAGCTTCTCCGCCAGCAGCGACTTCTTGTCGCCCGCCTTGTACCGCACGCCTTCCGACACCGCGATCACGCAGCGACCCAGCTTGCTGTACACGCGATCGACGTCAGCAATGAACTTGTCTTCGTTGAAATCAACTTCCGGCACATAGATCAGATGCGGGCCATCGCCTTCGCCCACGCGGGCCAACGCCGAAGCAGCCGTCAGCCACCCCGCATCGCGCCCCATGATGATGTTCACCTTAATGCCCTTGAGCGAGCGGTTGTCCGCATCATCGCCCTGGTGCGCCAACGCTACAAAACGGCCGGCCGAGCCATAGCCCGGGCAATGATCCGTCGTGCGCAAATCGTTGTCGATCGTCTTCGGAATGTGATAGACATTCAGCGGAAACTTCGCCGCCACCGCCATCTCGGCCACAATGCGCGCCGTGTCGGCCGAGTCGTTGCCGCCGATGTAGAAAAAGTAATTGACGTTGTGCTTCTCAAAGTGCTTGAAGATCTCGTTGCAGTACGCTTCGTCCGGCTTGTCACGGGTTGAGCCCAGCGCCGATGACGGCGTCTGCGCCACGCGCTCCAGCAGGTCCTTCGCCAGGTTGTCCAGCGAAACAAAATCATCCGTGATGATCCCGCGCACGCCATGCTTGGCGCCCAGGATCTTGTCCACCTTGCCCGCCTTCTGCGCGGCATACAAACCCTCAATCGCCCCGACGAGCGACTGATTAATGACGGCCGTGGGCCCGCCCGACTGACCGATGACTGCGTTACGCGGCATGAATCTTCTCCGTTATGCACCAAGCCTGAAAAGCGAAGCATTATAAAGAAAAAGCCCGCCAACGCGAGCGCGGCGGGCCCTGTATCACCACCAAGTTCACCAAGAACACCAAGGCAAGGCGTATGCGAAAGACCTATTCGGCAACGAACGTCCTTCGTGCCCTTGGTGACCTTGGTGGTTAAATTCTGTTACTGCACTTCCGCCATCTCCGGGATCGTCAGCCACTTCGCCAACTGCTCCGGCGTGTTGCGGCCGACAAACTGCCGGAATGTCTCATCCGCATCGGTGCGGTTCGCCATGTAGGCGTCCACAATGTTCTTGATCGCCTTCTGCACGTAATCCGCCGGCACCTTCTTCATCGTCAGCTGCGCAAACTGCGGGTTCTCACCCAGCGCGCCGCCCAGCAGCACGTTGTACGCCTCCGTGCCACGCTGGCCGCGGAAGTTGCACACCACGCCCATCAGGCCGATGTCCGCAATCTGGTACTGCGCACAGCTGTTCGGGCAGCCCGTCACGCTCACAAAAATCGGCGAATCGAGCGCGCACTCTTCTTCCAGGTACTTCAAAATCTTCGCCGCCCGGTCCTTCGTCTCCACAATCGCCAGATTGCAGAACTGCGTCCCCGTGCAGCTGATCAAACTCGTTCGCCAGATCGGCGCCACCGGCGGCAAACCAACCTTCGCCAGCTCATCACTCAACGCGCCAACCTTCTCGGTCGGCACATTGGCAATAATCAAATTCTGCTTGTTGCTCAAGCGAATCTGCGCCTTCTCGTTCGCGCCATATTTCCCCGCCAGCTCCGCCGCCGCAATCATCTGCGCCGCCGTCATGCGCCCACGCTCGATCGGCACGCCCACATAGCTCAGCCCCGGCTGCTTCTGCAAACCCGTGCCCATGTGGTCCGTGTGCGGCGCCGACTGCGGCCCCACAATGCTGTCATCGTGCTCCAGCTTAAAGCCAATGTCCGCCTCGAGCGCATCCCGAAACTTCTGCCAGCCCCAGTCGGCCACCAGAAACTTCAACCGCGCCCGCGTACGCTTCTCACGATAACCATGATCCCTGAAGATATGCGCGATACCCCGGCACACCGCCGGCAACTGTTCTTCACGAATAAACGCCCGCAGCCCCTGCGCCATGTGCGGCGTGGTCGATAGACCACCGCCCACCATCACGCCGTAGCCGCGCTCTTCCGCACCCGTCGCCGGGTTCTTCCGCTTCACGCCGAAGACGCCGATGTCATTGATCTGCGGTTGATGGCAATGCAGGTGGCAACCCGCCACGGCGCTCTTAAACTTCCGCGGGAAATTCGAAAACTCTTTCCCGCCCTTCACAAACATCTCATTGATCGCCGCCACGGCATTCGACGCATCGATCGTCTCCGCCGCCAGCAGCCCCGCCATCGGGCAGCCCACCACGTTGCGCGGCGTGTCGCCGCACGCAAACTTGCTGATGACCCCAACCTTCTCCAGCTCATCCAAAATCTTCGGCAAGCTAGTGATCGTCAGCCAGTGCAGCTGAATGCACTGCCGCGTGGTGATGTCGCCAAAGCCCCGCGCATACTTTTCCGTCAGCTGCCCAATCACCTTCAGCTGCGGCGGCGTCAAGAAGCCATTCGGAATGCGAATACGCAGCATGAAGTAGCCATTGTTCGGCAACTGCTGGTAGATCCCATACCACCGCATGCGGACGAAATCCTCTTCCGGAATCGCCGCCTGCCGCGCCGCCGCCTTCAGGTCCGCCTCCACGCCACCCGAAGCGATAAACGCCGCCGCCTTATCTTCCGGCAGCGCCGGGGCATCTGCCTCCGCATAGCGCAGCACATCCGCCCACACATCCAGGCCGTCCTTAGCCTTCTTAATTGCTTCAACCTTATTGAGTTTTTGTCCGTCGGCGGTGGTTACCGACCCCTGTTCAGCGGCCATGGCTTAATCTCTATAAAAACCGTAGGAATTAGCTCCAATGAATGAGTCTAGGGGGTTAGACAACGCGATGCAAGAGCGGGAAAAAGCCGTATGGCGAATTCCTGACATCGCCCAGAGCTCCAACCCTATCGCCTGAGCGTTGTCCCGACAGGGCAACGCCCATCGGTCTCTCCGACCTGCACAATTGGTCGCTCCCCACCCGCTAGTCCGCGACCCGCTTCACCGGCAGCATAAAGTCGTGGTAGCCATCCCGCGGACGCGTACCCTCGACGGCCCACGCCAGCGGGAATTTCTCAAACTCGCCAATAAACCGCGCGTCGTACGTGTATCCCATCCGGCCAATCTCGCCGTACGCCACCCGTGCCAACGAGCCGGGCTGATCGTTGCGCTCCTTGAACACGGCCCAATGGGTGTCGCCCTAGTCCCAGCTCACCAGTCCAAAACCATAGTCGCTGCGAAAACCGTCCAGTGTGGTGAGCAGCACGCCGACAAACCAGATGCGCGTCGTGCCGTCAACGTAGTGCATGTACGAAATGCCCGTCGGCGGATTGGCGATGTTCGCGATGCCGGGAAGTTTCTGCGCCAGCTTCTGCCATCCCGCCTCAATGATCGCCCCAAAGTTCTGCCGGAGATCGACAACGACCTGTACCCCCGCAAGTCGGTAATGCGCCCGCACCACTTGGATATCCATGTCCCGTTCCTTCCAGCGACGTGTCCGTCGCCTCCTGACATGCATCCGCCTATCCCGGCGAGGTTACGCCCCGCCGCGGCGAAATCAAGACTCTGTCCCGTGCCACAAACTGAATTGACGCCCAAGTGCGATCGGTGGTTCCGTTCAAACCGTCGGCAGCCACCGACGTTTACAACACCCATCACGTGAGGGACAATGTCCTCAATTCGTGACAGGCATCCGGCGTAACACTTCCCTGCATGCCCCCTAAATCCCGCCCGAAAGGAGTTCCCATGGCTACGAACTGGAAACTGATTCGTGAAGTCCTCAATGGGACGATTGATGCCTGCGAGGCCGTGGAGAAACTGCGCCCGGACATCATGGCCGGCGAATATGAAGCGCGCTCAAGCTATCAGGACGATGTCTGCGTCGGCGACTTTCTCAATCGCTTCTGGCAATACCCCGAAGGCGCCGCCCGCGACATCATCCGCGTACGCTCGCAACTCGGCGCCGACCAGAAACACTTACCCGAGATTGCCCGCGCCCTGGTCAATGCCGCCGTCGCCTGCGCCGAAGCGATCGGCCTGCCTGAAGAAGCCACGGCCAAGCAATTGCCCGAGTTCGAAGCTCATTGCGGCTCCGGCGGCCATTCCGTTCAATCGCTGCTCACCGGCATCCCCAAGATCCAAAAAGGCTGGATGCTGACCGGCATCACGAAAGCCCTGGCAGAGCACCGCAAACCCACGCCGCCCGCCTGACCCTCGCGCGTGCTCCGGAGGAGGCATCCGACACGTGCTGCCGTTACGCGCCTAGGTCTCTTGTTCTGCCCGCCGCCAGAATGTTGCGAGTCTTAGGATTCGCGGTGCTCCAGACTGGCTGATCGGCAACGCCGCCGCGGGCGTCGAACTCGCGGAGAACCGCAAGCCGATCTACCTAGCAAGTTAGCGGAGGCTGTCGATGATCAGGGCCGAGTTTAAAGCCGTTGCCGAGCAAGCGATCGAGGAACTCACACGAGTCGCTGAGAAGGGCATCGGACAGACACTGCCTCGGCGCTACTGCTTGCGCTTCATAGGCCAGAAGGAACCCCTATCGCCATGCGATGCGGCCGAGATTCTGACCGTCCATGGCTACATCGATGAATCGCACATCTGGCCCTGTTGGGACCTCTTTCTCGCCAATCAACTTCCTGATGGAAGCCTTCAACTCTTGGCCCTTCGCGCCGGGTATCCCCCATGCCCTTACGGCGAACACTGGCACTATCGTGTTCCTGGACACGATGCCGGACACATTGGTCCCTTCAAACTCGGTTGCCATAGTTTCGTTACCGAGTACCGCCGGAAACATCCCCTCAAGTCATTGTTCCGCTGGTTTCGGCGTGCACGGTAAATCCCCCAACGGACACTCCCCACACCGCATCTCCCGCGCCCGGCAATGCGTCTTCGCCAACACCACAAACTGCGCATGGAAGTCGTTAAACAACCCCACCTCCGCCGGCAAATGTCGATGGAAGTATGTCTGATAATCATCATATGAGGCATCCGCCCCCAAATGCCCATGCCGCGACAAAATCCGCCGGGTGTAAGCATCAATCACAAAAACCGGCTTCTCCAGCACATATAGCAAAATGCAGTCCGCCGTCTCCGGCCCGATGCCGTTGATCGCCAGCAACTCCGCACGCAGGTCCGCAGTCGGCCTCTCCCGCATCGCCGACAGTTCGCCGCCATACCGTTCCACAACAAACGCCACCAAGTTGTGCAGCCGCCGCGCCTTCACATTGAAATACCCCGCCGGCCTTATAAACGGCGCAATCCCCGCCGGCCCCAACCCATACAACTTCCCCAGCTCCAGCGCCCCCGCCCCCTTCAAATTCGCAATCGCCTTCTCCACGTTCCCCCAATTCGTGTTCTGCGTCAGCACCGTGCCCACCAACACCTCAACCGCCGTCTCCCCCGGCCACCAGCGCTGGTGACCAAACCGCGCCCGCAGCCGCGCGTACATCCCTTCAAGTCTCTTGGCCGGTGTCATGCCACTATCTTAGCAAACACACCCAGTGCGCCGGCGTTACAATACGCGCATGATCACACCCGTCTATTACACCTTCCAACCCCGCTGGAAAGAAGAACTCGTCTGCACCTGCAAGCAAGGCAGCTTCGTGCTCGAGCTCACCATGGGCCAGCTCACCGTCTACCTGCCCACCGAAGAAGACTGGCAAAAACGCGCCCCCGCCTGGGCCAAAGACCATTGGCCCCAACTGCACAGCCAACTCAAATCATGGTGCGCCGGCAGCAACATCCCGCTCGTCGTGATGGAAGGCGCCCAAATCTGGTGAAAGCCCAGCACATCCGCCAGCCTGCCTATAATCCCGCAAACTCTTCCCTAGCCAAAGGACAAATCATGGATCTGAACTGGGTGATCAAAGCCCTCGAGGGCAACGCCGGCCTCCTCCGCGCCATGCTCGCCGAAGCCACCGACCTCGCCGCTCAACCCGCCAACGTGCCCAACCACGCCGCCTGGATCACTGGCCATCTCACCCTCGTACGCGCCTCGCTCGCCAACTTGCTCGGCCAACCCGCTGACCCCGTCGACATGCGCAAATACGGCCCCGGCTCATCGCCCACGCCCCACGCCGCCGACTATCCCACCAAAACCGAACTGCTCGCGGCCTTCAACAAAGCCCACGCCGCACTCGTCTCCGCACTCAAAACCACCAAGCCCGAAACGCTCGCCGCGCAAAATCCCATCGAACAACTGCGCGCCGCCGCGCCCACCATCGGCGACTTAGTCGTCATGATGACCGCCAGCCACGACGGCCTGCACCTCGGCCAGCTCAGCGTCTGGCGCCGGGCCATGGGCCTCAACCGCGTGATCGGCTAAGTCTTTTCAAGAAAGCCCGTTTAACCACCAAGTCCGCCAGGAACAACCAAGGTTTTTCCGTTTACGGAAGCGATGTTCGCAGGTGTCTTGCCTTGGTGTGCTTGGTGGACTTGGTGGTTTCGCAGCGGTCTGAATTCCCTACGAATACCGCGCCGCCGGGCCGTAATAGCTCATCTGCCGCATCTGGCGCACCCGCTCCGCCTGCCGCCGCCGCGCTGCCTCCAGGCACGTCTTGCACACCGTGGTCTTGGCCTTGGTGCGCACCAGCTGGCTCGGGGCAAACAGCTTCTTGCACGTATCGCACGGCATCGTCGGGTGGTGATCCGTAAATGTCCGCAGGTTAAAACAATGCCCGCACACCGTGTCGCCGCTATGAAAAAACGTCTCGTCCGGCGTGATCTTCGTCGTGCAGTCCGCGCACAGCGTGTTCGGCCGCAGCGGCATGATCACCTGGCCGCTCTCCACCAACTTCTCATAGCACGGATGACAGCGGTACCGCCCCTGCGGGTCCTTGTAACGCCGCTCGCCCGCAACGTTCTTCAGGCAATCACAACAAACCTTCGTCACCGGCGTGCCGTTGGCGCACATACGTCTCTCTCTTTCTCAATACCCTTCAAGGACAAGCGTTCTCGACGCGCTCGCCCAGGCGTTTGGCCATCATGACAATTGCGTGCCGCTGAATCCCACCGGCGGCCCAGACCCACACGTTGTGCCGCAACCACCACACCCGCGGCAACGCTTATGATGTATCTCAAGGGCGAAAAGTGTCAACGAAATTCCGCAGCCGCCGCTGACTGCCGCCCGTGTTTTTGCCCATGAAAATGGGGTTTTTGGCGCTGCGCGGTATCTGCGCAGGCCCATAACGCGAAAACTTGTGAAGATGGGCGAACTTTGCAGCGTAACGCAGGCGATTCGCCACCCGCTCGTCGCGGACCGCTAGGGGCGACGCATCAGGTGCTGCATGCGCTCCTGCGTGGCGTGCCGGGCACTGATGCGATCGACGAAGCGTACGACTTCCACGATGACTTCCGGGGTCCGCGGCAAATCATTGTGGCCCCCCGGCACCGTGATCGGCCGCCCGCCCCCATGCACCACCGCACGCCGCTCCATCCCAATTTCCGACCGCTGGTACCACAAGCAGCTCTGCACATTTCGCGGCAACACAATGTCATCCCACGCCGGCTCGATCAGCACCGCCAGATCCACCGTGCGCAGCTGCGTCGCGGCCCGGGCGATCGTCTCACAGCCAAACGAATGTCCAATCAGCACCACCCCCCGCGGCTGCCGCGCATTGATCACCCGCGCCACATCCGACCGAAACCCATCCCACGCACTGATTTCAATCACATCTGCATCCGGACACGCCGCGCTGACGGCCGTCTTCAGGTCACCAAGTTGCGAGAGCCCGGCCCCGCCCACGAAGACGACAAGCGTGGGCCGATTGCCCACGCAACCGCCGAGGGTGATGGCCAGTACCAGCAGAAAGACAACTCGCATGAGGTTGTGCATGCTTCGTCCATTTTGCCGCAGGAAATGTCGGGGCATTATAGCGAGCGCCGCTGAATTGCCAGCGGGGAGGTAATTCAGAATTCAGAGTTCAGAATTCAGAGTTTGTGGCGGGGCGGGGTGCGTTTGGTGGCGTGGCGCTTGATTTGGCGGGTCATAGGGAGGCGAGCTGCGTTTTTGGGGGTGAGAAGAAGGGTGAATGGTGAAGAGTGAAGGGTGAAATGGGGGCGCCCTGTCGAATTTGGCGTGGGTGGTGGCGGGGCGCGTTGGGTTAGTCCTGAGTACTGAGTGCTGAGTACTGAGCCAAAACGCGTGAATTGGCGGGGGATTTTGTGGGGAGGGACGAGTAGGGGTGTATCGGAGTGTCGGGGTATCGGAGTTATCGCTTACGCGTGCAGAACGTGTCAAGAGAAAAATGGAAAAGGTGTTTGGATTTTTATAAAGCGAGGGGTGAGGGGTGGTTGCGGGGGGGTTGCGTGGGAAGCCGTGGCTGAGGGGTTTGTGTTATAGCGCAGGGTTTTTGGAGGCGGAGGTGAGACGGGCCGCCGAGGCGGCTTGCACACAGCGTGCGTGCCATCGACAAGGTCAATGGAAGACACGTAGAATAGCCGCATGAACATTGGCAACCAAAAAAGAGGTGCGTCCCCTTTTTAGTCCCTTTTCAATCCCCAGGTCGTTCACGCATCATTTTGTCGCGATCTACGCGATAGAAGCATGGCCCGGGTGGGTTCGCGCAGCGCCAACGTAAGCCTCATGCGCGCAATTTGAGACTGCGCTTGACGGAACTAGGATGCTATGGCAGAGTAGGGCAAGCTGCCTGTGCAGAGCTTAGAGACAGAACCACGCTGCTGCGTTGCACCATGGGAGAGTGGGTGTGGGAGAGTGAGGGTGGGGGAGAGAGCTGGTCGAGCGTTAAGTGTCAGTCCACAGTCGCCGGTCCAACGCTGTCGACGGGGCTGATTTGTCGCGCCCGATCCCGATAAATCTAATTTGGAGAAAAGACCCGACATGGGGCACAAGACCCGTGCGCGGGCTTGGCACTTGAAGCGCGGGGCGCTGCGAGGCGTGGCGAGTGGAGAGAAAGGAAAACACCATCACTCGAATCGCCCCAACGGGCTAGGGAATGAACATGAGGAAGTTGATCCAGAACAGTCGGCGAATGACCGTACGCCAAGCCCCTCTTTTGTGCGCTGTTGCGGCGGCGGGGCTGGTTGCCACGCAGGCGATGAGCGCCCGGGCTTCGGTGCTTGTCGCCGGCTCGCCGGGGTATGATTCGGCCACGGACACCGGTCTGAAAGAGGGCTACACGTCGTGGGCGCCGGGCTGGGTCGTGAACAACAGCGGCACGGCCGTGGGGTATTCATGGAAATACGTCTCCGGCAGCCACTTGGGCGATCGTGCGGTGCGTTGGGACGCCTCGGGCACGGCCGCGACGGAACTAGGCGTCCTCGGCACAAATAGCAGCGGCTCCGCGTCCGCCATCGCCCATTCCGTCAACGACGCGGGCACGGCCGTGGGGAGTTCAAGCAAGTACGTCTCCGGCAGCTACGTGGGCGATCGTGCGGTGCGCTGGAACGCCTCAGAGACGGCGGCGACGGAACTCGACAGCTTGGGTACCGATAGCAACGGCACTACCACCGCGCGAGCCTACGCCCTTAACAACGCGGGCACGGCCGTGGGGTATAGCGAAAAGTACAACGCCTCCAACGTCTCCCTCGGCTCTCGTGCGGTGCGTTGGGATGCCTCGGGCACGGCCGCGACGGAACTAGGTGTCCTCGGCACGACCAGCAGTGGTTTCACCACTTCTCGGGCCTATGCCATCAACGAGGCGGGCACCGCCGTGGGGTATGCAAACAAGTCCGTCTCCGGCAGTTTCAGGGGTGTTCGCGCGGTGCGTTGGGATGCCTCCGGTACTGCGGCCACGGAACTGGGCAACCTCGGCTTGAGCAGCACGGGTTTCACCTCCGCTTACGCCTATGCCGTTAACGACGCGGGCACGGCCGTGGGAATTGCAGATAAGTACGTCTCCGGCACCAAGGTGGGCATTCGTGCGGTGCGTTGGGACGCCTCGGGCACGGCCGCGACGGAACTGGGCAACCTCGGCTTGAGAAGCACGGGTGACACCACCGCCTATGCCTATGCCGTCAACGACGCGGGCACGGCCGTGGGGTGGTCAGCCAAGTACGTCGCCGGCAGCGACGTGGGCGCTCGTGCGGTGCGCTGGGACGCCTCGGGTACGGCCGCGACGGAACTGGGCAACCTCGGCACGGACAGCGGCGGCTATACCTCCTCCCAAGCCTATGCTGTTAACGGCGCGGGCACGGCTGTGGGGTATGCCGATAAGTACGTCTCCGGCAGCCGGGTGGGAAGTCGTGCAGTGGTCTGGCTGCCTGACGCCAGCGCCCTCGACCTCAACGACCTGGGCGTCGTGGCTAACCCCAATGATGGCACGTGGGTGCTGACCCAAGCCAAGGCACTGAGCGAGGACGGCTGGGTGGCCGGTATCGGCACCTTCGACCCCACCGGCGTTGGCGCTGCCTACAGCCGCAACTGGGTTGCGCAGATCGGTCTGGGCGGCAACTGGCTCAACACCACCGGCTCGAACAACACCTGGGGCACGGGCAAAAACTGGTCCACCGGCACCCCCGCCATTCAGCTCGATGCCCGCTTCACCGCCAACGCCACCTACCACCGTGCACTTTGACGACGATGAATCGGCCAGCCTGGTCGCGATCGACGATGGCCACGTCACCTTCGAACTGGGTACGCACACCCTGGCCCTCAGCACCGCGACGGGCCTAAGCATCACCAGCGGGGCCACGCTGGCCAGCGACGGTACGATCGTTAGCAATATCACCAACGCCGGCACGCTCTCTCCCGGCAACTCGCCGGGCACGCTCAACATCAACGGCAATCTCGTCAACACCGGCACGCTCTCGTTCGAGCTCAATGGCCTGACTGCCGGCACCGAGTATGACCAACTCCACATTACCGGCGCGGCCGACCTCGACGGCACGGTTGCGATCGTGCTAGGTTTTGCGCCGGAGCTGGGTGACAGCTTCCAGATCATGAGCTTCGGGAGCCTGATCGACAGCGGCTATACCTTTGACTTTTCCAACGCTGTCTTGGGTGCCGGGCTTTCCTGGGACACCAGCGCCTTTGGCAGCAGCGGCATCCTGAGCATCACCACCAGCGAGTCCGCCATCCCCGAGCCGGGCAGTCTATCGCTGCTGGCGCTGGGTGCAGCGGCCCTGCTGGTACGCCGCCGCAAGGTGTGACCGAATCGACGAACCCGCGCCGGGGCAGCACACGCACCGCGCGCGGGCTTGGCGCCTGCAGCGCGCGTGACTCCGTGGTGGAAGCGGTATGAAATGAAGCCCGCCGCGACTTCTATTCAATCGCGCCAAAAAACAGGGGTGGGGGTCGTAAAAATCTTGACAATCTTGACAATCTTCCCAAAAAACCCCAATAAAATTGCACTTTTCGCAAAAAATCGTGACAATCTTCCAATGAAACCGCACTTTTTTTGCGATTCGTCGCTTACTTTATCCCCGTTTCTGTCTTATGGTTTGTAGTTGCTCATGCCCGGCCCGGTTTTGTCGTAGACGTTGAAGAACTCGTCCGGCATGATCGTGGCCACGCCGCCTTCGGGCTTTTCAATCAAGTCTTTTTCCAGCGTCTTGACCCGGAACTTCCAGCCCGCAGGGAGTTTCTTGAATTGGTTTTGTCCTGCGGCAACGAATTCCTCGTAGGTGTATTGGGGTTTGAGTCCCTGCTGGAATCCCTTCATGACCCAAGTGTTGCCTTCAGCATCGTCCAGGAGCAATACCGTGGTGCCTTTGTTATAACCCAGCCCGCTCTTCCGCGCGATGGTCATGGGCTTGTAGGGGGTGCTTTCGCTCACGCCGCCGGCGTTGTCGCCCATGTCCAGTGTGGCGACCCAAGCAGCCTTGAGGCCGTTGAAGTCGCGCACTACGCCACTGTCAATTTCAGTCCAATCGGGCAGCCAGAGCTTGGGGCCGTTCAACGACGCGCCCAGAACGCGGTAGTCCTGCTTCATCTTGGCAAAGTCGAGGCCCTCCACCAGCTTTTGGGGGGCGGTGTCTTTCGTCGCAAGTTTGCCGCTGGTCATGAGCGCCGTGTTGTAACAGGCGGCGACGAGCTTTCCCGTTTTCGCGTCGCGATAGGCGAGGAATATCTCGATGAAGCGCGCCCGGTGCATGTTTTCGATACGGATGTATTTGGCACCGACGCCATCGGAAAGAACCTTGGGTTCGGCCGAGGTCGGCTGTTGGCTGACGACAGGGGGCGTCTGTTGGGTACAGGACGCCAACACGGCTGCCGTCAGAAACGCAGCCATCAGCGGAACTATTTTCATTGCACTCATTGTTTTATCCTTCAGGTTTCCGGTTTTTCGGCGCTTAGCGGTGGTTCACCAATTCCGTGGTTCTCCGTGTGGGCTTCTCCTTGTTACGTTCATTGACTCAACACGCGTTCGCTTCACCGTCGATAAGCGGACTAAATTGTCGGTTAAGCCGGTCGGTGTGTAAAGCTCAAAAGTTCGCGGCCGTGGAATGGAACGCTGCAGCCGTGCATGTTTCGGGTGGTGTGTTTGGCGCCGGAGACGGGGGGGTGTGGTGGGCGGGCGCACGCGGCGGTTGAAACCGCCGGCTACACAGGGGCCGATTTATTGAGTGGGCCGATCGCTTGTGGTGGTGGGGAGGATCATAGTCCGAGACATTTCGCGGAAGTAAGATGCGATGGCTTCGTTTACTGATTGTTGGTGGGCAGAAGGATGTTGATGGTGGTGCCTTGGCCGATGATGGAGTCGGCCCAGATGTGGCCGCCGAGGTCGATGATGGTGCCGTGGACGATGGTGAGGCCGAGGCCGGGGTTGTCCATCGCGGGAAAACTTAGTTGCCCGTAAGAAGCAGGCCTTCGCAACGGGCCGTTCTTTGCGATCTCCCAAGTCGTTCGGGCATGCTTCTGCTGCGAACTGCGCAGCAGAAGCATGGCAACCGGCCCGGCCTGACGTAATCACGCGATAAAGTTCGCCGGAGTCCGATGCCGTGCCACGCCCTACCGACCCCGCGTCGTCGGCCGCGTCAGCGGCCAATCATCCGTCCTGAACGGCCCGGCCGGCAAACCTTCCTTGTTGGCCAGATTGCACGTGGGATAGTCCGCCCAGGCGTAGCGCGCCGCCTGCGGATCGCCCACATCATCGCTCCACACGATCACCTGGCCACCCTCGATCTTCGCCTGCGCCGGCACGAAGACGTGATCCGCGCCGGCGATCGTGAACCCGGCCACGTCCTTGCCGTCCGATGTCACTAGGCCGCCTCCGATGTTGCCAAGGGTGAGCCGAATGCGGTTGCCATCCACCTTCATCGAATCGTACGTGGGGCCGGAACTGACGAGGTCCTTTTTGTAGACGTTCTTCAGCGCCACCAGCGCCAGCCGGTATCCCACCGGCTTCTTGTTCTTGGGGTGGATGTCCTTGGGATCGCCCACATCAATCGTGACGGCCATGCCGGTGTTCGGCACATCCTTCGTGATCTTCACCTGCTGCTCGCGCAGCGCCGCCCAGTTGCCGGGCGGGACGTTGTCGGGATTGAAGGCGGGGAGTTGGACCAGAAGGAACGGCATCTCGGGCCGGTTGAACGCCCGCCGCCAATCGTCGATCAGCAGGGACATCACCTTCGCGTAGATCGCCGGATATCCCGTGTTGGCCTCGCCCTGATACCAGATAGCGCCACGGACGCCGTAGGGCGCGATGGGGGCGAGCATGGCGTTGTACGTTCCGGATGGCGGATAGCCGGAGCCGACCAGCGGGCTGGCGGGCTGCGGCGGCGCGGGCTTCTTCTGCACCTTCGCCTCCGCGGCGGCCGTCTCCCACTCGGTCCTGGCCTTCTGATAGCTCTCCAGGCGATCGTAGAAACTCTTCACGTTCGGCGAAGAAATATCCGCCGGGCCGCCGAGTTTCTCATTGCCTTTGAACGCCCCTTCGCTGATCCACGTTTGCGCGGTGCTGCCGCCGGAAGCCGTGTTGATCATCCCGACTGGCACCTTCGTCTTATCCTGGATCTCCCGTCCGAAGTAATACCCCACCGCCGACAGCGCCTTCACAGTCTGCGGCGTACACACCACCCACTGTCCCTTCACATTTTCCAGCGGCTGCGGCGAGAGCCAGATCGGCGTGACGAACAGCCGGATCTGCGGATTGTCCGCCGCCGCGATATCCGGCTTCTCCCCCAGCCAGCCCATCTGCGCCTGCATGTTGGATTGGCCGGCGCAGATCCACACCTCGCCCACCAGCACGTTCTTCAGCGTGATCGTGTTCTGCCCCTGGATGACGACTTCGTGCGGCCCGCCCGCCTTCAGGTCCTTCAGGTGCGCCATCCATTTGCCCTTCTCATCCGCCGTGGCCGTCGCCTTCTGCTCCCCCAGCGTGACAGTGATCTTCTCCCCCGGCGCCGCCCACCCCCACATCGGCACATCCGACTCCCGCTGTAGGACCATGTTGTCGCCGATGATCGCCGGCAGTCTCACATCCGCCCGAAGAATGGCGGGCACAAGCAGCAGCCACGCCAACGCCACACGCAAGTAAACCATATTGCACTCCGTGATTGCGATTCACGCTCCGTCTTGATTCGATCTTTGATCGACGGCTGAACAATTGGGGGAGGGGTTGCCCGCAGGGCGACCGCTAACATACTGCACTAGGGTTATTGGTTGTTGGTGGGGAGGAGGATGTTGATCGTCGTGCCTTGGCCGATGATGGAGTCGGCCCAGATGTGGCCGCCGAGGTCGATGATGGTGCCGTGGACGATGGTGAGGCCGAGGCCGGGGTTGTTGGTGTTGCCGCCGCCTTGCACGCCCTTCTTGGTAAAGAACGGATCGAAGATCTGGGGCAGGTCTTCGGGCTCAATGCCGCAACCGGTGTCGGTGAACTGCAGCATGATCTGGTCGTGCTGGCTCTGCGTGCGAAGGATGATCTTCTTCTCCGCGCCGAGGACATCAGCGGAGCGGGTTTCAATGGCGTCCTGGGCATTGCGCAGCAGGTGCTGCAGGACTTGGCCGAAACGGGCGGTGGGAACGGGACAGATCCGCGTGGCTTGCAGGTCGAGTTCGAGGGCGATGCCCTTGGCCGAGAGCGTGGGCTCGACGGCGTCGGCGAAGCGGAGGATCTGCTCGGTGAGGTCGGCCATGTCAGGAGTCCCGCGGCCGCAGTGGGTGTCTTGCGGGGTACAGGCGAGCAGGCTTTGGGTGATGTAGCTGATGCGGGAAGCCGCTTCGGAGCTCATCTTGAGGGCTTTGACCATCGCGCCGGGGTCGTCGGTGGCGAGGGCGAATTCGACCATGGTGTTCATGCCGCAGACGATGTTGTTGAAGTGGTGTGCGACGCCGGCAGCGAGTGTGCCGACGCTGGCCATGTGGCGTGTGCGGGTGAGGTTGGCTTCGAGTTCTTTGCGGTTGGTGATGTCGCGGAACCAGGCCATGACGCCGCGGACAGCGCCTTGTTCATTGATGACACAGCTGAGGGTGACGGCGACGTGGAGGGGATGTTTGCCGCCGACGGGGACGATGGCCATTTCATAGACGTTGACGGAGCGCTGCTGGAGGGTGCGTTGGAAGGCGGAGGCGGCGGTGGGGCGGGCGTCTGGCGGGAGGAGGGAGTCGAGGCTGCGGCCGAGGGTTTCGGACTCAGAGCGGCCGAAGATGCGGACGGCGGCCTGGTTGTAGAAGTGGATGGTGCCCGCGGCATCGAGGCCGACGATGGGGATGCCAGCGCCGATGACAGCGGCCTGGAAGAAATCGGGTGGGAGGGTGGTTGTGGGGGATGAGGCAGTCTGGGGGGAGTTTTGCGGAAGTTGTGTCGAGAGGGGGACCGCGGCGTTTGTACAACCGCCGTCAATGGCGCCAGAGGTGACATGCACAGATGGCGGATGCCCCGGGATTTCAGGCATAGGTAAGTGAAGCATAGCGGGAGGGGGTGGGCATAAGCAAATGACGAATGACTAATGATAAATGACGAATGGTCCGTTAGTCGCGGAGGTCGTTTTCGTCGAGGGGGGTGAAGCCTTTTTCGTGGAGGACGGTGGCGGCGAGGGAGGGGTTGTCGACGTGGATGACGATGGCGGGGCGGATGCGGCCGTGGGTGATGAGGGCGTAGCAGTAATGGATGTCGATTTCGGCGGCGAGGAGGGCCTTGGTGATGAGGACGAAGCCGTCGGGGGTGTCGGGCATTTCGACAGCGACGAGGTCGCAGATGGTGAAGCGGTAGTTGGAGTCGACGAGTTCGCGGGCGGCCTGGTCGGTGTCGTTGAAGACGAAGCGGACGATGGCGCAGTCGAAGCCCTGGATGACGGCGAGGGCGAGGATGCGGACTTTTTTGGTGTCGAAGACGCCGACGAGGGCGGCGAGTGCGCCGATGCGGTTCTCGGTGAAGACGGAGACTTGGCGGACGGAGGGGAGATCGCGGCCGCGATCGGTCCTGGTTTTCTCGCGGGTCATGGGCATGGGGAATATCATAGACGAAAAAGCGGGAAGGCAGAAGACAAAACGTGGGAGGTTGGGTGGCGCGGGTGGCTCAGTGGTGGGGTTTTCTAACAAAGCCGTAACTTTTTGCTTGACTCAGCTCAATTCTCGGGGTTAATTGTAGGGAGTGCGTTCATCCAACGATGAACATGGCGATGGCGTGGTGGCACAACTGAATAATCCGGCGTCCGAGGGCGCCTCCAGGGCGGTGCGTTATCTATTTTTTTATCGCCGCGGCTGCGAGATGTTCTTGGAATCCCTCCCAATCTGCCGGGTGGTTTTCAGAAAGCCTTTCACGAATGCTTCCGAGCGCCGTCGTGTTCGCGTGAGCGATGCGGCAGCGGATGCCGCGCGCGTGCTCACAGGGGCGGATGGGCGCCATTCAGGGAAAATACGAGGTTGGCGGGTGGCGTGACTGCGGCGTGCGATTGCGTGCGCCGTGAGGCGGCGCGACAGGGCGGGCTGCACGGTGTTAGTGCCGGGCGGCAGACGGTTGCCCTCGTCCTCGTTTCGGTTTAGGCTGCACGTCCCTTCTACACGGTCCGCGGAGGTTTGATATGGCAGGCGCGAAAGCGGCATGGGGTCTCGACATCGGGACGACCAGCCTGAAGGCGATCAAGCTACGGCGTGATGGCGATGCTGTTACGGTCGAGGCGTTTGACGTGGTTGAGCATGACAAGATGCTCACAGAGCCGGACGTGGATCGCGACCAGGTGATCCGGCACACGCTGCAGAAGTTTGTAGAGCGTAATCCGTTGAAGCGTGACACGTTGTTTATTGGCGTGCCGGGCTCGACGACGTTTGCGCGGTTTGTGAAGCTGCCGCCGGTGGAGCCAAAGAAGATTCCGGAGATCGTGCGGTTCGAGGCGATTCAGCAGATTCCGTTTCCGTTGGACCAGGTGAACTGGGACTACCAGACGTTTCAGAATGCGGACTCGCCGGACGTGGAAGTCGGCATCTTTGCGATGAAGAAGGAGCTGGTGGCGCAGGTCCTGTCGAACTTCCAGGCGAACAACCTGACGGTGCACGGCGTGCAGATGAGTCCGCTGGCGGTTTATAACGCGGCGGTGTTTGACGACATGACGGGGGGCAAGGGGACGGTCATCATTGATATTGGCGCGGAGCACACGGACCTGATCGTGATCGACCAGGGGCGGCTGTGGCTGCGTACGATCAACATTGGCGGCAACGCGTTTACGGATGCGCTGGTGAAGGGCTTTAAGCAGCCTTTCGCGCGGGCGGAGCAGCTGAAGAAGACGGCGGCGACGAGCAAATACGCGAAGCAGATTTTCCAGACGATGCGTCCGGTGTTTGCGGACCTGGTGGCGGAGATTCAGCGGTCGATCGGGCACTACAACTCGAGCCATCGCGATTCGAAGCTGGAGCGCATCATCGGGATGGGCAATCCGTTCAAGCTGCCGAATCTGCAGAAATATCTGCAGCAGGAATTAAAGATGGAGGTTCTGCGGATTGAGAACTTCCGGAAGGCGACGGTGGAGGGGCGTCTGGCGGCGGGGTTGAACGAGAACATTTTGACGATGACGTCGGCGTATGGTTTGGCGCTGCAGGCGTTGGACCAGGTGGCGATCGATACGAATCTGTTGCCGCTGGAAATTGCGCGGACGATGCTGTGGCGTGAGAAGCGGCCGTGGTTTGCGGCGGCGGCGGCAGCGATCGTGGTGGCGGTGGGGATTTCGGGCTACAAGGCGTACAGCGAAGCGGCGGCGTTTCACGCGGAATCGGGCGACGGGGCGCCGAAGCGCAATGCCCACCAGGCGGCGTCGGCGAAGTTCAGCGGATGGCGCACGGAATACAGCAAGGGATCGGACACGTTTGCGGGTGATTTGGCCCGCGTGCAGAGTTTTGCGAATTTGACGTCGGCGCGGGCGGTGTGGCCGTCGGTGCTGGCGGACATCTACCGGACGTTGCCGCAGGCGGATCCTAAGAACGCGTTGACGTCGACGACGAGTTATCCGACGAACCCGCAGGTGATGGTGATCACGGGCGTGGATTCGTCGTATCGTGCGGGGTTGTCGGGGATCAAGGTGGAGCCAGTGCCGGCGGGCGGCGGCCCCGATTTTGCGACGGACGAGGGGATGGCGCCGCCGGTGAACACGAACGTACAGGCCGCGGGTGGCGGGGCGCTGGTGGGGCCGTCGGATCGTGGTTTTATCGTGACGATTCGGGGCTATGTGCCGAACAAGGACGAGCCGACAGCGCGAGCGATCGTGCGGCAGTTCTTACAGAACATGAAGCGTAATGCGCCGGTGCCTGCGAATGCGGAGGCGCCGGGCAAGCCTTATTACTACAACGTGGAGCCGACGGACTACACGGGGTCGCCGATCATCGTGAATATTGTGCCGGGGACGGGCACGGCGAGTGTGTCGGGTCGGGCGCCGTGGGGCGGGAGCCAGGCGGGTCCGTTCTGGCAGTACTTCGTGCCGGACATTTTGGGGACGCGGCCGGTGGAGGTGGCGCCGCTGCCGGGCGGGGGCGCTTCGCCGTTTGGCGGGATGGGTGGCGGGATGGGCGATCGTCCGCTGATGACAACGGTGCCGGCGCCGGACGCGATGCTGATTGCGACGAGTCCGCAGATGGTGACGAAGGAAGGGAAGCCGGCCCATACGCTGAACGGCTTTTTGGACTTTACGATAACGATGAAGGTACACGTGCGGTGAACCGCAGGACGTTAGGGCGCGAAACTTAAGAAACCGAAAAACTCGCCAGGAAACTGGATATGAAACACGTAAAAGCACATTTGTTTCTGATTATCTGCGGCATCGTAGCGATCGTAGCGCTGGCGGTGTGGTACTTCCCGATCGGCGGGGTGCGCGAGAAGACGATTGAGGAAGCGCAGAAGCGGCATGCGCAGGTCAAGGCGATCAACGAGTTCAACAACTTCACGATCAACATTCCGGGGATGGAGCCGCTGAAGGGCCCGCCGATTCCGAAGATCACGGCGGAGCGGCGCAAGGCCATGGAGGAGATGAAGGATAAGGCGAACAGGATTGCGGTGGAGTTTGCGAAGGGGAACCGCATCAACCGGGTGACGGTGCAGGGGGACAAGGTTATACCGATGCTGGGCGACAAGGCGATGCCGCACCATCTGCCGGCGGTAGATGCGACGCAGGTGGACCCTTACAACTACAAGAGCGAGTATGAGCGGTATTTGCTGCGGCTGGCGTTGAGCTTGTCGGGCATTGTGCCGCCGAACAATGAGCTGGGGACATTGCAGGCCGCGGCGAAGATGGCCGTGCCGCCGACGGCGGAGGAGATCAACGCGGCGATCGAGGCGGAGAAGCGTGCGTATTCGCTGCGTCCGGAAGCGAAGGAGTGGAAGGACACGAACCTTCCGCCGGAGCGGATGACGGAGATTGCGACGCGGATGATTTCCGATCGTGCGGTGGCCTCGCGGATGTATGTTGCGCCGGCGGCGTTGCAGCGGCGGGGCTTTTTGGCGAACCCGCTGGCGAAGCCGTCGAATCCGCAGGTGTTTGAATCGTTTGTGGATTGCTGGCTGATGACGGACATCGTGCGGGCGATCAACGGTGTGAACGCGGATGCGTTTGCGAGCCGTGCAAATCCGAAGGCCGGCGAGAAGCATGCGGTGGCGCACTCGGCGATCAAGCGGCTGGACCGCATCGTGGTGGGCGGATCGGGTGCGGCGGCAGCAGCTGCGGCGGCCGATGCATCGGGCACGCCATCAGCGGGCGGACTGTTCCTGGCGGCTGTGCGCAGCGGTCCGACACCGGGCAACCCGCAGATGGGCGCCGTGGCAGCGGGCGGCATCGATCACACGCGGTCGATGACGGGGCGCACGGGTGAAGACAAGTATGACGTCGTGCTGGTGCGGGTGCAGATGGTGATTGACCCGTCGGCGATCAACAAGTTTATTGACCAGCTGTACCAGCAGAACAATGCCTACACCGTATTGAATGTGCAGATGCAGGCGGTGGATCCGTTTGAGGCGCTGGCGAACGGCTACCTCTTCGGCGACACGCAGTGCGTGCGGGTCGAGATTTTGGTGGAGGCGTTGCTGTTCCGGGAATGGACGACGCCGATCATGCCGGCGGAATACCGTGCGTTGCTGGGCATCGCACCGGCCGGTCCCGCGGTGGCGCAGCAGTGATGCTGTGTCGGTAGCACGTGCAGGAGCGTCGAGCAGCCAAGCCGGCGGCGGCCCTGGGAAGTGAAAAACCTGAAACTGGAAGCTACGCGATGAAAGTCAAAAACCTCAACCCGATGGAACGGCACGTCGAGAAGATCGTTCTGGGCGTGGCGGTTGCCGGCGCCGGCTATCTGGCCTATGCGGGTTTGCAGCCGACGAAGCTGGACAACCCGGACATCGAAGTGACCGCGGTGGAATCAAAGATTGAGCAGGCGGTGGCGAGTGTTGAGGCATCGGCGAAGCGATTGGAGAACACGCCGCTGGTGCGCAAGGCACCGGTGAATGTGAACATTGATCCGAACACGCGTTTGCCGAAGGAATTGATCGTGCAGGCGCCGCGTTTTGCGCCGCTGCAGCGGAGTGCATCGGCGGCGACGCAGGCGGGTCCGCAGGACACGACGATCGTGCTGACGCCGTACCCGGTGCCAGCGCCGGTGAATGTTGAAGTGACGGTGGGGCGCGGGGTGATTATTCCGGGACAGAAGGGGCCGGACGGGCAGCCGATTGCGGTTGCGCCAGGTGCGTTAGCACCGGAGCCGTTGGACGTGAACTTTGCACGTATCGCGGGGTATTTCCCCGAGTCGGAATTCCGGGCGATGCTGACGCGTGAGGGCAATCCCGCGCAGAAAACCAAGCCGTTGCCGCAGGACCGGCAGCAGTTGTTGGCGTATTACCGGGTGGAAGTGGAGCGGCGCACGCGCTCGGTGACGGGCGTGGGGCAGTGGCAGCCGGTGGCAGCGACGAAGGCGGTGCCGCCGCAACAGAGCTTTGATTTGACCGGCGTGCCGTACGAGCAGGCGCGCGAAGTGGCGTTGCTGCTGCAACGGCCCGAGGTTGTCCATAACACGCTGCAGCCGACGTTTTATGCGGATGTGATGTTGCCGCCGGTGCCGGCGGCGCCGGCGCGAGCGGTGCCGGCGGGTGGGGGTGGTCGTCCGGTAGCGGGGGGTGTGGGGGCACCAGGGGTCGGGGGGGCACGCCCCGTGGCGCCGGCGATTCCGCCGGCAGGTGAAGGCTTCGAGTCGTCGCCCGTGGCAGCGGGTGGCGGCGCCCCTGGTTCCCTCACACCCTCTGCCAATCCGGCGTACTCGCTGTTCTGGTTCTTTGATGAAACGGTGGTGCCGGGCGAAGCGTACGAGTACCGGACGCGCGTGGTGATGTTCAACCCGACTTACGGTTTTGATCCGCGGATCGGGCTGGACAAGGATGAGCTGCGCAGCAAGCCGTTTATCGCGTCGAACTGGGTGGCGGCGGGGAACGTGGAGATCAAGGGCAACCTGCACTTCTTCTTCTCGTCATCGAGCATGTCGAACAACAGTGCGTCGGTGCGTATCTACAAGTTCACGTTGGGGCGGTGGCAGGCGGCGGATTTCAGTGCAAATCCGGGGTCGGTGGTGGGGACGACGGCGCGGGCGACGCGGACGGGTTTGACGGTCGATTTTTCAACGGGCTACACGGTGGTGGACGTTATTCCTGTAGGTTCGGGCAACTTCCGGGTGGTGTTGCTGTCGCCTTCAGGGGAGCTGGTGTCGCGGACGACTGGGGCGGACCAGGCGAGCTCGGACCGGCGTGAGATAGACGACGAGTTTAACAAGCAGTTTAAGACGCCAAAAACCCCTGCCGCAAAGGCCGGTAACCCCGGTGCGGAGGGCTTCTAAGGCACCCGAGATTCTCACCTGGAAATAGTTGCAAGCAAGACCCAACCGTCTTAGACTACGCAGCCAATGGCATCATGCGGCTATGCCGCGTGAAGTCAAAAGACAAATCGATGGCAAAAACTCGTCGTGAATCGGTGGTTCGTGGTGGCAGGCATCCCTCTAACTCGCTTCATGTCATGTGCTGGATTGCACTAATCTCGCTTGCGTTTCCCGCGTTCATCGCTGTCACGTGTTGATTTCACTGGCCCGTGCGGAAATAGGAGTATCGCCTTGAAGAAGCGTCTGTGCTCTCGTCTGCTGACTGTCGCTGTTCTCTCGTCCGGCTTCTTCGGTGCTTCGGCGATCGCCCAGGACAAGCCCTCGGCGGCTGACCTGCTCGATCGCGGCCAGCGTCTTTACACACAACAGCAATTCACCGAGGCAAAGAAGATTCTGCTGGAGATCGACCCGGCGCAGTTGCCGGAGGATCAGCGGGGCAAGCTGACGAAGCTGCTGGCGGACACGGACACGGCGTTGTCGAAGTCGGATGTTTCGTCGTCGGCGTTTGATGCGGCGCAGAAGAACCTGGATGACGGCAAGCTGGTGGACGCGGCGAAGGGTTTTGAAGCGATCGCCAATGATGCGAGCGCGGCGCCGGCAGTGAAGGAAAAGGCGAAGATCCAGCTGACGCTGGTGAAGGAAAAACAGAAGGCGGCGGCTCCGCAGATGAAGGCGCTGCTGGCCGAGGCTGAAGGCCTGTATGACGCAGGCAAGCTGGATGAAGCGCAGAACGCGCTCAACACGATTGAAGCGACGGGGGCGGATTTGGGCTGGCAGGATAATGCCAAGCCGGCGGCGCTCTCGAAGAAGATCGCTGAGAAGCGTGTGGCGTTGGCGCGGGCGAATGAAGTAAAGCCCACGACGCCGAGCACTCCTGACAACAATACCACGGTGGCGGTGACCCCGCCGACGACCCCGGCCACACCCGCGACGCCGGCCACGCCGGTTACGCCGGTGGCGCCGGCCAACACGGGCGTGACGCTGGTGCCGAATGCGACCCCGGCGGCGACGGCCCCGGTGGCTCCGGCGGTGGACACGGGCAATGACCTGTTGAATGACATGACGGCGCAGTACGCGATCATTCGCGACCGGGCGACGACGCTGTACAACATCGCGATGAAGGAATCGACCGACGCCTTGGCGGCGAACGATTATCCGAAGGCGATTGCCCGGGCGCAGGAAGCGATCGGCACGATTGATGCGAACGCCCGCGTGTTTGCGGATGCGGATGTGCGTCGTCTGCGTGGCGCGGCCGAGCAGCAGCTGGCGGTAGCGAACCAGCGTTATGAGCAGTACAAGGTCGCTCAGGCGGACGAAGCCCGCCGGGTGGGCGAGATCAAGGACGCCGAGGCGGCGATCCGGCGTGACCAGCTTCGGCGCGGCCAGATCGGCCGGCTGATGGGCGAGGCGGAGAATCTCCGCCGGACCGGCAAGCTGAAGGAAGCGGCGGACGTGCTGCGGCAGGTGCTGCAGATCGACGAGCAGAATTCAGGTGCGAAGCTGGCGTTGGCGCTGCTGACTGACCAGATCAACTACCGCGAGTATGAACGCATCAATCAGCGGCGTGCGGCGGAGAACGTGCTGCAGTCGATCGACAACCAGGAACATTTGATTCCGTATTCGCAGCTAATGGTTTATCCGGAAGACTGGGTGGAGCTGACCCGCAAGCGTATCGGCGACACGGCGAATCAGGAATCGCCGCAGAACCGTGCGGTTCGCGACCGGATGGAAGAAGAAATCAAGGAAATCTCGGCCGAGAACCAGGCCTTTGAGAAGGTCATCAACTTCCTGCGCGACAATCACAACGTGAACATCTTCGTGAACTGGAAGGCGCTGGAAGCGGCGGCGGTTGACCGCAACACGCCGGTGTCGGTGAACCTGCGTGCGGTTTCGTTCCGCAAGGCGCTGACGACGATTCTGTCGGAAGTGGGCGGCGGGGCGGCCAATCTTGGTTACACGATCGATGACGGCGTCATCACGATCTCGACACGCGACGATTTGAATTCGGCGAAGTACCAGGTGGTGCGGGTGTTCGACATCCGTGACATGCTGGTGCAGCCGGACAACAACGTGCAGGTTCCGTCGTTCGATTTGAATTCAATCACCCGCAGCGGCTCGACGACGGGCGGTTCGGGCGGCGGCATCTCGGGCGGTGGCGGTGGCGGCGGCGGTGGCGGCCTGTTCACCGACGCGGGCGGGGCGGGCGGCCAGAACCAGACTCGTTCGCGTGAAGACATCATCAAGGAAATCACGGGCACGATCACGAACACGATCGCCCGCGATTCATGGACTGAAAACGGCGGCACGATCGGCTCGATCCGCGAGTTGAACGGCCAGCTGATTGTGAACCAGACGGTTGATAACCAGCTTGCGGTTTACAATCTGCTGCAGCAGCTGCGTGAGACGCGTGCGTTGCAGATCGCGATTGAAGCACGCATCCTGCTGGTGTCGAACAACTTCCTGGATGATTTCGGCCTCGGGTGGTCGCTGAGCATTCCGGCCGGCATGATCGGCTCGAATGTGTCGGCCGTGACCGTGGCGAACAACACGGCGAACCTGGTGGCTCCGCCGCAGACGGGCGTGCCGGGCGCACTGGGCCTGGGCGGCACGGCGGCCAACTCGGCGTTGTCGCTGAGCGGCTCGATTCTCGATGGCTGGCAGCTGAGCTTGCTGATGCGGGCGACGCAGGCCGACCGGCGCAGCAGCACGGTGACGGCACCGCGTGTGACGTTGTTCAACGGTCAGCGCGGCTACCTGGCCGTGACGAGCCAGCAGAACTTTGTTTCGAACTTCAACCAGACTGTCGCGACGGGCGGCGGCATCGGCGGAGGCACGTCCTCGGGCACGAACCTGCAGGTTTCGACGCTGACCACGGGTATCGTGTTGTACGTTGAAGCGACCGTTTCGGCCGACCGTCGGTACGTGGTGATGAAGCTTCGTCCGCAGCTTTCGACGCTGGACGGCATCGACACCTTTACGCAGAGCGGTACGGATACGCAATCTTCGACGAACTCGGCATCTCAGCCGCAGTTGGGCGGCGGCTTCGTGCAGTTGCCGCGTATCAGCTACACGACGGTCGACACGATGGTTTCGGTGCCGGACGGCGGCACGCTGCTGATCGGCGGCCAGAAGCTGGTTGGCGAATCTGAAATCGAAGTAGGCGTGCCGGTGTTGTCGAAGATTCCGGGTCTGAACCGCCTGTTTACGAACCGCAGCTTTGCGAAGGATGAGCGTACGCTGCTGATCCTGGTTCGTCCGAAGATTCTGATCCAGCGCGAGCTGGAGACGGATCTGTTCGGCCCGAACTACGACAAGCCCACGGGCCTGCCTGGCAACACGGCCAAGGGCACGCCGGCTGTAGCGCCTCGCTGAGGCGATCGCGGTTGAAAGTGAACTCTCGAAAAACCCTCGCTGTGCGAGGGTTTTTCTTTTTAGGTTGGTGCGACGATGGGGGGCAATCGCGTAGCCAAGCAGGCTGAGCGGCCGGAGTGCGGGGATGATAGGATGGGGCGATGCAGAATGAGATGGTTAACAACTTGATGGCCATTGTGCCGGTGGGGACGCAGGTAGTGTCGCGAGTGGAGATAAAGGGGGGCGAGGGGCGGGCGCTGCATCCGGCGGGGGTGGTGGGTGTGGTGACGTCAGCGCCGATCGATCATGAACATGCGTATCGCGTGCGTTTTCCGGATGGGTACGAAGCGTCGCTGCGGCGGCACGAGATTGTGACGCTACGCGATTTTCAGTTGCGGGGGTTGAGCGAGACGTACTCGGTGCTGAGCGAGTATGACCTGGACAAGCATGTGATCTATCGGTGCGTGATCGGGTCGCGGGCGTATGAGCTGGAGCATGAGGGGTCGGACACCGACCGGCGCGGGGTGTATCTGCCGCCGGCGGAGTTGCATTGGAGTTTGTATGGCGTGCCGGAGCAGTTGGAGAATCCGGCGAACCAGGATTGTTATTGGGAGTTGCAGAAGTTTTTGGTGATGGCGCTGAAGGCGAACCCGAATGTGCTGGAGGTGCTGTACTCGCCGATCGTGGAGCACGCGACGCCGCTGGCGGAGGAGATGCTGGCGATGCGCCAGGTGTTTTTGTCGAAGCTGGTGTATCAGACGTACAACGGGTATGTGCTGAGCCAGTTTAAGAAGTTGGAGGGGGATTTGCGGAACAAGGGGGCGGTGAAGTGGAAGCATGTGATGCATTTGATTCGGCTGCTGCTGGCGGGGATCACGGTGCTGCGCGAGGGGTATGTGCCGGTGCGGGTGGAGGGGTATCGGGAGGAGTTGCTGGCGATTCGGGATGGGAAGCGGAAGTGGGAGGATGTGGACAGGTGGCGTGTGGCTTTGCATGCGGAGTTTGATGCGGCGGCGATTGCAACGAAGCTGCCGGAGCGGCCGGACTATGCGAAGGCGAATGCGTTTTTGATCAGGGCGCGGCGGGAGATGGTGGAGAATCGTGTATGAGCATTCGTTACCAGGTTGGAGATGCCACGGCACCACAGGCCGATGGTCCGCGCATCATCTGTCACATCTGCAATGACATTGGTGGATGGGGCGCTGGATTCGTGGTGGCGCTGTCGCGCAGATGGAAGGAACCGGAACGCGCGTATCGTGACTGGTACAGTGCGGGCGAGGGATTTGCGCTTGGCGAAGTTCAGTTCGTCAACGTGGAGCCAGGCCTTTGGGTGGCGAACATGGTTGGCCAGCATGGCGTGGGAATCCGGAAGGGGAAGGCGCCGATCCGGTATGAGGCTGTCCGTACTGCGTTGAGGAAGGTTGCGACGTTCGCCAAGGCGCAGGGCGCGTCCGTGCACATGCCACGGATAGGCTGCGGACTGTCAGGCGGCACGTGGGATCAAATTGAACCGTTGATTACGGACAGTCTGGTTGCAGGGGGAATCGAGGTCTTCGTCTATGATTTCAAGTGATCACGTGAACCCCATAGCGATTTGTGCGGAGCGGGTGAAGACGCATCCGCGGCCGTTGCTGTTTGCGACGGTGAGCGGGGCGCATTTGTATGGGTTTCCGTCGCCGGATTCGGATTATGACTTGCGCGGGGCGCATGTGCTGCCGGTGGCGGAATGCCTGCGGCTCGATCCCGGGATGGAAACAATTGAGTTGTCGAACAAAGAGACGATGGCGGCGGATGGGATTGAGTTTGACATTGTGAGCCATGACCTCAAGAAGTTCATAGGGTTGATGCTGAGGAAGAATGGGTACGTGTTGGAGCAGTTGTATTCGCCGCTGGTGGTGCAGACGTCGGGGGCACATGAGGAGTTGAAGGAACTGGGGAAGGGGTGCATCACGCGGTTTCACAGTCATCATTATCTGGGCTTTGCGGCGACGCAGTGGAAGTTGTTTGATAAAGAGCGGCCGCGGCGAGTGAAGCCGTTGTTGTATGTGTATCGCGTGCTGCTGACGGGGATTTATCTGATGAAGACGGGGCAGGTGGAGGCGAATCTGCTGGTGTTGAACGAGGAGTTCAAGTTGCCGTACGTGGGAGAGTTGGTGGCGCGGAAGTTGGCGGGGCCGGAGAAGTCGGCGCTGCCGGATGCGGACATGGTGTTTCACACGGCGGAGTATGAGCGGCTGACACGGATGCTGGAGGAGGCACATCGAACGAGCACATTGCCGGAGGGACCGAGCAGTCGGGCGGGATTGGATGATCTGCTGGTGCGCGTGCGGATGGGGCAGTGGTAGGATGGCGTGTGAAGGGGTGATGTGATGGGTGTGACGCTGGCGTATGCGCGGGTGGAGGAGGAGCCGGTGGCGCGAGGGCGGATGGGGGCGGGCGGCGCGGGGATGGCTGTGGTGGCTGGGGCGATTTTGGCGAACGTACTTTTCCTGGTGCTGAACCAGCTAGGCGTGTTGACGGACTGGGGCGATGTGTGGGCGCCGGTACGCTGGGTAACGGGCGGCGTGTGTTGCGTTGGGTGCGCGCTGATGGTGTTTTTTCTGCGGTCGCGGCGTGTGCCGATGTGGCTTTGGGTGACTGCGCTGGTGTGGCTGAACGCGGGGGCCTGGGTAGCGTGGCCGAGCCCATGGTATGAGGATCTTGTGTTTTCGTACTTGTACAGCAAGCCTTGGACGATGCTGTGGGTTTGGGCGTTCTATGCGGTGGTGATCACGTTGCCGTTGATGCTGAGTGTGGGGTTGGCCGCGGTATGGCTAGGTCGAACGGCGTGGTGGGTGGTGTGGGGTGGTGCGGTGGAGTTGGCCGCAGGCGGGTTCTACTTCCTGGCATTGGCGATGTACATGGAGGAAGTTTTCCGCACGCCGTCGGCATCGCCGGGTGTGTCGATGCGCGGGCAGGTCTTTGGCGCAGCTACATGGGTGATGATGGGCGCTGAGGGACTTTGGGGCGTGCTGTTGCTGGTGGTGGCGGCGGCGTTGGTGTTCAAGGCATGGCGCGTGCGCTGAGGGGTTGGCAGGGAGCTCTTGTGGTACCATATTGGGGCGGTGCTGGGATATGTATGGGTGAAGGCGATGGTTGCTGCGCGCACTGAGTGGCCGTGGTTGGCGGCGAAACGTTTTGACAATGAACGGGAATATCTGCGGGATCTGGCGCGGCAGGTGCGGGATATCGCAGCGTTGCCGGTGATGCAGGAGCGGAGCGATCTCTGGCGGGCGCACAATGCGTTGGCGCCGAAGCGGCCGATGGTGCTTTGTTACCCGGAGGGGAGTTGGGTGGAGATTTTGCCGGAGGCGGCGTTGCGTTGCACGGACCCGCTGCACCGGCGGATTGAGAGCGACCTGCTGGGGCGGATCTTTTTGCACGAGCACATTCAGGATGATCAGCCGTTCTCGGCGACGCTCAGTATTGATTGGAAGGTGGACCGGGGAAGCTATGGCGTGGAGGTGCCGTACCACCATGGCGATGAGCGGGGGAGCTATGTGTGGGAGGCGCCGCTGAAGAATTTGGATGCGGACTTGGCGAAGCTGAAGTTTCGCCAGCCGCGGGTGGACCGCAAGGCGACGATGGATGATTTTGCGCGGGCGGTGGACCTGGTGGGGGATATTCTGACGGTGCGACTGAGCGGTAACTGGGGCTGGACATACGGGCTGACGTGGGAAGCGGTGAAGCTGGTGGGGTTGGAACAACTGATGTGGTACATGGTGGATGACCCGGCGGGTCTGCACCGGCTGATGAAGTTTTTGCATGATGACATGCAGCAATACTTGGACTGGTGGGAACGGGAGAAACTGCTGACGCCGAACGATATTGGCGGGTCGTACGTGGGATCGGGCGGGTTGGGCGCGGTGGATGCGCTGCGCGGCAAGGATGCGTTGGACACGCCGGTGGATCTGGCGCATCGGTGGGGTTTTGCGGAGTCGCAGGAGACGGTTGGCGTGGGGCCGGACATGTTCGCGGAGTTTATCTTGCCGTACCAGGCGCCACTGCTGGCGCGGTTCGGGCTGAATTGTTATGGCTGCTGCGAGGGGTTGGAGCATCGGATTGATTTGTTGTTAAAGAACATGCCGAACTTGCGGCGTGTGTCGGTAGCGCCAAACGCGAACCAGGAGAAGATGGCCGAGGCGCTGAACGGGAAGTACGTGTATAGCCGGAAGGTTTATCCGGCGCATGTGTGTGTGGGATTTAACGAGGCGGCGATACGCGGGGATCTGCGGCACAGTTTGCGGGTGGCGAAGGGGCAGCCGTTGGAGTTGATTTTGAAGGACACGCACACGGTGGAGGGGGACGTGATGCGGTTGGGGCGGTGGGTGAAGATCGCGCGCGAGGAGATTGCGGCGTTATAATTTCTGCGGAGGTGTGCCATGAAACGCGTGCTTTGTGCGGTGCTGGGCTTGATGCTGGTACTGGGGCTGGGGGCGTGTTTTAAGACGGGCATCGGCGACCCGGAGAAGTCCAAGGTGGACGCGGCGCTGATTGGTGCGTGGAAGGTGCAGGCGAAGGAAGGGGAGGCAGGCAAGGATCAATTCTGGCTGGTGCGAAAGTTTGATGAGCGAGCGTATTTTGTGCAGAGCTTCGAGGTGGAGCATCGGGAAACGGGCAAGACGCTGGGCGTGCTGAGTTTTAAGGGGTGGCTGACGACGCTGGAGGGGCAGCAGTTTTTGGTGCTGGAGAATCTGAACGACTCGGTTTATTACGATCCGGACGGCAACGGGGTGGACTTTTTCATCTCGAAGATTGCGATCAACAAGAACGAGGTGGTGACGCAGGATGTAAATGCGATGGCCGAGCCGTTGAAGAATATTGCGGAACGGGGCGCGCTGGAAAAGGCCATTGCTGCGAATATTGGGAACAATGCCATTTACGGGCAGGAGAAGAAGCAGTATGTTCGCGCCACCAAGGACGAGATTGCGATGATCAACAAGCTGAAGGGCGCGATGACGAGGGGCGATCTGCGGCCGTGAGTTGGTGAAAGGGAAAGGGTGATTCGATGACAGTTCCTGTTGTGGTACCGAGCCGGCTGAGCAAGTCGTCGCTGGTTAGTTTGATTTGCGGAATTCTGGGGTGCGTGCCGTTTGTGACGGGCGTGCTGGCGGTGTTGCTGGGGCTGGTGGGGTTCGTGCGTACGGGCAAGCCCGGCGTGCGCGGGCGGTGGATGGCGGTAGTGGGCGTGGTGCTGGGGGTGCTGAGCATGGGCGGGTGGACGGTGGGCGGGCTGACGTTCTGGGGTGTGTGGTCGCTGACGGCGGGTCCGCGCGATGCTTCGCATGCATTTCTGCAGCACCTGGCCGATGGCGAGGTCAAAGCGGCTGCGGATGCCAGCGCTGGCATTGATGCGGATGCGTTGCAGAACGTTGCTGATTACATGGCCAAGCAGGGCAAGTACGAGGGGGCGACGTTTACGTCACAGAACCGGCGAAACAGTTTTGCGACGATGGAAGGCAAGATCACGTTCAGCAGCGGGAAGCAGAAGGTGAAGATGGAACTGGTCGAGAGCGGCGGGACGTGGAAGGTCAATTCCGTCAACATCAGCCCGTGAGGACGTGTCGCGCGGTAAGTTCCTGCGACAGACGGGCGTAGTGATCATCAGGATCGCGGCGGTTGCGGAGAGCTCATCGGCATTGATCGAAATAGCGTTTGCTTGAGTCATGAAAATACCCGTGCGCGGCGCGCACGGGTATTTTGTTTGTTGGCACTTGCCGCACCGGCGAGTGCTCGCAGCTATGGGCAAAGCACATCACTTGCAGAGGTCGCGGCCGAGTGCTTTTGCGTCGGCGGCGCCTTCGGGCGTGGGGGTTCGCGGCGCGGCGGTTGCGCCGCGTGGATCGAGGAAACCAACTGACGGATGCGGCCGTCGCGGCGAGCAATTGCCCGGCGGCCGCATCATTTTTGCGATTGTTTAGGCATGTCTTCGTGGGGCATAAAATTTATTTATAGACGCAACATCGTTTCTGAAAGCTATTTTCTTATTCGGATGTGTGCAATATTTTGCACAGTGTTCATGCGGGTTTTGCGCTAAATCTCGCAAAAATAGAGTGATGTTCGATATTCTTCGAAAACTTTTTGCATTTTCTTGAAAGCGCAGTAAATAGATGTTGTGGTTGCGCTGTGATATGGCAGGGAGCGCGGCGCCAGGTTTGTTTCCTTCTGGCGTGGAGGTTGTTGTGGTGTGCAAGAATGTTTTGGCGCGGCAGGCGCTGAGCTTGGCAGTTGTGTCGGTTGTTCTCGGTACGCAGTCGACGTTTGCTGATTCAGTCATTACGAAGGACGCCAACGGCATCATTCGCGTGACGCCGTACACGGTGAGCCCGACTTTTCAGAACACCAATTGGTCGCAACAGCAGCAGGATGAGTTCTGGGCGCGGGCGACGGCGATCATCAACAGCCAGGGCAGCACCACCAACTATGGCAGTCGGTATTTTGAGAACGAAAAATCGAGTTATCCCAAGGCGATGCTTGGGATGATCTGGGGTGTGGCGAACAACAACACCACGGTAACTGCAGCTGCGCGCAATTTTTTGACAGCGACCGCCTCCGACGGTGAGGATGGTGGCGGGATCGGTGGCGTGCAGAACACCGACCGGGTCGATTTCTATGCCGCGTTCACGCTCAAAGGGCAACTGCCGAAGTATTTCTTCTTTGATAAGTTTTCGGGTAATCAGTTAGGGGGAAGCGCCAACAGTTACCTGTATAAGCTGTATGCGTCGAATGCGAGCGGCAACGATGCCGCGTGGGCAAACCAGACGTATCGGGCGCGCTTCCTGAGCGGGGCCGACAAGTGGACAGATGACAGCTGGACGCAGCCGATCGTGGCGGCTGATACCGGTGGGTACACGGTGGCAAACAACGGGAAAGCTTTTGCGGATCCGTTGTATCGCCCGAACCAATATTATGTTGCGCCGCCGACCTCTGAGAACTGGACGGTTAGCGGGCGGAACTCGTGGGTGGATATTCGCGGCACCGACAACCTGAAGGCGATGCGTGAGATCGGCGTGTACCTGCTGGCCCACGAGACGGGTAACGTCAACAATCGTGATCTTTATGCCCAGCGTTATCAGGCCAGCGTGAAGCAGGTGTTTAACACGGGCACGGCGGAATGGGACTCGGCCAATTACATATCGTGGACGATTGCCCCGCACCTGAGCATGTATGACTATGCGCCGGAGGATCTCGATGGGGGAAAAACCAAGAAGCAGGCCAAGGCGCTGCTGGATCAGACATTTGCGGTCACGGCACTGAAGTATTGGCGTGGCGGGTACATTGCGCCGTCGGCGCGCGATTACGGCGGGACCACGGTAGCCAACGGCAATGAAGCGGCGAAGATGCTGCAACTGTATTTTGGCGAGAACTATGCGGGCGGGGTGGAGATCAACAACCCGTCATCGCCGGCGACGGCGACGACGGTACACGCGATGTTGAGTTCATACCGGCCGCCGCAGGCGGTCGTGGACTTGGCGGAGAAGAAGTTCGCTAAGAATATTGAGATTTTGGGCACGAAGTCCAAGTATGACAATTCGGGGACGAACTACATCGATTCGCCGCGGTACTTTGAGACGATGTACTATGGCGAGTCGTTTCACCTGGGCAGCGTGGTGGCGCCGGACAAGACCGGCGACCATCAGTCTTCGCCGTGGAACATTGGTACGTTCCGCCTGGCGGCGTACAACACCCTGCGCGGCGTGGATGGTTTTGCAGCCAACACATCGGCAGTGACAAGCAGCGGTGCGGATGGCGATGGGCGCGGCTACAAGCGGCTTGGCGACCAGATCGCGCAGTACCGGAACTTGTCGATCTGGCTGCGGCCGGCGGATGGCAACAACTTCTTCTTCATGGCGCCGGATGCGAGCAAGACTGCGGTGAATGGCGGAACGGGGGCACTGGAAGTTGATGCCGGCAGCGGGATACATTTCTTTAAGTATGAAAAGACGTGGGTGGCGCTGCGGCCGATCAATCTGACGTACACGTCGCAGGCGGTTGGTACGGGCGTGAATGTGGATGAGGTCCAGTACAAGTTTGCGGCGGCGAATACGCCGGGCGGTTATGCCGGCTTTGCGTTGGAAGTTGGTGAACTGGGAACCGGCAGCGGCAAGTTTGCAGACTTCAATGCGTTTAAGGCGGCAATCCTGGGTGCGAACTTGGATGTCTCGCAACTGGCCAGCGGTACGGCGACGCTGCACGGCACCGACGGATCATTTCTGAAGATGACGCACAATGCGTTGAATGATCTGCCGACGGTGTATCGCAACAGCGCGTCGGCTTACGACTGGTCGGACGAGGCGAACTTCGCGCTGTATAAGACGATCAACAACACGCCGCAGGTGGAGTTGCTGACGCCGATCACGACGGGCGCTTCGAGTGTGAAGTTGCTGGCGGATGCGTTCGATACCGGGAATCGCGGACCGATCTCGATGGGTTGGAAGACGGGGCAGATGAGTGTGCTGTCCGGCACGCCCGAGGCGATGGGCAGTTATTTTGAGGAAGTCGTTGCCGCGGACGGCAATGTCACGTGGCTGGAGCGCGCGGCGACGAGTGCTGACTACCAGGGCAAGGTTGTGCGCGTGGCGTTCTTTGCCGACAACGTGCTGCTGGGTGAGGACATTGACGGCAGCGACGGCTGGTCGCTGGATTGGAACAACATTGCCGCGGGCGTACATGTGCTGCAGGCGCGGGCCTTTGACAATGACAACGAAGCGGCGTGGTCGGCGGAGTTCTTGTATGGCACCGCGGCTGTGCCGGAGCCGGCATCGCTGATGCTGCTGGGGCTGGGTGCTGCGGGATTGCTGCGGCGCCGGCGGTGAGCAGACGGCTCCGCGCGGCCTCAGTCAGGACGGCAAGAAGGCACCAAAGGGGAGTTACTCGTATCGCCCGTGTTTCTTTACCATCTCGATGATCGCCTGGTACGTCTGCCAACTGACGCTGGGGGGGACGCTGTGGTCGGAGTGATAGGCGTAGCCGCGGGTGGCTTTGCCGGCGGCGAATTTGCTGGTGATCTCTTCTTCGATGAGGGCGAGGTCGTTGGTGGCGTATTTCATGACGTCGATGTTGCCGAAGGTGGCGAGGCGATCGCCGTATTTTGGACAGAGCTTGCGGATATCCATGCTGGCCTTGGACTCGAGAGGCTGGAGGCAATCGAAGCCGGCCTCGAGGTAGAGGTCGATCACGCCGTTCACGTCGCCGTCCGTGTGGTAGATGATTTTCATACCGTGGGCGTGGGCCCACATGGCGAAGCGTTTGTGATCGGGCCAGATCAGTTCGCGGTACATGGAGGGCGAGCACATGGTGGCGGTCTTGAAGGCCATGTCGCCGTAGAGCCAAAGACCGTCGAAGTGGGCACCGTTGGCGACGACCGCGTCGAGGTTGCGAAGGACGACATCGGTGAAGGTGCGCGAGACGTCCTGCACCCACTCAGGGTCTTCAGCCATGGCGATGAGCGTGATCTCATCGCCCATGAGGGAGCGGGTTTCTTCGAAGCCTTCGACGGTGGGGTAAAAGGCCCAGCGGTTGAGTTCGCGGGCTTCCTTGAAGCGGCGGAGCGCGGCGTGCGGATCGATCTGAATGCCGGAGGAAAGGAGGGCGGGCTTGTAAACTTTTTCCCACTTCTCGCGCGAGTCGCAATCGAAGCCGAGGTGTTCGGGGGTGCCGGAGCGGCCTTTCCAGTAGCGGACGAGTTTGCCGTTGGCGTCGCGCACGTCGCGGGTGGTTTCGGTTTGAGCGACGGTGCGTTCGCGTCCGGGGAAGGCTTGGGGCCAGAGCCAGCCGAGGCTGTGCATGTCGGCCTCAAGCAGGTCGAGGACGTCTTCGGCGTTGCCGCTGAGGCCTTCGGACTGCCAGCGGGTGATAGTTTCGGGCCAGAAGGATTCGTAGTGCGGAACACGGTCTTGGGGTTGGCGATTGAACATGCGTTCGACGCGTTCTCTGCTGGTCATGTGTTCTTCCGAGTAGGGGAGTAGGAGGGTGCCGTGGGCACGGTTGTTGTGTTCGCACCTGACCGGCGGCGTAGCCGCTCGGCTCTCATGCTTGGGTTAAGCGGCGACGAGTTTGCGGACGAGTTCGACCGCGCTGGCGGCGTCGGGGGAGAAGCCATCGGCGCCGATCTCTTTGGCGAACTCGTGGGTGATGGGGGCGCCGCCGATGACGACCTTGGTGCTCAGGCCGGCGCTCTTCACGGCGGCGACGGTCTGCTTCATGGCGGGCATGGTAGTGGTGAGCAGGGCGGAGAGGCCGATGATCTGGGCGTTGTTTTCCTTGGCGGCGGCGATGAATTTTTCGGCGGGGACGTTGGTGCCGAGATCGACGACGGCGAAGTTGGCACCGCGCCACATCATGGCGACGAGGTTCTTGCCGATGTCGTGGAGGTCGCCCTGCACGGTGCCGATGACGGCGGTGAGTTCAGGTTTGATGCCGGCCTTGACGAGGAGAGGTTCGAGGAGGGCGATGGATTCTTTCATGGCGCGGGCGGCGATGAGCATTTCGGGGACGAAGGCTTCGTTGCGCTGGAAGCGTTTGCCGACTTCATCCATGCCGGCGACCATGGCGTCGAGGACTTGCTTGGGGGGCAGGTTGGCGTTGATGGCTTCCTGCGTGAGGCGTTTGGCTTCGTTGCGATTGCCCTTGATGACCATGGCCGTGAGTTGTTCGAGTGTGGACATTGATTCTTCTCCGCTTAGACCGTGAAAGGACCGGAATCATTTGTCTTGAAAACAAGACCATCGCATCTTAATATCTTTTATCGACGAAACAAGGGTCACAGCATGTCTGGGCGTCGCTGGTTTTGGTAATTTCGTGCTTGCGGGGTTGTCATGGGTGAACTGAAAGTGCCACTGGGCTATGAAACTGGGCCCCGCAAGCCATGCCTTGCGGTGATTTTGTGTTCAGTGTTGGAGGATGAGGTGAATGCCTTGGCCTTCGGCATGGGGCATATTCGCCGTATCTGGCAGTTGCCACAGGGTTTACATAACACGCCGGACAAGCTGCGCGAGGCCTTGCAGCAGGCGGTCGAGGTGATCGAGACCACGCAGCCGGAAGTCGAGGCGATCGCGTTTGTCTATGGGTTGTGTTCGCGCGGGAGCGAGGGCGTGACGGCCAAACGCTGCAAAATTGTGATGGCCCGCGCGCACGACTGCATCACGCTGCTGGTGGGGTCCAAGGAACGCTATGCCGAGTACGTGGCGGCGCATCCGGGCACGTATTGGTACAGCCCGGGTTGGAACAAGCATCACACGCCGCCGGGGCCTGAACGCTACAACAAATTGTTGAAGCAGTATGAAGAGAAGTTCGGCAAGGACGATGCGGAATACTTGATGCAGACGGAGCAGCATTGGTTCAGCACGTATGACCGCGCGACATTTGTCGACCTGGGCTATGGGCCCGTGGAGAATGCCGCAGTCTACACGAAGGAATGCGCGGATTGGCTGAAGTGGAAGTTTGACCGTGTGAAGGGTGATGCGGGGCTGCTGCGCGATCTGCTGGATGGGAACTGGGATGATGAGCGGTTTGTGGTGTTGGAGCCGGGCGAGGGCTTCAAGATGACTGCGGATATGGGCGTGATCGATCGGGTGAAGCTGACGGTGTCGGCGCAGCCCGCGACAGTGTGACGTGGCTGGTGGGGGCAGGTGCGATAACGCAGTTGTTGTCAGTTGCGTATCGAGTTGGCGTGAGAACACGCCGATGTAACCTGCATGAGAGTGCTGGGCATCACTTCGGAACGTAGGCGTTGCGCACATGGCTTCACACTGGTGGAGCTGGTGCTGATTCTTTTGCTAGTGGCGATCCTGGCGGCGTTGGTGATACCGCGGTTTACACATGCGTCGAAGAACACGCGGGACACGAGTGTGGCGACGACGTTGCAGTTTCTGCGGGGGCAGCTTGAGTTGTACAAGAGCCAGCATGGCGACACGCCGCCGGCGGTGACGCAGCTGTGGACGGTGATGCAGCAGCCGACGACACACAACGGAAAGGGCGTGGGGCCTTATTTTCGGGCGACGCCGCTGAACCCGTGGAACGGGATGACGAGTGTTTCGACGACGGATGTGGATACGGGCGCGGGCTGGTATTACCGTGTGAATGGCACCCAATATGAGCTGCACATCCGTGATGTTGACGGAAAACCGGACCGTTCTTATTGATTTAGCGCGTTGCGCTCAGGGCAAACCAGGAGCGGGTTTCGCGCAGTGACGCAGGCGTGGTGCGGACCGATAACTTATTGTTGTGTAAATAGTTACATTTTCAGGAAGTAATTGGTCAGGGCGGTGAGAATAGTTTGCTTTTGCAGGTTTCTGAGGTATGAAATAGGGTGGTAGAGACGGGCGGCGGCAGGAGTGCGACCGGCCCGTGCGAGGGGAAGAGAGAAGGTTTGTCTATGAGTATGCATGACACGATGTCGACTGAGACCAATGCGCCGGTGCGGCCGCAGCGGTTGTACATTTATGCGTTGGTGATCATGGTGGTGGTGTTTGGCCCGGCCTTGGTTGCTTGGGGGCTGACGGTGCTGGCCGGCAGGTAAGGGCGGGGGGCATTCGTTACAAGTAGAAGTTCTCGAAGGCGAAACTTTGTTTTTTCGCTGGGTGATTCTTTGTTTTTGTCGATTCCTTCTTGACGCCGCCCGACCGTCCGGTAAAACTACCGATTAACTCATTTCTCAGAAGTTTTTTTACCTGAAAGGAAAGACATGACACAAGCCAATCCAGGCGGGAAATCGAAAGTTGTTGCGGGCATTCTCGGCATTCTGCTGGGCTTCTTTGGCGCCCACCAGTTCTATCTGGGCAACACCAAGGGCGGCATCATCCGTCTCGTGGTCAGCGTCGTTACGTGCGGCCTGGGCGCTTGGTGGAGCATCATCGAAGGCATCATGATCTTGATTGGCAAGATCGACAAAGACGCCCAGGGCAACCCGCTCGTTTAAGCCTGGTTGAATATTTCGCAATGCATTGCCGACGCGGGTAGGATGACACTACTCGCGTCGGCTTCTTTTTTGGTGGTGACTCATGTTCTGTCGGCACTGCGGCAAGCAACTGGTGGATTCGGCGGTGATGTGCACGGGGTGCGGCGCCCAGCCGCGCGCAGGTCGCAACTTCTGCTGGCAGTGCGGCAAGAACACCTTCCCGCAGCAGGTCGTGTGTACGGCATGCGGCGTGTCGTTGACGCACACGGTGGGGGGCGTGGTGCTGAGCGGGCCGGGCAAGAACAAGGTGCTGGCGGGCGTGCTGAACCTGTTGCCGTTGATCGGCATACCGGGCGGCATCGGGCGGTTGTATCTTGGTTACATCGGCGTGGGCGTGGCGCAGCTGCTGCTAAGTTTTGTGTGCATCGGGGCGATCTGGTCCATTATTGATGGCATTCTGATTCTGACGGGATCAGAGACGCGCGATGCCGACGGCAATCCGCTGACATAAATACCGATACCAAAAATGCCAATATGTCGTGGCTCATGTATTCGCACCCGTGTAGATTTGTGGGCAATGTCCTACATGTCTGGAAAAGGGAAAGGTGCTCGTATGAAGTCAATGCATTGGCGTGCGCGCAGGGTCAAACCCAAGGTTGCCTTGTACATGGAGGCGCTCGAGTCGCGGTTGTTGATGTCAGGCGGGGGCGGCGACGGCGACAGCGTGGGGCCGATACCGACAGCGCGGTTTGATGATGATGAGTATTACAACTCCGGCAAGACCACGCTGACGTTTGAAGTGAAGTTTCGGGATGACGTGTCGATGAACGCATCGACGATCATCAACAAGAACAATCTCATTCAGATCACAGGGCCCGGGGGCTTTTCGGCGTTCGCTACGTATGTGAGCTATGAGTCGTCGAACAGCGGCACGGGCGCGGAAGTGGTTTACACGCTGACGGCACCGGGCGGGATGTGGGATCCGAATGATGCCGGCGAATACACGGTGAGTATTGTCGGCGACATCGCCAAGGACAATGCGGGCAACAGCGTGGTTGCCGCGACGATCGGGCGGTTCTACTTCAATCCGAGCATCGCTTTCGATGAACAGTACTACCTGAGCTGCAATGATGATGTGAACTATGCCGTGGCGGTCGGCGTGTTTAAGTCTGGCTATGAGCACTTCACGCTTTACGGCCAGCAGGAAGACCGGAAGTTCTCGCCGGTTTTTGATGATCGCTTTTACCGCGAGATGAACGCGGACGTCGCGACGGCGATTGCGCTGGGCGGTTTCAAGAGCGGCTACGACCACTTCATGCAGCACGGGCAGTATGAAGATCGCCGGTTCTCAACGGTGTTTGATGACAAGTACTACCGTCTCGCCAACGATGACGTGAACACGGCAGTGTTGCTGGGCGGATTTACGTGTGGGCTGGATCACTTCATGCGGCATGGCCGCGACGAGGACCGCCATTCGAGCCTGCACTTCGATGAATCGGAGTACCTTGCGGACAATTCCGATGTGGTGGCGGCGATTGCGAACGGGAACTTCAAGAACGGCCTGGAGCATTATCTGCAGTACGGGCAGTTTGAGCATCGCAGCCCGAGTGATGACTTCGATGAGGTTTACTACCTGGCGCAGAACCCGGATGTGGCGGTGTTTGTGAATGCGGGTTTGATCCGCAACGGCCTATCGCATTACATCGAGCACGGGCAGTACGAGTATCGTAATCCGACGAGCTCGTTCGATGAGACGTATTACTTGAACAACAACCCGGATGTGGTGACGGCGATTGCGCTGGGCGGTTTTGAATGCGGGTATGAACACTACCTGCGGCACGGGCGGGGCGAAGGGCGTTTGGCGCTGCCGCCGGCATGATGTTACGGAGAAAAGCAGACGGGCCGCGATTGGTGAATCGCGGCCCGTTTTGTTTTTGCATCGAGGTAGGCGAGGTGTGCGATCAGCTTTGTCCGGTGGTGTAGGTTGGGTAGGTGGGCGGTGCCGGCGGGAAGCGGCCGTAGGCGGCTTTGACTTCGGGCTTGAGGTAGAAAATCAGGAGCGGGATCGAAGCGGGCATGCAGCAGAGGCTGGTAAGGCCCAGGCAGATGAGCACGAGGTCGTAGATCCAGCGCCAGGGGCTGCGCCGGGTGACAAACGGCACGAGAAAGGCGAGGAAGAAGGGGGCGCCGACGCAGCTGTAGATGGCGCCCAGGACGGCGGCGGGCGGGTCATCGGCGCCCATGTCGATTTGTGAGCTCATGGCCATGAAGACCACGCCTACACCGACGACGAGGAAATACAGCAGGGCCATGGCACCGCTGTACACGTAGAACCACGTGATGGCTTGGGGTTTGGCGTTGAGTTGTGGGTCCGAATAGTTCAGCGTACTCATGAGCTGAATTGTGAACCGGCCCTACGGAAAATGCAAAATGAAAATAGCCCCGGACGTTGGTCCGGGGCTTGAGTAGACGGGGATTGCTGTGGTCGAAGGCTGGTTGTTTTATTCGCTCTTGGCGGGCTGGGTGGTGGTGGCGGCATTCTCGCCGAGGTTGATGGTGATGCCGTAACGCTGCGGCGGATTGAGCGACATGGTGCCGATCCACTTGACCATTTCCTGGTACTTCGCGTCGGAATCATTCGCGAAGCGGGTGATCAGCTTGGCATCGCCGGGGTGCGGCGAGCGGCTGATGTTCTTGGGCAGGGCATAGTGGAGAAGCAGGCTGTCCTTGGGGTTGGCGCGATCAATCATGCGGCCGCCGGATTTCACGCGGTATTCGGCGAGCGTGAAGTAGTTGGTGTAGGCTTCAGCAGCGCTGGGGGCGCGGCCGGCGCCAAAGAAACGGGGGCCAATGGCGTTCTCGCCACCATGGCAGGCGGCCGTGGCGCAGTTCTGCAGCAGGAAGGGCTGAATCTGGGTGCGGAAATCAACGAGCACTTTGGGTTCGGTGGTGACTTTGATTTTCTCGATATAGTCAGCCTGGCCGGCCTTGAGGATTTCATCGATCTGGCCAGCGATGTTGCGGGGGTTGAGGAAGGCCTCGCGGTCTTCGCGTGTGATGCGGGTGTTGCGCGTGTCGCGGGTGTAGACCTTGTCCCAGAAGTCGGTGAGGGTTTTGCGGTCAATGGAGGCCTGGATCGTCTTGAACTCGTCGCGGTTCATCTCGTGAATCCGGATGAGCGAGACTTCTTCGTTGGTGAGGGTGCGGGCCTTAAAGGCGGTGGGGGCGGTCGACGAGGTGCTTGGCCCGGTCGAGGAGGTGTCCGTGGTGCTGGTGGTGCGGGTGCTGAGGATGCGGCGCAGGAGAAGGGCATCGGGGTTGGTGGGGTCGAGCGCCAGGGCGGCGTCGTTTTCGACCTTGGCTTCGGCGATTTTGTCGGCCTTGTAGAGTTCTGTGGCCTTCTTGAAACGCTCGATGGCCTGGGCTTTTTTGTCCGGCGCTGCGATAGTGGCGGCGCGGGTGGCGGGCGCTGTGGCCGGGGGCACGGGGGCCTGGGCCACGGCGAACAGCGCACCGGCAGCAATGGCCGCAAAGGCCGCGAGTCCATAAATTTCACGTCGTTGGCCGAACCACGTCCGAGTGTTCATAACAGACCCTCGCAAGAAGTGCGCGAGTTGCGGGGAGCCCGCAACGCCATCATTGTCGAACTATAAACCAGACACATGATAAAGTGAAATGTTAAGCGCGGGGGAGTGCGGGGATCTCGTGATGCGAAGACACGAAGGCACGAAGTCTTATGCGGGCTGTTTCATGTACAATAGAGGGCGGACTGCCGGGCGAGCTGGCGGGACCTACTCAGTGGTCGGGCTACTTTTCCGGTGTTGGATTGGGTGCAGGCTGCGTGTGCGTTTTGATGTTGGAGAAGTAGCAGATGACGAATGATGTTGAACCGGTTGTGGTGACGGAGCATCCGTTTGCGCAGTTTGGCCTGCGGGCGGAAATCGTGGCCGGGGCGGTGGCGGCGGGGTACAAGACGCCGACGCCGATCCAGGAGGCGGCGATACCGGTGGTGCTGGCGGGGAAGGATTTGATTGCACAGGCACGGACGGGCACGGGGAAGACGGCGGCGTTTGGCTTGCCGACGATGAGCCGGCTGCAGAACATCGCCTCGCCGGAGATCCTGGTGATCACGCCGACGCGCGAACTGGCGATGCAGGTGAGCGATGAACTGTACAAGCTGGGTCGCAACGCCAATGTGCGGTCGGTCGCAGTGTATGGCGGGCAATCGAGCGGGCGGCAGGTGGAATTGATCCGCCGCGGGGCGCACGTGGTGGTGGCCACGCCGGGACGGCTGCTGGATCTATTGAGTTCAGAACGTTTGGGGGATTTTGCGCCGACGATGGTGATCCTGGATGAAGCCGACGAAATGCTGGACATGGGCTTCATGGAGGACATTCAGAAGATTTTTGAGTACCTGCCGACGGAGCGGCAGACGCTGCTGTTCTCGGCGACGATGCCGGGGCCGATTCGCCGGTTGGCGCAGGATATCTTGAAGGAGCCCGAGACGATCAACCTGGTGCAGCAGGATGCGACGAACACCGATGTGGAGCAGTCGTTTTACATCATTGAAGAAGCCGAGCGGCTTGATGCGGTGGTGCGGATCATCGATGCGGAAGAGCCGAAGAAGTCGATCGTGTTTTGCCGCACCAAGCGCGAGACGGACGAATTGTGCGATGTGCTGATCAGCCGCGGGATGCAGGCGCGAGCGCTGCATGGCGACATTGAGCAGGGCATGCGGCAGGACATTATCCGGGCGTTCAAAGATGGGCGGCTGGAGATGCTGGTGGCGACGGACGTGGCGGCGCGCGGGCTGGATGTGACCGGCGTGACGCACGTGTTCAATTATCACATGCCGTTCGACCAGCAGGGGTATGTGCATCGCATCGGGCGGACGGGGCGTGCGGGGCAGAAGGGGAAGGCGATCACGCTGGTGAATCCGTTTGAGTTTCGGACACTGAAACGATTGCAGATGGCGATCAAGGCGTCGTTTATCCATCGCGAAGTGCCGACGAGTAAGGACATTCACCGCAAAGAGGATGCGAAGCTGCTAAAGAAGGTAGCGGAGCAGGAGATCTCTGATGAGGCGGTGCTGCTGCTCTCGCAGTTGGAAGAGCAGATGGACCTGACGCAGATTGCGTGCAAGCTGCTGTCGCTGGCGATCGGCAAGCGCAAGGTGCGCGGGCCGGAGTCGATCGGCGTGAAGGGTCCGCGGTTGAAGTCCGTGCTAAGCGGCGGCCATGGAGGCGGCGGGGGGGGCGGTGGTGGGGGAGGAGGCGATGGCGGCCGCGACGGCGCCCGGCGCGGCGGCGGGAAGTTCAAACGGCGGCCGACGTTTGAACGCAAGGGGCATATGGGGCACGGGCGGTGAGGCTCTTCGTGACGTTTAAAAACCACCAAGTGCACCAAGGTCACGAAGGCAGGGCCTGTGAGTATGGGCCTTACGACCACGCATGCCCTTGGTGGTCTTGGTGAATTTGGTGGTTACTTTTTTATTCTTCAATAACCAAATGCTCGGTGGGGATCACGCGGAAGACTTCTTCGGTGCTGGTCTCGCCGTGGGCGACTTTTAGCAGGGCGCTGTGGCGGAACTCGAGGATTTTCTCGCGCACGGTTTGGTCGCGCATCTCGCGGACGCTGGCGCCATCAGAAATCATGTGCCGCAGGGGGCGGCTCACGCTCAGCACTTCAAACACGCCGGTGCGGTTGGCGTAACCTGACATAAAGCATTTGTCGCAACCGCGGGGCGCCCAGAGCAGGCGGCCCTCGCCGGGTTGCAGGAATTGCTGCACTTCGTCAAAGGTGTGGGGGGCGTCGGAGAGATCGAAGCTGACCTTGCAGGCGGGGCAGAGCGTGCGAACGAGGCGCTGGGCCACGATGCCGCGGAGCGATGAGGCGAGGAAGTGCGGATGCACGCCCAAAGCGCGGATGGATTGGATGGCCTGCACGGCGGCGGTGGCGTGGACGGTGGCGAGCACGAGGTGGCCGGAGTTGGCCGCGCGGATGGCGATGGCGGCGGTCTCTTGATCGCGAATTTCGCCGATCATGATGACATCGGGCGCCTGGCGCATGACGGCGCGGAGCAGTTCAGAGAAGCCCAGGTCGATGACGGGATTGATCTGCGATTGGCGCACGCCCTCGAGGGTGTATTCGACAGGATCTTCGATGGTGTTGATCTTGCGCCGGCCGTTGTTGAGGCGCTTGAGGCAGGCGTAGAGCGTGGCGGTTTTTCCTGAACCGGTGGGGCCGGTGAAGAGCATCAGGCCGCCGGGGGCTTCGAGCATCATGGCGAGGTGTTGTTGCTGGGCGCGGGTGAGGCCGATGTTGTCGAGATTAAGCAGTTTGGATTCGCGTGCAAGCAGGCGCACGGCGTAGTCTTCGCCGAACATCGTGGGGATCATGTTGATGCGCAGGTCCCAGATGGCGCCATCGGAGTGTTGATAAAGCCAGCGGCCGTCCATGGGGCGGCGGCGTTCGGCGAGGTCGAGACCGGCGCGGGTTTTGATGAGGGTGGTGACGCGTTTGCCCTGTTCCAGCGACATGATGGTGAGCGGCCGCACGATGCCCAGGTGGCGCATCTGAACGATCACGTGTTGTTCATTGGTGCCGAAGACCAGGTCGCTGGCGTTGTGATGCACGGCGGTGGAAATGAGCTGCAGCGTGGCGGCTTCGGGCTGGAGTTTTTCGACATCGATCAGTTTGACGGGATTTTCGTTCATGGTCAGACCTTCAACACACGGGTAGAGCGCCGCGCGGCTTGGCCGCCGGTCGGGTGCGAACGGGCGTAATTCACGAATTGAAAAGTTGTGCCGCTTCCGCGCGGGTGGCGGCGATGGGGACGATGCGGTGGATTTTCAGCATGTCCAGTACTTGCCGGACTTGGGGCGAGACGCCAGCGAGGACGATCTTGCCGCCGCGGGTCTTGGCTTCTTTTTGTGATTGGATGAGCCAGCCGATGCCGGAGGAATCGATGTAGGGTGTGCGATCGAGGTCGAGGACGATCTTCATGGAAGCCCATTCGGGGCCGAGGGCTTTCTCGAGGGGATTGGGGCCATGGGCAGTGAAATCCGCAGCGATGATTTCGCCCTCGTTGGCGAGGTGGGCGATGCCGCTGTCGTCGCGGTTGGCCAGAGACAGATTCAGAGCCACTAGTTACCTCCGTTCGCCGAAATGAAATGCGCCTGAAGTGTAGCCGGGCTGAGTCTAATAGTATCGGCGAAACGGGGTTCGGGGCGAAAATCTGTCGCGCAGAAAATACTACTGGGTCAGATTTCGGCCGGTGATGGTGACGGTGCGCGTCACCGCGACCGGCGTCGTGGCGAGTGTTATCTGCACCGAGTAGCTCTCGGGGAACGTGCCGGGATTGGTGCGCGTGACCGTGAAGCCATTGGTGGCAAGGGCATCCACCAGCACGGTGTCTTGAATGAGCGTGAGGCTGCCGGCGGTCTGGATGCGTTCACGCAATTGGTTGTTCTGGGCGTAGTAGATAAAAATGTACGAGAGGTTGTTGGAGTCGGGCGGAGTCTGAATGAGCAGGCCGGTGCTGGGGCTGGAGTAAATGATGTCTGCGGCGGAGCGGGTGGTTTCGATGATGCGGCGGATGGCGATCTCAGCCTGCGCCGAGCCGTCGGTGGTGGATTTGACGTGGCGGTTGGTGTTGAACGTGGCGAACATGAGCGAACTCATGGCGGTGGAGGAAAACGCGAAGATGGAAAGCGATACCATCAGCTCGGCGAGCGTGTAGCCGCGACGTCTGCGTGCTGGTTGTGCGGATCGTTTGTTCATAGGCCGTCTTGCCTCACGGGCTAATCAGGGTTTCAACGCTCATGCCGCCGCATGAGATGTTTACGCGTTTGAACGTGGCGTCAGCGGCGCCGTTGCCGTCGCCATCAGCGAGGGTCACAGTGACCGTGCGCTGGTAGGCGGTGCCGTAGATCGTGACCGAGTCGGTCAGCGTGGTGTTGGGCGAGCCCACCGCAACGTTGTTGAACGGCAGGGCGCGAATCTGCTCCATCTTGGAGATCAGCGAGGTCTCGAGCTGGTAGATGCGGTCGTTTTGGGCCGGGCTGCGCGCGGCGGCGAGGATCGCCCGTCCGGCGGCAGCCCCGACAATGCCCAGGATCAGCACGAGCAGGATGCACTCGAGCAGTGAGAAGCCGCGGCGATGTTTGCGTGTGTTGGTCATTGGATCTTGGCCTCGCCCACGAGCGGAATGGAAACGGTCTTCTGGACGGTGCCGTACTGGATGGTCACGAAGCCGTTGTTGTTGGTGCCGCCGAGCGTGCCGTAGGTGACGCGGTAGGGGTTGGTGGACTGCGCGGACAGTTGGGCGCCGATGATGCGCGTGCCGGCGAAGTCATTGTGGGTGTCGTAGTCGAAAGAGTATTGGTTGTTGGTGAACATGCTATTGGCCGCGGTGGTGAAGGTGCTGCCAGTGAAGACACGCACGGTGTTGCTGGCGGTGTCGAACTCAACGCCCGCGGTGGTGCCGGAGGTCATGGCAAGCATGCGGGCATAGCGTGTGGCGTAGATGAGCTGCTCGGCCGCACGCTGGGCCTTTTCGCCGGCGGTGACGCTGCTGACGTTCACCACCACCATCGTGGAGATGATCTGGATGATGAGAATGGTGATGAGCATCTCGATCAGCGAGTAGCCGCGGCGGCGAGGCGAAGAATGTACGGTGCTTGCGGGCATATCGTGGTCTCACAGAATATCGAGGCGCACCTTGGGCGTGGACGCCGTGCGGCGCGCCGTTTTGGACGATATGCCCGTCGTCCGTATGAACTATTCAATATGGGCAAGGGCGCGGCAACATTTTGCCAGATGTGAACGCCAACACGGAAATTATCGGGGGTCTCGGCCGTTCAGTATTGATGAGCATCAATATGGCGGCTAAAGTTCGCGGCAAAGTGTATGGTCCGAAAATGGCGACGGTGAAGAATATGCGTAAATACGTTGTGTTGGCGTTGACCCTGGCGGCCAGTTCCGCGGCAGTTGCTCAAACCAGCGCGCCGGCGGAAGCGCCGAAGCTGACGCTCGACCCGGTCTTTGTGAATGCCCAGAAGCGTGAAGAGCCGCTGCAGAACGTACCGGCATCCATCACGGCGCTCGGCGAGAAGACGATTCAAGATGCGGACATCACGTCGATCCGCGATGCGTCGTTCTATGTGCCGAACCTGACGCTGCAGGAATTCAGCAACCGGCGGCTGTCGTTTCCGTTCATTCGCGGCATTGGCTCGGGCCGCAACAGCCCGGCGGTGACGACCTACATCGACAACGTGCCGCAGCTTAGCTTCGCCACCAGCAACATCGAATTGGTCGACATCAGCCGCATTGAGGTGCTGCGTGGCCCGCAGACGACGCTCTATGGCCGGAACACCCTGGGCGGCGTGATCAACATTTTCTCGAGCAAGGCCGACACGGAGAATTTTGCCGCCGGCGGCCGGGCGGACATCGGCAACTACATGCTGCAGGACTACCGCGGCTATGTGAACGTGCCGATCGAGAAGGGGCTGGCGGCTATTCGTGTCGCCGGCGGTTTCACCTCGCGCGATGGTTACACGAAAAACCTTTACACCGGCAATGATCTCGACAGCCGCGAGGCGGAGTTCGGCAAGTTTGCCCTGACGCTCACCCCGAATGAACGGCTCGAAATCACCTGGCGTTTCAACGGCGAGCGGGCGCGTGACGGCGATTACGCCTTGTACGACCTGGCGTCGGTGCGGGCCAATCCGCATCGGGCGTTTCGTGATTATGAGGGTTACTCCGACCGCGATATCGCCGGCACCTCGCTGGAAGTGAATTACCGCCTGGATTGGGCGACGTTCACCTCGGTCAGTGCTTACAAGGGTTTTGAGAGCCGCGATGTGACGGACCTTGACGCCTCGCCGGCCGACCTGATCCGCCGCACCAACCGCGAGAAGCAGACGGATTTCACGCAGGAATTTCGCCTCGCTTCGCCGACGGAGGCGCCGATCGTGCTCAATGAGAACGCGAAGCTGAGCTGGCTGGTCGGCGTGTTTGTGTTCGACACCGACTACCAGCAGCGCGCTGCCAACGAATATCGCCCGGATGCGGTCGGGTTTGGCATTGTGCCGTTCCCGTTCACCGGCTTTGAGAATGGCGATCTGCGCGACACCGGCATCGGCGTGTTCGGCCAGGCCACGCTGACGCTGTTTGAGAATCTCGACCTGACCGCCGGTCTCCGCTACGACTACGAGGACAAGGGCGCCGAGCTGCGCAGCTTTGCCGACTCCATTTTCATTCCGGGCAGCAGCGTGGATGCCGGCGCTGACTTTAGCCAGGTGACGCCGCGTTTTGCCGCCGCGTATCGCTGGTCCAAGGACATCATGACGTACGCCTCGGTGGCGCAGGGCTACAAGAGCGGCGGCTTCAATGCCAGTGCGCCGTCGGGCAGCACCACCTACGAACCGGAATCCGCCTGGACCTACGAGGTCGGCGCCAAGACGGACTGGTTTGATCGCAAACTGTCGCTGAACGCGACGGCCTATTACATCAACTGGACCGATCTGCAACTCGACGTGCCAACCGGGGCGCCCGGCGTGTTCTATATCGACAACGTCGGCAGCGCCTGGTCCACCGGCGCGGAAGTTGAACTCGTCGCCCGGCCCACGGATTGGCTCGACGTCTTCGCGGGCATCGGCATCAATCGTGCGAAGTTTGCGGAATACATTCAGCCGTCCGGTGCGAGTGCCGCGGGCAACCGTCTGCCGTTTGCCCCGGACATCACCGCCAATCTCGGCGTGCAGATCACGCAGCGCTTCGATCGCAACATGTATGGGTACGTTCGGCCCGAGGTGCTGCTGGTCGGCCAGTACGCCTATGACGCTTCGAGCGCCGCTTCGCAAGCCGCCTACAGCATCACGAACATCCGCATCGGCCTGGGTTCGACGAATTTCAATGGCGCGCACGTGCGGCTCGAAGGTTGGTGCCGCAACGTGTTTGACCAAAACTACGTCCCGCTGGCGTTTCCGTTCCAGCTGGCGCCCTCGGGTTACGTGGGTGAGTCGGGCGCTCCGCGGACATTTGGCGTATCGCTCAGCGTCGACTTCTAATCAGAAGATCGGCCCGGTGATGCGGCTGAGCACCATGGTGCCGGCGCCGCTGGTGTTGCTGCGCGGATCGAACGCCGGCGGTTGCGCACGGGTAATGTTCATGCCGCCGCTGGTGTTGAGATCCGTGTAGCCGACGATGACGCCGGTGACATCAAAGCCGCCGTTCTTCGAGATTTTTCCCTGCGTGTAGATTGAGCCAATCAGGCCGAGGTAGCCGCCGATATCAAGATCGCCCGGCGAGCCGCGCGACGCGTTGGAGGTGGTCACGATGTTGACCAGCGCCGGCGCGTTGGATGATCCAAGGCTGGCGGCGCTCTGCACGATCAGGTCGCCATCGACGACCAGGGTGCCGGTGCCGATGACGTTCACATTGCCTTTCAGCGAGATCGGGCCATCAAACCAGATCACACCACCATTGCCGAAGTTGAGCGTCGTGACTTCCTGGGCCTTCTTGCCGCCGTTAGGCACGTTGTAGGCACGGCCCTGGGCGACGGCCTGGTTGCGCAGCGCCTGTACATCAATGACGGGAAGCGTGATCTTGCTCGGGTCCTGGTTGGGTAGGCTCGAGCCGCTGATATCCACGCTGCCGTTCGTGTTGATCGAACCGCCGGCGATGATGCTGCCGGCCATGCGGAAGCGGCCGCTGGTGGTGACGTTGCCCTTGGCCTGCACGTCGCCGTTAATGATCACATTGCCGTTGTTGTCGAAATTGTTGCCGAGTGTGATCGCCGGCACGATCGACAACGGACTGCACGACGCGGTCACCGTGACTGATGCCGCGCCACCGGCAGTGCCGACGGAGGTGATGAGGAGCGGGCTGTTCCAGTCCCCGACAACCGTCACGCTGTAGGCGCTGCCGTTCGTGAATGTACCTGTGAGCGGCGCCGCGGCGTCGGCACGGTAGTTGTTGTTCTGTTGCAGTCGCCAGAAGGCATGTTGCACGCCAGCCTCGGCGGCATAGAACGCCTGGTCTCGCTTCAACGTTAGGCCGGCGATCTGGGTCTGCGTGCCGCCAGCCAAGGCCATGGAGGCAATCAGGCCGGTCGTCAGCACGCTGAGCAGCACGAGGAAGTAGACGATCGCCGTGCCGCGTCGCCGGGTTGAAGGGTTTGCACCGCGCATAGAGTCACCCATGATCAAAACACCTCATGGTTAATATGCGTAATGTTTTGCCCCTTGGCCAAATTATCTTTCGCTTCGTCTGATAACGCGGCGCAGTGTGCATCTTTGCGATAGAATGCCCGCCATGACGCAAAGCTTGCCGCTCGACAAACCGTGGTGTCTCACGTGGCGCTTCTGGCTCACGCTCTGGGCGGTGGTCGCCGTGGTGCAGGCTGCGCTGCTGATGAATGGCGCCGCGCTCGATAGCCACGCCTACCGCACCGTGCGGTGGTTTTTCGGCACGCAGGAAAAATTTCAACCCGAAAGTTACCTCGCCGCCACCGCCACCCAGCCCGGCGACAAGTCGTTCTACCAGACCAGTTCGTCCCCTCTGGGTGGCAAAGTCTATAAACGCACCGACACCTGGTGGGAAGTGTTCAAAGCCCTCGGTGAAACATTTTTCATCGTGCTGGCCGCGATCGCGATGGGGCTCTATCACCGCCGCAATTGGTGGGCGGCGTTAAGCATCGCCGCTGCGACGGCCGCTGCCGGTGCTCTTAGCACACTCGTGCGCGCCACCGCCGGGCGCTATCGGCCCGTAGCGCCGCAAGCCGGCGATGCAGAGTCCACTTGGTTTTTTTTCCGCGGCCTCACCGGCGATGGTGCCAACCTGAGCTGGCCCAGCGGCCACGCCACGGCAGCCTTTGCCTTGGCGGCCGCCCTGGCGTACCTCTCGCCGCGCGGACGCTGGCTGTTTCTCGTGATCGCCGCAGGCACGGCGGCCTCGCGGGTGGTGATGCTGGCCCACTTCCCGGCCGATGCCATTTTCGGCGCGGCGCTGGGCTTCACCATCGGCTGGCTGGTGACGGAATGGCTGAGCCGCGTGGCCGACCGCCGTGAGGGGCTTCGCGTGTAACTTTTCGCTTGCTCATCGGCTACACCTTGGCAAGAATGCCACATGTGGCAGTTGGCATGGTGGCACGTAGCGGGGTCCGCGCTGGTGAAAAGCAGGTTCAATACAATCGTGGCGGCGTTGGTGCTGTCAGGCGGGGCGGCGTTGCCCGCGCTGGCGTTGGCTCCGGCCGAAATCGCAGTCATCTATAACAATCGCAGCACGCGCTCGGCTGACGTGGCGAAGTACTACGCCAAAGCGCGCGGCCTGCAGGATGCGCAGCTGATCGGCGTGGCCGTTGATGCGCCCGAAACCATTCCTGAAGCGGTCTATCGTGAGCGCTTCCTGCCCGCCGTCAAGAAAGGCCTCGACGAGCGCGGCCTCACCGACAAGGTCCGCTGCCTTGTCACCGTGAACGACATCCCGCTGCGCATCGGCGAGGTGCAGATCACCGCCGTTGAGGCTGCGGAAGCCAACGGCTATCGCAAGCAACTCGATGAGACAATCACGGCCCTGCAGGACGGCTTGAAGCTCTATGCCGCCATCGCGGGCGCGCCGCCGGCTACCAATCCGGCAACCGCTCCAGACAAACCTGCCGTGCAAGCCCTGGTGGCCCAGGCGGCGCAAGCTGTCAATGAAGCTGCCAAACGGATTGAACGCCTTCCCGCCGCTGAGCGTGGTCCCGCCCTGAAGCAACTTGCTGATACCCAGCAGAAAGTCTTTGGCCTTAGTGGTGTGCTGGCGACCTTCCAGGTACGGCCCGATGCGCCCGAGGCCGCCGACGGCAAAGAGTACCTCGAGCAGATCCGCAAGCAGCTGCGCGAGCTTGAAGAAAAGTACCGCGCCCTCACGGACAAACGCGATACGCCTGAAGCCCGCAAGGCCATGATTGAACTGCGGCAGCAAACCCACGGAATCGCCGGGGCCGCCCGCCAGCTTGATGACACGATCAGCTATCTCCAGCCGCGGGAGTCGTCCGCCTGCCTGGACTCAGAACTGATGCTCGCTCTTGAGGACCAGGCCTACAGCCGCTCGCGCTGGCAGCCCAATCCCTTCAACGTTGAGGTCAACCCCTTCGTGGCGAAGAACCGCAAGCCGCGTGTGCTGCTGGTGGCGCGGATCGATGGCCCCACTGCCGAGTTTTCGAAAGAACTCATCGATCGCGCGGTCGAGATCGAAAAAAACGGTCTCAACGCCGGCCCGAGCAACATCTACCTCGACGCCCGTGGCATTCGCGACAAAAACTCTTACGGCCAGTTTGATGAAGACCTGCGTCAGACCGCCGAATGGCTGAAGAACAACAGCGACATGCCCGTGACGCTGGACGACAAGGGCGAACTGTTCGAAGCTGACAAGTGCCCCGACGCGGCGCTCTATTGCGGTTGGTACTCGTTGCGCAATTACAAAGAAAGCTGCCAGTGGAAGAGGGGCGCCGTTGGTTACCACGTCGCAAGCTTTGAAATGGCCACGCTGCGCGATGTCCGGGAAAAAGGCTGGGTCTACAACCTGTTGCAGGATGGTTTTGCCGGCACGATGGGTGCGACCGATGAGCCCTACCTGCACAGTTTTCCAAAGCCGTCGCTGTTCTTCCCGTTGCTGATGTGTGGCGAGTTTACGCAGGGCGAGGTGTATCTGCTGACGGCGCCGATGACGAGTTGGCGCGTGGGCATGGTTGGCGACCCGTTGTACAAGCCGTTCGCGAAGAAGCCCGCCGTCGCGGTGGAGAAGGTTAAGACGCACCCGATTATGGGTCGGGCGTGGCAGATCCTGCGCGGCGCGGAGAAGCCGGCGACTACTCAGTCCAAGTGAGCCGGGCTGATAATAACCGTTAGCCAGCCGCAAGATTTGGCGACTCGGTTAAGCGGTCACCTGAACAAGACGATGACAGCGATGTATCGAGCGTGCGCTCGAGGTGCATCAGGTACGTCTATGGCCAACGCGCCGTCATCAACAACCAGCAACTCGCCGCGGTCGCCACGCGGCCGGCTGACGCTGCAGCTCAAGACCATGGTCGGCCTGCTGGTCGTGCTGGTCAGCGCCGTGGCGCTGTGCGGTCTCGTGTTTGTCACGCTCACGCAGTCGATTCTCCGTGAAAGTAAAATCGGACAGGTCAACCAATTCGCGTACGGCATGGCCTCTTCGCTGAGTGTGCCGGCCCACGATCGCAAGGCCATCTCTGAACATCTCGCTCAATTGCAGCAATCGCCTGATATCGTGTTCGCCCGCTTCACCGACACCGACCTGCGCGAAAGCGTTGGCTATGCCACTGACGACAGCCTCTGGCAACAGTACATCGATGCGCTCACCACCACCCGGGCCACACCCACATCGCTGGGTATGGCCCGCATCGTCACGCTTGGCCGCAAGCAAGTCACCGTCACGACCGTGCCGATCTTCTCGCCGGTCAACCCGAAAGACCCGGGCTCACGCAGCACGCTGCATGGCTACCTGCATGTGGCGGTGTCGAACGAAGCCATGGCTGCGCAGATACGTTACCTGCAAGGGTCCGTCATTCTGACGTGCATGGCGATCGTGCTGCTTGCCGCGCCGATTGCCGCCATGATCGCCAAGCACATCACCGTGCCGATCATGAAACTCGCGCACGCCGCCCACGCCCTGGCCGATGGCGACCTGGCGCACCGCGTGGCCCTCAAACGCACCGACGAGCTCGGCGAACTCACCGATGCCTTCAACACCATGGCCGACACCGTTGAACGGCAGCAGGCCGACATTCGCAAAGCCAACGCCAATCTTGAACAGAAGGTGCTCCAACGCACCGCTGAACTCGAGAAGGTTAACAACCGCCTGCAGGCCGAAATCTCGGAGAAGGAAGACTTTCTCCGCGCGGTCAGTCATGACCTCAACGCGCCGCTGCGCAATATCGCCGGCATGGCCAGCATGCTCATCATGAAGTACAAGGACACCCTCGAGAAGGACGCCCTGCAGCGGCTCGAACGCATTCAGAAGAACGTGCAGGTCGAAACCGACCTCATCAACGAACTGCTCGAACTCTCCCGCCTCAAGACCCGCCGCGAAAAGATCGAGCGCGTCGACCTGCATGAACTCGTGACGCAGGTGGCGGACCAGTTTCAGAATGACTTCGAGACCAGGAAGATCACCTTCCGCGTGCGCACACGCTTGCCGCACATGCAGGGCGAACGCGCCCGCCTGCGCCAGGCCTTTCAAAACCTCATCGACAATGCCATTAAGTACATGCGTGAGGACGGCCCGCGCGAGATCAACGTCAACATTCAGTGGGCGCGTGACGAAGCCATCCTGCAGTTTGCCGACACCGGTATGGGCATCGCCGCCGATGACCTGCCGCAGCTTTTCCACGTCTTCCGTCGCGCCAAGAACGCTAGTGTCATGAAGATCCCGGGCAAGGGAGTGGGTCTTGCCAGCGTGAAGTCGATTTTCGAGAACTACCACGGCCGACTTTGGGTGGAGTCCACCCAGGGCGTCGGCACAACCTTCTTTATTGCGATTCCGCTGCAGCACTTTGAGGCTGCGCAGTCCCACGAGGTGGCCGCATGAGCACGTATAAGTTTTCGGCACAGCCCGTCACGATTCTGCTGGTCGACGATGATGAAGATTGTCGCCAGCTGATCCGCGATGCGATTGAGTCGGGCAAGCTCGACAACCCCGTGTACGAGGTCTCCAGCGGCGAAGAGGCGCTGATGTTCCTCCGCCGCGAGGGCATCTATAAGGATGCGCCGCGCCCCGGGCTGGTCTATCTCGACATTGAAATGCCCGGCATTGGCGGGCAGGAAACACTCAAGGCCATCCGCGAAGATGCGCGCTTCTCGGACGTGGCCGTGGTCATGATGACCGGCGTCACCGATGACGACCAGAAGCGCCTCGCCATGGCCAACGGCGCCAACAGCTACACCAACAAGCCCACCGACGCGATGACTTTCATGTACACCGTCGTCCAAAGCACCAACTACTGGCTGCGGATCCACCAGTTCCCCAAGCCGGAAGAGGGAATACAAGCCGCCTGAGAAAGTGACAAGCACTTTTCGCCGATGACATATGACCAACACAACCTCGGGGCAGATAAAATGCGAATTCTCGTCGTTGAAGACGATCTCGATCAGCGTGACCTGATCAAAGAAACGCTCGAAGACCACTTCGGGAAAGAAACGGTCACCTGCGCCGCCGCCGGCCATGAGGTATTGGGCTGGGACCTGGCGACTTTTGATGTGATTCTCACGGACTTCAATCTCCCTGACATCACGGGCATGGAGTTTCTCAAGGCGATCTTCCAACGCTGCGACAAACCTGTGATCGTTGTCACTGGCGAGAACGTCCGCCAGACCGCGGCCGAAGCAATTCGCGCCGGCGCGTACGACTACATCGTGAAGGCCGGCGACTACCTGTTCACCATCCCGCTGGTTGTCGAAAAGAACTTCGAAGCCTGGAAGGTGAAGCAGGAAAACAAGCGCCTGCACGAACAGCAGGCCCAGGCCGCGCGCGAGATCTCGATCAAGAACCAACAGCTGCGCGAGAGCTTGCAGAAGCTCGAGCAGATGGCCGCGACCGATCCGCTCACCGGCCTCTACAACCGCCGCCACTTCGGCGACGTGATCGAACGCTACTTTGCCGAAGCCAGCCGCTACAACAAAGACCTCGCCTGCATCATGTGCGACCTCGACGGCTACAAGAAGCTCAACGACACCATGGGCCACCAGTTCGGCGACAAGATCCTGCAGGTCACCGCCAAGATCATCACGTGGAACCTCCGCGTGATGGACGTCGCCGCCCGTTACGGCGGCGACGAGTTCGTAATCCTGCTGCCGCACGCGTCGTCTGACCTCGCCCGCAATGTGGGCGAGCGTATTCACTCGCAGTTTGTGTTCCAGATGAAGTCGATCGTCCCCAGCGAGCTGTCGCTGACGATGTCCATGGGCATCTCCAGCGTGCTGCACAATAAGGTGCTCAGCTCCGACCAGCTTGTCGCACTGGCCGACGAAGCCCTCTACGAGGCCAAGCACAAGGGCAAGAACCAGACGATCATCTCCGACAAGGTCCGCACCACGCCGCCCCCGCCCTTGCCCACACGGCTGTAAGAATTTCCAGTAGCAAGAACCCAATCGCCATGCGACACTGGCTCGCATGCTCACGTTCCCTGAGTTTTTGAAGCAGCGGCAGCCCTTCGCGAACCAGTTCCTCGCGCATCCGTCCGCCACGCGCACGGTCATGGTTAGCTCGCACATCTGGTGGTCCGACCACGTTGCCTACGGTGCTTACGCCGCCGGCTACAACGTGCTGCTCTACATGCCGCTGTACCTGCTCTACACCGATCCCGCCGCCGCTGCGCAGTTCGACAAGCTCTGGTCCGACGCCCTCGCCGCGATCAAGCAGCACAAGGTCGATCTCATCCTCGCGGGCAATTCCACGGCCATGGTGCCGCACAGCAAGACCGGCGAACTCCTCCACCGCGCTGCCGGCGTGCCCGTGGTGCATTATTGGTGGGACGAAATCCGCACGAAGCCGCCCTTCGCCGGCACGCGCTTTACACCACAAGAATATCTCGCGTTCCTGCGCGACGATCGCACCCTCAACGCCGTGTGGGACGTTGACGTCCTCGAAGAGCTCGCAGCCTTCCACGGCATCACCAATACCTTTCATCTGCCCCTCGCCACCACGCCGGCCTTCTGGCCGCAGGCCTCGGTGCCGATGGCGCAGCGTCCCCTCGCGGCCAACTTCCTCGGCAACTGCCACTTCACCGCCAACTGGATCGAAACGGACGCCGACCCGCTGAGCGCCTGGGCCCGCCGTGTCATTGATACCAAGCAGCGCAACCTCAACCTCTCCATGGCCGCCTGCATGGGCGAGAACGGCGCACTGCCAAACTTCCAGTCACGCCATTTCACCGGCGACGCTTGGACCGACTTCGGCCGCCCCTTCGAGTTCATCAACGCCTGCTACATGCACCGCACCCGCAACGTGATGGTGCAGGCCGCAGCCGATCACCTTAAGGGCAAACTCGCGCTCGTCGGCAAAGGCTGGGACAAACTCGGCCTGCGCGCCAATGCCGACCACGCCGGCGAAAACACCGGCCAGATCTACGCCCAGTCCAAAGCCTCGCTCAATCTCTTCGGTGGATGCGTCCACGGCGGCATGCCGCTGCGGCCCTTCGACATCGCCGCATCGCGCGGCCTGGTTCTCTCGCACATGAGCCGCGAATTGCCCGACCTCCTCGAGCCCGGCAAAGAATGCCTCGCCTTCTCAAATCCCGATGGACTCCGCGCCGCCCTCGACCGCATCCTCGCCGCACCGCAACAGTTTGATGCGATCGTCCACGCCGGCCATGCCCGGGTCTGCGCGCAGCACACATGGCAGCACCGCATGGAGAGACTGCTGGCCCACGCGTTCGAATACTTTGCCAAATAAAAAACCCGTCGCGCTGCGACGGGTCTTCACTTCATCAATCTGTATAACGCTTACCGCGCGAGCATCCCGCTCTGGCGGGCATACTCAAACACGCCGCCCGCTTCGATGATCGGCAGCACATCGCCCAGCGGCTTCACCACGTGCGTGGTCTTCTGCGTCAGGTTTTTCAGCGTGCCGCCCTTCACATCAATTTCCAACTCATCGCCGGTCTTGATCTTGTCACACAGGCGCTCGTCGGTTTCGATCGGCACGAGGTAGCCGCCGTTCACGCAGTTGCGGAAGAAGATACGGGCATAGAACTCCGCGACCACGCACACCGAGCCGGCTTCAGCAATCGCCAGCGGCGCATGCTCACGCGATGACCCGCACCCAAAGTTCTTGCCGCCGATGACGATCGTGTATTCAGACTTAAACTGATTCACCGGTACAAAGCGGCGGTCGCCGAACGGCAACCCGCTCTGGCCCTGCGGCACGCCGTCCATCGCATACATGCCGAAGTACTTGCGTTCTTCCGCATCCGACGGGTTATACGCCAGGTACTTGGCCGGAATGATCTGGTCGGTGTCGATGTTATCGCCCACCACGTACGCCTTGCCGCGAATGACACGTTCCATGCATCACCTCAAAGAATTCGAGCCCAACAGTGTAGGAAAAGCCGTCCCGGCAAACAAGCCACGCCGCCCGGACATTCTGCCGCACTTTTGCCCTCTTTCGGTAAAGTCATTCAATTATTAAAACGATATTAGTTTCACATATAGGTAGAGGTCTTAACGTGCTGAATGATGGGCATACATTCAGGCGTGCGACCCGTCGCAGTTGTCGTGGCAGCGCCTTGTCGTTGGCCGTGCTTGTCAGTGTTGTGCTGACAGGACTGGTCATGACGCTCGCGTGGCTCGGCGCTGCACAGGTCGATTACGCCAGTCGGGCGCCGCTGAGCGACACCGCTTTCTACGTCGCCGAAGCCGGCGCCAACAACGCCATGTGGCGCTTCAAGCGCGACAACCAGTGGCGCGCCACCGGCGGGGCTCCACTCTCCGGCACCCTTACCGTTAACAACGCCGTGTGGACCTACACCGCCACCGCCACCGATTCCGTCGGCAACGCCACACTCGCCTGGACCTTCAACGAAGGCAGCGGCAGCACCACCGCTGACGCCACCGGCCGCGGCAACACCGGCAACCTCCGCAACGGCGCCACCTGGACCGCCCAAGGCCGCTCCGGCTCCGCCCTCCGCCTCGACGGTGTCAACGACTACGTCGATTGCGGCAACAACGCCTCCACCAACGTCACCGGCTCGCTCACCTTCGCCGTCTGGGTCCGCCTGACCTCCGCCGCTTACGACCAGAAAATCGGCGGCAACCAAAGCGGTGTGCGCGGCGGCTACAAGTTCACCATCTACAACACCAAGGCCGAGTTCGAAGTCCGCGATGCCAACAACCAGTACTACCAGAACCGCGATTCCCCCGGCGGCACCAACCTCACCATGAACGCGTGGCATCACCTCGTCGGTGTTTACGACGCCTCACGCAACCGCATCCGCACCTACGTCAACGGCCGCCTCGATCGTGAGGTCACCGGCCTGCCCGCCAATGCGCTCGGCTCCACCACCGGCAACTTCGTCATCGGGCGCGAGCCCTGGGACCCCAACGTCTATTACCTCGGCGGCGACATCGACGACATCCGCATCTTCGCCCGCGCCCTCACCGACCAGGAAATTCGCGCCCTCTACGACACCACCATCGATATCGCCTGCAGCGCCACCAATGGCGTCGTCAGCAACACCGTCGCCTTCTCCGCGTCCATCCCCACGCCGGACCCGCCATCGGTGCCCGTCCTCTCCGTCGGCGGAAACCTCACCCTCAAAAACCTCTCGGTCACCGGCAACGTCGCCGTCAACGGCAGTGTCACGGCCCAGCCTGGCAACTCCACTTTCACCGGCAACCTCACCTACGGCGGCATCCTCTCCAACCCCGCCAACATCACCTTCGTCGATAACGATCCGCCCTTCACCGCGACCCGCCAAACCGTGTCGCTGCCGAACATCAACTACGCTGCCATCCGCTCGCAGGCCGGTCGAACCGTCAACGGCAACTCCAACCGCGAGACTTTTGATTTCCGCTCCCTCACCGGCAACCGCATCATCTGGATCCGCGGCAACCTCGTCGATCCCACCGTTGACCAGTCCGGCACCTGGCCCGCTGGCGGCACCTTCATCATCGACGGCAACCTCCAGTTCACCCGCAACGCCAACATCGGCCGCGCCGGCCTGCCCGTCTACTTCATCGTCCTCGGCAGCATTTCCCAGACCGGCGGACGGCTCACGCTCAACGGCGGCCTCTACACCGAAGGCAACTGGGACCGCCGCCAAAGCGATATCACCGGCGCCACCTACGTCCGCGGCAACGTCAACGACAACACCAGCGGCAACAGCTCGTTCACCTTCTCAACCACGCCGTGGTTCGACAATCGCGTCCTGCCGCAGGTGTCCGCCCTGCCGATGTACACGACTAATCACCGGGGGGCCTTGCCATGAGCCGACGCCAGCGCGCCCGTCGCGGGCTCACATTGCTCGAAGCACTTATCCTCATCACCATCGTGGGCGTGGCCGGCACCGGCGTAGGCGTCGGCCTGCATGCCGTGGCCAAAGTGCCCGCCGCCGTGGATGAGCGCCTCGCCATTCACAACCGCCTCGTTGAGAAGATGGAAGAACTTGCCTCCATCGACTTCGACACGCTCAACAGCGGCGTGAGCCGCTCAGATACGTTCCTGATCGGCAATCGCACGTACAACCGCACCGTCACCATCGCGCTCGCCGACGCAGATGGCGCCGGCGGCGCTGAGAGCGACTACCTCGCCATCACCGTCACGGTGAACAGCCAATCCCTGAGCACGAGGCTGATGAAGCCATGAACAAACGCCGCGGCATGAGTCTGATTGAACTGCTGATCGCCCTGTCGATCGTCGCCGTGTTAAGCATCGCGATTACCGCGCTGCTCCAGGCCGGGGCACGCACCAGCGCCTATCTCCGCGACACCGGCGAAGCCCAGAACGAAGTCGAACTGGCCGTCCGCCGCATTGTTCACAACGTGCGCAACTGCGCCTCGTTGACCGTTCCTTCCGGCACCAGCGCGGGCACCACCTTCTCCGTCGTCACCCAGGCCGACCCCGCCAACAACATGGCCACCTACAACATCACGTATACACTCGCGACGTTGCCCAACGGTACACGCGAACTGCAGGAAACAGATCCGCGCTACGGCACCAGCTCGCTCATCGGCGATGTGCAGTCGTTCTCCGTGCGCACGCAATACGCCACCACACCCGTGGTCGTACTTTTCACCATCAGCGCCGGCAGGCAGGGCGCCACGCCCATCAACCGCACCTTCCGGGTCACCCCGCGAAATATGAACTGACCCGCCCCCGCAAACATCCGCAAAAAAGGCCGAACCGCGCTGGGGTTACCAGCGCGGTTCGTCATGTGAGTGGTCGATAAGCCGAATTCTGTTCCGCTTGCGCGGCGGCGACCATTTATCTTGGCCGGACATTGCTGACCGGCTCCAGCAGCCTACCCGAAGCCTCGCGTCCCGGCGGCTTCTCACGCCTTTTGGGCGCTCCGAAGTTCCCGCCAGCACTGTTCTCTGCTTCGCCCGTCTTTGACGGGGGCGTAGGCGAAGACAGAGACATGGGCCGGGTCAGCCCGTCGGCTTCTTATTTGGCCTTGCACCCGGTGGGGTTTACCGTGCCAGCACTGTCACCAGTGCCGCGGTGCGCTCTTACCGCACCTTTTCACCCTTACCTCCCCCTCAGGCCCGACGGCTTTCATGGAGGACGAGGCGGTTTGTTTTCTGTGGCACTTTCCCGCGGCTAAAAGCTGGGCCGTTGACGTCGGCAACGACACATCGACTCTCAGCCGGGCGGCCGTTAGCCGCCACCGTACCCTATGGTGTTCGGACTTTCCTCCAAGGACTTTCGCCCTCAGCGGTCGCCTGACCACTCGTTCATCATTATAGCAGAAGACGTCCCTGCAACCGCATCACGAGTGCAACGCAGCGCTACACGCCGCCAAGATTCACCCAGTTATAGCCGCACGCGGTTAGCGCCCGGTTGCGCGCATAAAATGGGTGTGCATAACGCTGCAACGCGGCAGGCGTGTCCTGTGCATTAGCATCCGCCCAGATACGAACCGCGCCATCCGCGTGATAACTCAGCAACTGTTCGCCCGGCCGATTCAAGAATTTACACGCCATCGCCGTGGCGCCGCCCACGGTGCCGACAACTCGGCCGTCAGGCATCAACACTTCACCGTTGCCGCTGGGCAAGCCGCGCACAAGTTCATGCCGGCCATCGCCATTGAGGTCGACGGGCAGCGTGCGGTAGTGCGAGAACCCCGGCGTCAACGGTTCACCGCTCTGGCCGTCAAATGCGAATTCATCCATCTGCTGGTGAAAGCGACCGTCTGGCCCGCACGATTTCGCGCCGATCCGAATGGCCGATGCAACATGTTCACCGCGCGGTCCCAACCGCGCCACCCAGCCCATATCGATATGACCCGCGTCCACGTGCCCCCACACCCGCCGCCCCTGATCATCAAACATCACCACCCGCGGCGAGGCCTCCGGGTGACTCTCGCGAATCGTAAAAATCCGCCAGCGGCCATCCGCGCCCAGCATCGGCTGCACCAAGTCCGAATGCCCGCGATACACCACGTCATCAGCACAAAAAATCTGCTGCCCGCCGCTCAGCTCAATGCACCGCTCGCCCCACATCACCTCGTCGATGCCATCGTGGTTGATATCGACGATCGCGCACTGGTGGCTCCCCGCCGCCGAACGCTGCTCACCCACCCGAATGATGTCACGCTGCCAGCGCTGCGTCATGTCGGCACGCCAGCCCTGCAGAAACATATCCATATAGGTGCCCTGTGCCGTCACTAGCACCGGCTGCCCCTTGGCATAGCCGCCAAAAATGAAATCGCGATACATGAACGACAATTCCTGTTGTCGCTGCATGAGGCTCGGCCACGGCCACTGGCCGATCGTTTCGCCCGTTCGCGGGTCCAGGCACACCAGCCGCCGATGCATCTTTGAAAGCGGGTGCCGCGGCTCTCCATTGCCCACGTAGAAAATCTCGTCCGCCCCGTCGCCGTTCAGGTCAAATGCAAACACCGGACAAAACCACACGCCCGGCACCACGCCGCGGTCCAGATCCCGCCGCCATAGCACCTTGCCCTCATGCGTGACCAACGCCAGCTTCAGCGTGTCCATCGGGAAGAAAAACATCTCGTGCGATGGATCAATATCAAAGTCCGCTGAATAGACAAGCAAAACCGCCTCCGGCGCCCCAGTAGCCTGTCGCACTGGCACCGCCCGGCACTGTCCGATTGGCTGGTTGAGTGAGAATTCCGCCACCATCTGCAGGTCTATCGCGTTCTTCATGGCCATGATTTTATGCCCAATCGCTTGTCGTGGCGAAGCCCCACGCTTAGCGTATCCACGCGGTGCGAAAGTGAACGTCTCATGCTTCGGTTCTTGCTGGTCCTGCTCGCGCTGATCTGCGCCAGTTGCTCGCGCGATCCCGCCGTGACCTCACGCCCCGCTCAAAACCTCAAGGTCCTGTGCGGCTCCTCCATGGCCGGCCCCATCAAAGAAATCATCGCCGACTTCGAAAAACAGAACCCCGGCGTCACCGTGCTGCTCGACGTTGGCGGCACCGAGACGCTCTTCCCGAAGGTCATCGCCGGCGATAAACCCGCCGCCGACATCTTCATCTGCCACGATCCCTTCGGCGAGAAAGTCCTCGCCTCTGGCCGCGTCGAAAAAATCATCCCCATCGCCCGGCTCGAGCCCGTCCTCGTCGTGAAGAAAGGCAATCCGAAGAACATCAAATCCCTCGCCGACCTCGCCTCCCCCGGCCTCAAGATTGGCTTCGGCGACCCGCGCTACTCCACCGCCGGCCAGATGTTTGTCGATGCCCTCAAACAAAGCGGCCTCGAAGAAAAAATCGCCCCCAACATCGCCATGCAGGGCCGCACCCATCAAGAGATTGTCCAGGGCCTCGTCGTCGGTCCGCTCGATGCCGTCAGCGTCTGGGGTTTCGCCGCCGCGCTCTACGGCGACCAGGTCGAGATCGTTCCCACCGATGTCACCTATCCCCCGGTCAACATCACCGTGATCGCGCTCAAAAACTCCGACCACCCCGTCCCCCGCGACGCCTTCCTCACCGACTGCGCCAAGGCAACCGCCATCTTCAAAAAACACGGTTACGCCACAGACTGATCACGACGTCGGCCGGCGTATCAGGCGAAACTCCACGTCCGTCTGGCCGTCGCGTACCCGCACCCCGGGCGGCAATACAAAATTGAGCTTGCGTCGCACAAAATCCTGCGTCGGCTGATCGTCCGGCGCAATGTCCAGCGTGGCCTTCGCCGTGTTGCGCTGCCGCAACGCCGCAATCGCCGTCTCCGGACCCACCAGCGTCAATGTCACCGACTTCGGCTGCAACTCCACATTAAAACGGTCCAGCGTGCCCGGCAACGCACTGATCGTGATCGGCATCTCGTCCAGCTTGATCACTTGATCGGCCTGCCGCGCCTGTACCGCCAGCCGCACCCGCGGCGGGTTGGCCGCCGTCACGATCACCCCCGCATCGCGGAAGTACCGCATCGAGTTGAACATGCCCACCGCATCAATGTCCGTCTCGCCGGGCTTAAGCTCACTCGCCTTCGGCGTGAACGGCAACGGCCCGAACTGCTCGTCGGTCGTGCTCACACCCAGCGACCGCTGATAAAGCTGCTCCACCTGTCCCTTGGCCCCCTGCAAAGTCACGATGAATGTCACCACGTTCGGCGCCCGGTCGTCCGCGCCGTCCACCACACGCACCGTGTAATCGCCCGGCGGCGAAGCGATCTTCACCGCCAACCGCACGTTGTCCTGCCGCGCCGTAAACTGCGCCTCGGCATACAGCCAGATCAGCACGGTGAGTATCACCACCAGCGGCAGACTCTTCAGGCGGTCGAACATCACGCCGCCTCCCGTTCACGTCGCCGCTGCAGATTCACCACCGGCGTCGTCGTCTTGCTGAGCGTCTCCATCAGCATGTTCTCGAGGCCCTCGAGCGTGAGGTTGCGCGTCAGCCGCCCCTGCTCCGCCACCGAGATCGTGCCCGTCTCTTCCGAGATCACCACTACCACGGCATCGGTTTCTTCAGACAGCCCGATCGCCGCCCGGTGCCGCGACCCCAGTTCCTGCGACATGTCCGGATCTTCCGACAGCGGGAACTGCACGCCCGCCGCGGCGATGCGCCCATGGCGGATCACCACGCCCATGTCGTGCAGCACCGAGCCCGGCCAGAAAATCGTGTTCAGCAATTCCGCGCTCAGGTGCGCATTCAGCGGCGTGCCATTCTCAATCAACCCGCCCAGCCCCACATCCCGCTCAATCGCAATCAACCCGCCGATGCGGTTCTTCGAGCAGTACGCCGCACAGCGCGTCACCGCATCCACCGTCGGACGAATCGGGTTGCCCACCCGGCTGAACAGCCGCGCCTCGCCCAGGCGCATCAGCGCCCGGCGCAACTCCGGCTGAAACACCACAACGATCGCAAACGTGGCGAAGAACAGCAGCTTCGAATACAAAAACTCCACGCGATTCAGCTTGTCGCCGCCAATCACGATGATCGCATACGCCACGATCAGGAACAGCGCCGTCCCCTTGATCAGGCGCGCCCCGCGCGTGCCGCGCATAAACTCAATAACCGAGTGCACCACGATGCCGATCAGCAGCATCTCCAGCAGCACCACCCACCACGAATACGCGGCGATACGCTGCAGATAATTTTGAAGGGCCTCAGTCATACCTGTTCAGTATAAAATGTGTTGATGCTTGTGGCATCGGCTGATTTGCATTTTTTGATGCTTTTTTTACGCGGTGACGCCAAGATGGGAGGTTTTGTCGCCGCCGCCCGCCAACGCTAGACTGTTAGACCAACCAACTCACGAAAGGTTCGTTCATGCGTGTTCGCTTTGCTGCCGCATTGGCCGTCGCGCTTGTCCTCGGAGCCGCCGCTTCGCCCGCACTGGCCTGGTCCCACCAAGGCCACATCGTCTGCACCCGCCTCGCCGCCCTCCGCATCATCAACGACGAAACCGCCCCGGCCGAGCTCCGCGAATTCCTCCGCCGCAACATGCCCTACGACCTCGACGCCGTGAAACGCACCGTCCTCGGTGAATTCGTCGGCGCCCAGGCCCGCGATTATCAAACCGGCCTCGACGGCTACAGCACGCTGCCCGACCGCATCCAAGACACCGACGAAGGCAAGCAGAAGATCGAACCCTATGGCGCCCCCGAGTCCAAGATGCACTTCTGCGACCTCGAGTTCTTCGCCAAGGAACCGCAGTACAAGCCCGACCTTTCCAACAAGCCCAAACGCGAAGACATCCCCCGCGATGTCAAAGATCCCCGCTGGCTCGCTGCCGGATTTGTCCCCCTCCGCCTCGACGAATCCTACAAAAACCTCGTCACCGCCTTCGGCGCCAAAAACAAACCCATCAACAACACCGACGCCGCCAAGTGGACCGGCTACCTCGCCCACTACCTCCAAGACTGCACCCAGCCGCACCACGCTACCATCGACTTCAAATCCCTCAGCTACCTCGCCGGCAAAGTCCCCAGCGTCCGCACCATCAAAACCGACCTCTCCAACGGCGGCGTCTCTGTCTCCTATCGCGCCGACCGCGACGTCAATCCCCACGGCGACCTCGAGTTTCAACTCTTCGAAAACGCCAACGAACCCCGCAAAACCTGGCGCGAAGATCTCTGGCGCGAACTCAACGCCCGCATCGACAAGAAATCCAAACAACCCGTGAAGCCCGCCGAATACGACGGCTTCGCCAAATCCCTCGACCTCCTCTTCGACAGCTACACCTATCTCCCCGCCGTCGGCAAAGCCGCCCAAGCCGCCTACGCCACCGGCAAGTTCGACGCCGAAGCCTTCTTCACCAGCAAAGACACCGTCAACGGCGAAGAACTCACGATCGTCCAACTCATGGCCGAGCGCAAGGCTCGCGCCGTGCTCGAAGTTGAACACGCCATCCGCGCCGCCTGGACCGAAGCGAAAGCGAAATAACCATGCAAGAAGATATCCGCGATATTCTGATCGACCGTTACGCCATCCAGGCCCGCGTTTACCGCATGGCCCAGGAGATCGCCGCCCAACTCGGCGACCATGAGTTCGTCCTTATGCCGCTCCTCACCGGCTCGATCATCTTCACCGCCGACCTCGTGCGCCACCTCCCGCGCCGCATGCAGATCGACGTCATGGCCGTCTCCAGTTACCCCGGCCGCGCCACCACCAACCAGGGCACGCGCGTCCTCTACCCCACGCAGTTCAACGTCGCCGGCAAAAACGTCCTCGTCATCGATGACATCCTCGACTCCGGAAACACCCTCCGCGCCGTGCGCGAACTGCTGCTCGAGCAGAACGCCGCCGCCGTCAAAACCTGCGTCCTCCTCCAGAAAAAACTCCCCAAGCCCCCGGCCCTCAAAGCCGATTTCGTCGGCTTCGAAATCCCCGACGAATTCGTCGTCGGCTACGGCCTCGACTACAACGGCTACTACCGCAACCTCCCCGACATCGCCGTCCTCCACCCGCGGGTGTTTTCTTAAGTATCGGGGTTTCGGAGTGTCGGAGTATCGGAGTAAGAATGCCGCGATCTTTTTTACTCCGAAACTCCGATACGCCCCTACTCCGATACTCGTATAATGTACCCATGACCAAGACCGACACACTGGCCACCCAAGACTCCTCCGCCGCGCCTGTCGCGCCGGAGCTCGTCAGCGCCATGGTGCCCGACCACCTCCTGCACGGCGACGAGCTCGTCCTTCTCCTCACCAAGCCCAGCCCCTGGTTCATCTTCGTCACCAGTTTCCGCTTCTGCCTGATCGTCATGCTCGTTGCCACGTTCAGCGTCCGCGCGTTCGAACTTTCCGCCGCGTCCTACATCACGCCCCAGCAGATCGCCCTCGCCGCCACCGTGCTCATTCTCGGCCGCCTCGTCTGGGCCGGCTTGGTCTGGACCAGCCACATCTACATGCTCACCAACCAGCGCATCGTCACCATCAAAGGCGTCTTCAACGTCGTCGTCTTTCAGGCCAACCTGCGCAAAATCCAACGCACCGTGCTCTACAAGCCACTGCCGTACCGCCTCCTCGGCATCGGCACCATCGGCATCTCCACCGCCGCCTCGGCCGGCAACCAGTTCGAATCCACCTGGGTCATGGTCGCCCGCCCCCTCAAAACCCACGAACGCCTCGTCGAAGCAGTGAACAAAGCCCAACGCTGAATGATGAATAGTGAAGAGTGAATGGTGATTGTTTCGTTTTCACCATTCACCATTCACTCTTCACCATTCGTTACGTCAACCCCACCCAATCATCCTGCGCCACCTCGCGCCAACGCTTACGAATCGCCTCAAACTGCGCCGCCGGCAACGGCCCCGCCTTCAGCAACTCCGCATTCTGCCGCCAACGCTCCGGCGTCTTCGTCCCCACGATCGCCGTCGTCACCCCCGGCACGCTCAACGTAAACCGCAACGCCGTGCTCACCGCATCCGCCAGCGGTTCATCCAAAAAATCATACGCCAACGCCAGCAGCCGTTCGTAATACGCCTTGTCATACCCGCCCAGGTACGTTCCCTTGCTGTGCCACGCCACGTTCGCCACCGGCCGCTTGCAGATCACGCCCATGTGCCGCTCTTTCGCCAGCGGTATCGACAGCTCGATCGACTCCTGGTCCGCAATGCTGCACGACGTCTGCAGCGTGTCAAAACGCCCGCACTCCACCGCGTAACGTGCTGCCGCGCCATCGCCCGAATATCCAATAAACCGCGTCTTCCCCGCCTTCTTCGCCTTCTCCACCACCGCGATCACGTCCCCCTGCTGCAGCATCTCCAGCGAACAGCTATGCACCTGCAGCAAATCCAGCCGGTCCGTCTTCAACCGCTTCAGCGACCGCTCAATCGTCAGCTCCAGCAGCTTCGGATCCCAATCCGCCAAACCAAAATCCTTCCCGCTGTGCCCGCATTTGCTGAACAAAAAATACTCGTGCCTGCGATGGCTCACCGTGTTGCCGATCATCTCCTCCGACCCGTGATAACACTCCCCGGTGTCGATGACATTCAGCCCCGCATCCAGCGCCGCGTTCAGCAGCGTCCGCACCGTGTCCTAGTCCGCTTTCTGAAAACCAATCTCCGCCCCGCCATAGCCCAACGCCGTTACCTGCATGCCGGTCCGGCCAAGTGTCCGCTTTTCCATGATTACCTCCCCAATACAAGACTTGTTCGCAAGCTACTGTTTCTTCACCGGCACAAACACCAGCACGGTCTCCGTCGGCGGCACCGCCTCGGTCTGGCTCAGCCACAGCGTGCCAATGCTGAACTTATTGTCCTTCGGATTCGCCGGGCATACCACCAAGAACTGCTCCGCCGTCACCGCGGTCGCCATGCGCATGTCCGCAAAAGTCTCTTCCGCCGTGAAACCCGTCCGCACCACGCCCGGGTTCAACGGATCACGCACCACCGTCACCGTCCCCGTCGTCACGATCGGCTCCAACTGCACGATCATCTGCTGCGGCTCGCCCGCCTTCGGCTTCGTCAGTCGCATCGCCAGCCGAAAACCATTGTCACACGCATCAAACGTCCGCGCCTGCTGCTGGTTGTCCTTATCGATCGACACCACGATCTGCCGTTCCACGTTCTGCCGCGTGGTCACGTTCAGGCTCGATCGCCCATCCGTCTGCGCCGTGATCTGCTGCGTATCCGCCCCCGGCACATCAATAATCTTCCGCACATTTTCCCACTGCGCCAGCTTCCCAATCCCCGCCCGCAATCCATTCTGCGCCATCATCACAAATGTCGCCGAGTCGACCGCATTCTCATCCAGCTGCCGCCACACCTTCTCATCGCGACTGAATGTCCCCACCGGCAGATTAATGCGATACACCATCACCTGCGGGTTCTGCTGCGCTGCCAATCGCCGCGCTGTTTCATCATCAATCTTCGGCGGCGTGATCGGCGTCCGTATCGGCTGCGTCGTCACCTGCGTCAGCCCCGGCTCCTTCCACTTAAACATGTCGAGCCAGTCATTCCACGCCTGGCATCCGCCCAGCATGGCCGCCGCCGCCCCCAGCACCAGAATATTTGCCGCCTGCCGCACTTTCATACTCCGTTTTGTACGTCCTACGCATGCAAAACGCAAAGCGCCGCTCCTTGCGTTACAATCCCGCCCATGACACCTCAACTCTCCTCCCCCAATTCCTTCCGCAAACACTGGCCCCTCTATGCCACCGCCGGCGTCTTCCTCCTCATGATCATCATCCTCGTCCTCCTCGGCCGCCGCCCCTTCTCTGAGTCCGGCCGCTTCCTCCTCTGGATCGGCGATCACAACAGCGCCGAAACCTCCCAGCAATGCTTCGATCCCTACTCCATCACCCACGCCCTCCACGGCATGATCCTCTACGGCTTCTTCGTCCTCGTCTCACGCCGCAAATGGTCGCTCCCCCTCATCTTCTTCATCACCCTCTGCATCGAAGCCGCCTGGGAAGTCGCCGAAAACTCCCCCTTCGTCATCAACCGCTACCGCAACGCCACCATGGCCCTCGGCTACACCGGCGACACCATGCTCAACTCCGTCTGCGACATGATCAGCTGCGCCCTCGGCTGTCTCCTCGCCTGGCGGCTCAAGTGGTGGCTCTCCATCGCCCTCGCCATCGGCAGCGAAATCCTCCTCGCGCTCATCATCCGCGACAACCTCACCCTCAACGTCATCATGCTCCTCTTCCCCATCGACGCCATCAAGCAATGGCAGCTCGGCGGCTGAGCCTCTCCCACCGTGCCGCCAAGCTCAGCGTGGAACTTTCATCTGCGGCGCGGCGTTCTGTTTGCTAACCGAATATCACCCGACGTCACGGCAGGGCTGTGCTATCATTCTCCGCCGCCTGCCGCTAACCTCGTTGCCTTCTCACACGGGCGAAACCCGCTCACGGAAGAGCGAACTGCTGACACGGAAGTTTTTGAAAGGTCGCTGATCATGGCCAATTCCTACGCCGCGCTTTGTGATGAGTTTTACATCAACCTCCGCCTCGGCACCCAGATGAAACTCGCCAATGACCGCAACACCATTGTCTCCTTCTTTGAACGCATGCAGCGGCTCTATCCCAACATGGTCAACTTCCACAACGACGCCAAGCACGCCGAATACTCCATCGAAGAAAACCGTGAAAACAACGCCTACCGCTGGCTCAGCCTCGAGCCCCAACGCCTCAGCTCCGGCTACCTCAACCCCGAAAGCACCCAGGACGCCTACAAATTCAACGGCTCCGTCCTCGAGACCGTCCCCTATTACCTCTCCGTCAGCCCCGTCGATCTCGACTACGTCGATGTCCTCTGGGGCTTCGACTTCCAGTGCAAAGGCAATCACCACGAACTCATCGCCGAGGCCCTCATGGGCGACTCGCCCTTCGGCCGGCTCATGGACGCACAGGGCGCCAAAGGCATCAACTTCGAGTCCAGCGCCATCGTCAGCCTCTCCGAGGATGCCCGCCTGCACGCCCGCGTGTGGGTTGAACCGCGCACCAGCGCCAACCAGGTGCGCAGTGACGAGTTCGCCGAAGAAATGCTCAGTCTCTACGTGATCATCCGCCAGTGGGCTGGCGGCCGGCGCCTCCCCGAGTTCCCCGAACTGCACAACAAACTCATCGAAACCGGCGAACGGTTCATCGACGAGCGCGTACTCAATTCGTTTGTCACACCCATCCGCGAAGGCATCGCCCGCCGCAGTTGATCGGCGCGCTCAGACGTCGGCACTCGCGACATCAATCCATTTCACCGGAATCGTCTCCGCCCCCTTCTCGCAACGCTGCGATGCCACAAAACTCGCCCCCACGCTGAACTGCCCCGACGCCACGCGCCGGCAATACTTCACTTCGCACAACACCATGTTCGTCTGCCCCTCGAGCGCGATCGGCAGCACAAAATGATCCCCCTTGTGCATCAGATCATCGCACAACAATCCCACCCCCGTCAGCGAGATATCCCGCGTCTGCGTCCAAATGGCGCTCGCCACGCTGTTCGTGATGTAGAAAATCCGCGTCTTTAGCTGCATCGGACAGCGGTTGCGCGAACGCAGGTCACTTGCTGATACAATCGCGGCCATCATTCAATCCTTTAGAGCACCCCGTGCGCTTATCGGCGTTTTACGTACCCGGGTTAACTAGGCCCGCGTTGCCAACTCCTTATGAAAACGCCTACACTGTGCCCCCGAACCATGACCGATCCAACGCTCAAACCTCCGCCCCACGCCCCCAAAGGCGCCCTCGCCACGATCTTCCTCATCGTGTTCATCGACCTCATGGGCTTCGGCATCGTCCTGCCCAACGTCCTGCTCTACGGCAAGGGCTTCGGCATTGAGTCCGAGTTCGTCCTCGTCATGATCGGCGCCAGCTACTCCCTCTTCCAATTCCTATTCGCCCCGCTCCTCGGCCGCTGGTCCGACCGCGTCGGCCGCCGCCCCGCCCTCATCTTCTCCCAGGCCGGCACGCTCCTCGGCTTCTTCATCCTCTTCGCCGCGCACTTCTTTGAATACGCCGATCACCGCTGGTCGCCCATCGGCATCACGCTCGTCTTCCTCAGCCGCATCATCGATGGCGCCTCCGGCGGCAACATCTCCATCGCCTCCGCCTACATCGCCGATGTCACCACCCCCGAAAAACGCGCCAAAGGCATGGGCCTCATCGGCGCAGCCTTCGGCCTCGGGTTCATCCTCGGACCCGCCATCGGCGTCGTCACGGCCCGGCTCTTCGGCCTCCACATCGTGCCCGTGGTCGCCATGGTCTTCTCCGCCACCGCACTCGTCTGCACCATCATCTTCCTCAAAGAATCCCGCGACCCCGCCCACATGCCCCCCCCCTCCACCGACCTCCGCCGCTTCACCTTCAACTCCCTCGGCAAGTCCGTCACCCGCCCCGTCATCGGCCCGCTCATCCTCATGATGTTCGTCAACGCCATCGCCTTCGCCGGCATGGAGCAATCCCTCCCCCTCATCATCTACGACCGCATCTATGCGCCCGGCGCAGCGCCCGGTACCGACCTCCGCGCCGCCGCCGCCACCGGTTCCGGCTTCCTCTACATCTTCATTGGCCTCATCATCGCCGTCATGCAGGGCGGCTTGATCGGCCGCCTCACCAAAATCTTTGGCTCCGCCAAGCTTATCGTCGTCGGCCCCATGCTGATCGCCGTAGGCCTCTACCTGATCGCTGTCGACGTCGCCTGGCCGTGGGTCTGGACCGGCTTTGCCGTGGGCTGTTTCTTCTTGGCCATCGGCTCCTCGGTCTTCAACCCCAGCGTGCAGACCGCGATCTCTCAGGCCGCCGGCCCGCACGAGCAAGGCGAAGTCCTCGGCGCCTCCCAAGGCATGGCCAGCTTGGCCCGCGCCTTCGGCCCCGCCCTCGCCGGCTTGTTGTATCAATTCCTCTCCCCCGGCGCCCCCTATTTCTTCTCCGCCGCCCTCTGCGCCCTAGTCGCCATCTGGGCCGTCCTCCTCATGCGCCGCCTGCCCGGCCGGGCGGGATAGCGGGGGGGGTATGTATCACGGGTGATGCCACGCGGGTTTTGGTTATGTTGCGATTTGAGTGGCGTTTTTGATAGCGCCAGTGGGGAGATACGCCATGGGTGGCGGGTCTAGGGGAGACATGGGTGACGTATGTATCACTGGTGATACAGGTAGCGGTATCACGGGAGATACAGACCCAATGACGAATGGCGAATGATAAATGACGAATCAATGGGCAATGGTCAATGCCCCAATGACCTAGTGAACTAATAGGTGAATTCATGGCCCGGCCCCGTACTGCAGTTCTTGAACAATATCCTAACATCTGTGGCGGAGTTGTCAAGGAAAATATTTTGGATCTTTGGAATTAGGCGAGGAAACCCGCGGCGGCTTCGGCCATCATGAGGATGCCGGGCTTGAGGGCGGCGTCGGTGAAGTCGAAGCGGGGGTGGTGGAGCATGGGGTAGGTGTCGAGGTGGTGGGGCTTCACGCCGAGAACGAAGAAACAACCCGGGACGCGCTGGAGATAGAAGGCAAAGTCTTCGCCCCACATGGCGGGCTTGGGGGCCCAGACGAAACTCTTTTCGCCGAGGACGCGCTGGGCAGTGGCGCGGATGTGGTTAGCCTCGGCCTCGGTGTTGGTGGTGGGGGGCGTGGTGCCGAAGAGTTCGAGGGTGGCGGTGCAGCGGTGGGCGGAGGCGGTGGCGTCGACGAGGCGGCGCATGGCGGCGAGGAGTTCATCACGCCGCTGGAGTGAGAGGGCGCGAATGGTGCCGCCGACTTCGGCGGTATCGGGGATGACGTTGAAGGCGCTGCCGGCGTGGACTTGGCTGACGGTAACGATGGAGGCTTCACCCGCGTCGACTTCGACGGCGGGCAGGGCGTGGAGGGCTTGGGTGATCGCCGCGGCGGCGACGATGGGGTTGATGGCGGTGTGGGGAGCGGCGGCGTGACCACCGCGGCCCTGGATGGTGATCTTGAAGCCATCAACGCCGGCGAGGAGTGGACCAACGCGGGTGGAGACCATCCCTACGGGGAGGCCCGGCCAGCCGTGGAGGCCGAAGACGGCATCCACCTTGGGGTTCTCTAAGACCTTGTCGTCGCACATCTTATCAGCGCCGCAGCCGCCTTCTTCGGCGGGCTGGAAGAGAAGTTTGATGGTGCCGGTGAGTTTGTCGCGGTTGGCCATGAGGAGGGCCGCCGCGCCAAGGAGGATCGCGGTGTGGCCATCATGCCCACAGGCATGCATAAAGCCTTGCCGTTTCGAGCGATAGGGGAGATCGTTGGCTTCGTCGATGGGGAGGGCATCAATATCCGCCCGCAGGGCAACACACCGGCCAGGCTTGCCCGTATTGATGGTCGCCAGGGTACCCGTACCGCCGGCGAGCCCCTCGTTGAAGGGGATCCCTATGGTGGCAAGTTCGCGTCTAACCCGTTGTGCCGTCTGGACTTCCTGATAGGCGACTTCCGGGTTTTCATGGAGTTCATGGCGGACTTTGGTCGCATGGGCAACGATGCCGTCAAGGGCCGCAAGATCCAGAATTGTGTTGGCAGACGCCATGGAAAACCTCACCGGCAACCCTACCCGCGGGGCGGGGCGGATTCAAGTTTGTGGTGGGAAGCCGGCTGCCGGGGGTTGTGAGCGCTTCGTGGTATGAGGCACGCGGCCGATGCGGCGAAAGATCGTGACGAGGACAAGAAGCAAGCCGCCCAGGGCGCCGGCGATGTAGGACGCCTGATGCATCGCGAGGCAACTATTGAAGTCGAGCATCTTTTCGCGCGGGACGTAATAGCGGGCCAGGCTGGTTTCGTAGTTGGCTGGGTCGGTCAGGACGCGGGCGACCTGGCCCATGACCAGGGCCGCAATGGCCATGAACACGAGAAGGATGATGATGGGTTGGAGTTGATCGCGCCAGGTGAGTTGATGGGCGCGAACGGCGCGGGAGGCGATGGCGAGCAGGATGCCGAGCGGAAGGCCGACCCACCAGGTGGCGATGACGCCCCAGCCGAGGGCGAGGAGGATGGGATTTTGGGTGCCGCCGAGGATGGGCGGGTGGAATTTCGTGAAGTATTCGAGGCAAAGGTGAACGGTGAAGAGGTCGTGAAGGATGCCATAGACAATGGCGGCGGCGACGGCGAGGAGGATGATCTTGAGGGATTGCAGCAAGTGATTCTCTTCACGGGTTGGTTTGCCTGAGAACCGGCGATGCCATCGCCGGCTTTACAGGGGTAGGCTTAGTGCTTCACGCCCAATTGCACCAGCGGGGTGGGGACGTCGTAGCGGAGGTCGGCGTGGGTGTCGGGGTTGTCTTCGGCGACGGAGGGGGCGTCGAGAATCGTCTTCACCATCGCGATCTCATCACACCCGTCGCGCTTGGGGCACTTGATGCAGACGGACCAGACCTTGAGCGGCAGGGCCGACTTGTCGACCTCGACAAAACCCTGGCGCTCGAAGAATGTTTTTTCGTAAGTGAGGGCGAAGATACGCTGGATCTTGAGGTGGCGGGCTTCGTCGGCGAGGGCGGAGACGAGTTGGCGGCCGAGGCCGCGGTTCTGGGCGCTGGGTGCGACGGCGAGGGAGCGGACTTCGGCGAGGTCGGCCCAGATGATTTCGAGCGCGGCGATGCCGAGGATGGTGTTGTTTTCTTCCGCGACGATGAAGTCGCGCACGGTTTCGTAAAGCTCCGCGTGGGAACGAAAGAGCATGATGCCGCGCTCGGCATATTGGTTAATAAGCGCAGCGATAGCGGGGACATCCTGGACCGTGGCTTTGCGGATCATGATGAGAGAATACAGAAGGCGGAAGCGAGAAGCCAGAAGGCAGAAGCCAGTAGCCAGAAGGCGGGAAGGGGTTTAGCATGGGAGCATCATGAATGAGGTTGACGCATGGCGCAATGTGTGACGGTAATCGGTGACGGCGCGATGGGGACGGTGTGTGCGCAGATCCTGGCGGAGAAGGGCGTGCGCGTGAAGGTGTGGGGGTTTGATGGGGCGTACGTGCAGCAGATGGCGGCAGCGCGGGAGAATGTGAAGTATCTGCCGGGGTTTAAGCTGCATGACAATATCAGTGTGACCGCGGACGATGCGGCGGCATTCAAGGACTGTGACCTGATTGTGGCGGCGGTGCCGACGCAGTTTATTCGCGGCGTGATGAAACGCCTGCAGCCGCACGTGCCGGCGACGGTGCCGATCGTGAACATTGCCAAGGGGATCGAGGTTAGCACGCTGAAGCGGCCGACGCAGATTATTTTGGAGGCGCTGGGAGGGGCGCGGGTGCGGCCGGTGGGGGTGTTGAGCGGGCCGAACATTGCGAGCGAGATTGCGCGGAAGTTGCCGGCGACGATGGTGGTGGCGGCGGATGCGGACGGTTTGCCGGTGGAGAGCCACGCGGATGATGCGTTGGCGAAGCGGGTGCAGGAGTTGTTTAACACGAGTTATGTGCGGGTGTACCGCAACACGGATGTGATCGGGGTGGAGTTTGCGGGGGCGCTGAAAAATGTGATTGCGATTGCGGCGGGGATTTTGGATGGGATGCGCGCGGGCAACAATGCGAAGGCGGCGCTGCTGACGCGCGGGCTGGTGGAGATCACGCGGCTGGGCGTGGCGGTGGGGGCGAAGGCCGAGACGTTCATGGGCTTGGCGGGGTTGGGTGATTTGGTGACGACGTGCGTGTCGCCGGAGGGGCGGAACCGGAGTTTTGGCGAGCGGATCGGGAAGGGGGAGACGGTGGACGCGGTGCTCAAGAGCATGGTGGGCGTGGTGGAGGGTGTGCCGACGACGAAGGGCGTGGTGCAATTGGCGAAGGAGAAGGGGGTGGAGATGCCGATCTGCGAGGGTTTGCACGAGGTGCTGTTCAAGGGGATTGAACCGCGCGCGGCGTTGGTGGAGTTGATGAGTCGTGAGTTGAAGCGGGAAGTGGAGAAGTGAGGGGCCGTGAAGCCTGTGGTGGCATCACGGTCGTTGCAGATGGACCTACCGCGGAGTCACGCTTGGAGATCCGCCGCGATCGCTTTATACGTCGCTGGGTTTGGCGCTCTATCGCCCTGGTGTTGGTTACCGTTTGCGCGTCGATGTGGCTGGTGAATCTGAGATACTCGGCGTATCTAAAGGTCTGGGAAGAACCTGCGGTCTTTGTATTTATGCAGGCGGGCCACGTTGGGGTGTTGAAAATGAACGGGCCACTGATCTTTGATCCAGGGTGGTTGTACTTTCAGGACGCCGCAGTCAAAGACATGATGGGCATGCCGAGGCTCTATGTGCCCTATCTCGGCACGGTCATTACTGTGCCGTTCTGGGTGCTGGGAGTGGTGGTGTCAATTGTTGGTGTTACCGCGTGGTGGCTGACACGATGTAGAGCCACGGATCGGCTGGGTTTTGCGGTTACCGGGGGCGAAAGCCGGACTTGATTTGTAACGTAAGTGGTTATTTTTGTTTGACTTGCATAGAAATGGATAAATTGGTTGATATTTCTGTTGACAATTCTTGCTGGCATGCTATTTTGCTGTTCGAAATCAATTGAGATTGAGTCTCAATTATGTATGGGCAGAAAAGTTCTTTTGTCAGACAGGAAGGGCTGGTCATGAATACTGGGAAACTGCAGGGATGCGTGATGATGGTGGTTGCGGGCGAGGCGGCGGGGCGGTTGAGCCCGGTGGCGGTGCCTAGCAGCGCCAAGCGTCGGGGCGAGCGGGGCGGCTTCACGCTGATTGAGTTGCTGGTGGTGGTGGCGATCATCGCGCTGCTGGTGGCGATTCTGTTGCCGTCGCTGGGGATTGCGCGGGAGAAGGCCAAGGTCACGCAGAGCCTGGCCAACATGCGGTCGCTGGGACAGGGACTGCACTTGTACAAGACGGAGAATGAGGGGGTATATCCGATGCACTCAAGCCCGGGCAGCCAGGTGCCGCGGACGCGCTGGGCCGACCTGATTTTCACGTATATGGGCAACCCGAAGATCTATGCCTCGCCGTTGCTGACGCCCGAGGATGAAGTGCGGATGAACAAGCCGTTCGCCCACACGGTGGACCAGACGACGGGCGCGGCGATTCCGGGCATCACGAAGTACTTTGGCGGCTATGGTTACAACTTTCAGTACCTGGGCAACAACCGGAACCCGGGCGGGATCAAGCCATTCGTGGCGCGTGACTCGATGGTGCCAAATGCTGCGATGACGATTGCGATCGCGGACACGCATGGTTCGAAGAATGGCGGCAGTGCGTGGACGGCCGAAGGCGTGTACGTGATTGATCCGCCCTTGATGAGCGTGACTCTGGGTTCGCAGGGCTCGCGCAAGGTGGCGGGCGGTCCGGTGGCGGGCAACTATGGCTACAGCGGCGGCAACGACGGCGACCCGGCGCACCGCTCGACGCCGGCGGAACGCAACCGCGGCAAAGTGATCGTGGCATTTGTCGATGGGCATGCCGACCAGATGACGCTGAAGGAGATGGACGACTTTGACAACAACGGCACGCCGGACAATGGTTGGTGGAATGGCTTGGGGGATGCGAATCAGCGGTAAAACGTCGAATTGCCACGACAAGAATTAATGAGGCACGGCTCAGAGAGCCGTGCCCTTTTTTTTGTAAAGCCCGCGATGGTATCGCGGGGCGAGGACGTGAAGGGCGTCGCATTTGTATCGGTGTTTCGTTGGGCGGCGTTGCGAATGTGGGGCTCGTTGTGTGCGAGGAAACCGGCGATGCCATCGCCGGCTTTACAAAGTCGGCGGTTGGTAGTGCAATTCGTACCACGTCGGCAATGAGGTCGGACATGGCGAACACAGTGGGATATCACGTCGTCAAGAGCGCCTATGGGTTGTGGTTGCCGGGGGATGATCGGGGGCACTGGTCATCGGCGTGGGATGAACAAATCGGCTATTACGAACCGGGGATGCTGCATGGTGGTGATCCGGTGCGCGAGCGTATGGCCCGCGAACGGATGAAGTTTGCGCCGTTGCGGTGGGATGTGCGGATGCAGCAGATAATCGCTGCCACCATAGATCGCTGCCAGCGCGAGTCAGCGTGGTCGATCAGTGCCGCCGCCATTGAGCCTACGCATTTCCATCTACTCATCACCTATAGCGGGCGCGACATCTATGCGACGATGAAATGGGTTGCACAGCAGATCACCAAAGCCGTTCACCGCGATATGGGAACTGCGCAACCAGTATTTTGTGAGGGACGGTGGATCAGCGTTATCTATGACAACGAGCACTGGGACAACACACGCGGCTACATTGAGCGCCACAATGAACGTCGTGGCGTCGGGGCAAAGCCGTTTGCGTGGGTAGGACGGGGAAAGTGTAAAGCCCGCGATGGCATCGCGGGGCGAATATGAGTGCGTGTTCGCGGGGGTGGATTGCGAAAGCGGGGCTCGTTGTTGTCGAACCAACCGGCGATGCCATCGCCGGCTTTACATTTTAAAGAGGCGATTACTTCCCGCGGGCGGCGGGGTCGATTTTGATGCGGATGTGGCCGTGACGGACGCCGTCCCAGGTGGTGATGGCGACTTCTTCGTTGTTCTTTGAGAAGCGGAGGGTGATCTCTTCCTTGACCTGGTTCTGGTCAATGAACTTCCAGCCGCGGTTGGGGAGTTCTTCGCGGTAGAAGCGGACGATGGCGAGGTAGCCGTCGGGGCCGCGGTAGCGGTGATCGACGAAGCGCAGGCCCGTGGCGGCGACCACCTTGGAGGTGGATTCGGAATCAATCATGGTAAAACCGGCTGGAACCGGGACGTCGGCAATCGGGCTGGTGGCGGAGGCGATGAGCGCCGGTTGGGTGGCGGAGCGGTTGGTGAAGGTGTCGCAACCGGTGAAGGCGGCGACGGCAAAGCCAAGGGCGAGAAAAGCGAGAGCGAGTGTGCGTTTCATAAGGACCTCCGTGTTACGGGGTATTGTCATCGGTAGGCGGGGGTTGTCAACTTGAGGGGAAGACGCGACGCGCCGGAAGTGGGGGAAGCAGCACAGTTTGCTACAATGCGGGGATGAGCGAAAAGACAGTGTCATTGCAGATTGTGGAAGAGGCCGGCGAGCGGCCGTGGTATGCGGATGGATTGCGCTTCAGTTGCACGCAGTGCGGGAATTGCTGCTCGGGGTCGCCGGGGTTTGTGTGGCTGACGCTGGAGGATATGCAGAAGATCGCGGCGTTTTTGAAGATGGACTTCGATAAGTTCACGCGGACGTATGTGCGGCAACTGCAGGGGGGCTATTCGCTGACGGAGAAGTTCAATTACGACTGCACGTTTTTGCGACGCGAGAATGGCAAGGCGATGTGCGGTATTTACCCCGTGCGGCCAATGCAGTGCCGGACGTGGCCGTTTTGGGAAGACAACCTGAAGACGCCGCGGGAATGGGAACGGGCGGGGCAGAATTGTCCGGGGATTGCGCGGCCGGGGGATGGCGCGCCGCTGTATTCGCAGGATGAGATTGAGCGGTGCCGGAATCATCCCGAAAGTCCACGATAAATTGGCCACAGATGAGGCACGGATGGACACAGATATAGAGGTGCTGGCGGAGGGGCCATTTGGCGCGGAGCGCGTGCGGGTGACATGGGTGCATGGGCCCGCGGTGATGAGCAGCGCCGCGCGGGAGATGGTGCAGCGGCGTTGGGCGCATTATGAGCAGGAAGCGCAGGCGGCGGGGAAAAGTCTGTTTGATGGGAAGATTACGCGGCTGATCGCTGCGGAACGTGAAGGGAACACGCTTGAACTGACGATGGGGCCGGCGACTTACAGTGAGTTTGTGGTGAGCACGCTGCGCGACCGGATGTGGTTCATGGCAAATGAGCCGGCGGCGATGGTTGCGGCGACGGGCAACAGCGTGCTGATTACACAGGGGGACGGAGCGATTCTTGGCGTGCGCTCGCGGCGGGTGAGCGCCTATGCGGGGCGGGCGCATCTGTTTGGCGGCGTGTTGGATTTGCTGAGCGGTGGCGGGCGCAGCGCGGCGGGATTGGTGGAGCATCTCGAACGTGAATTGCGCGAGGAACTGTCACTGATACGGGAGGAGTTGGTGGGGGAGCCGCGGTTGCTGGCGGTTGTGCGGGATGAGTTTCTGATGCAGCCGGAGTTGATCTGGCAATGGGAGACGCACGCGGCCCTGGCGGATGTGGCGCAGCGCGTTGATCCGCATGAGCATGACGGGGTGGTCATGCTGGGGCGTGAGCGGCCGGGCGCGGAAGTGTGGGCGCAGATGACGCCGGTGGCGCGGGCCGCATGGCTGGGCTGGCAGAAGATGCCCTGAACGGGCGTTTACTTTGACAACTCGCGCTTGGGGCGCGATAGTAGCGAACATCACATTCACGGGGTGTTTTGTGCGCGTCTTCATGCTGGGCTGGGAATTTCCGCCGTATGTCACGGGCGGTTTGGGCGTGGCCTGCTATGGGCTGGCAAAGAGCTTAAACAGCCTCGGCGTGGATGTTCTGTTCGTGCTGCCCAAGCCGGTGTTGCGTGAAGTCGGGGAAGTTCGCACGGTGTCGCCGGCATCGGTGGCGGCGGTGGCGGATGCGGTTGAAGCGGCAACGCCCGCGCCCGAAGCGGTTGCGGCCGGCCCGAGCGGCGAGATACCCGAAGGCATTGAATATCACCCGGACCGGCATTTCATCTATGTCGAGCGCGACGAGACGCAGTGGGACAACTTGGATTTCGAGCATGTGACGTTTGTGCCGGTGGACGTGTGGCTGCAGCCGTACCTGACGCCGGAACAGTATCTGCGGGAGCAGCGCGAGCGCATCACGCAGGTGGTGCCGCGGCCGGTGCATTGGACGGAGCAGCGTGAGGAAATGCTGATGCGGCCCAAGGCGCGGGATGCATCGGGCGTGCGATCATATATTGAGGAGCCGCCACAACCGGAGCAGAAACTGACCGGGCCGGAGGGGAGCAACTACGCGGGGGATTTGTTTGAAGAGACATCGCGGTATGCACAGCTGGCGCTGGGCATTGCGGCAGCGGAAAACTTTGATGTTGTGCACGCGCACGACTGGATGACCTTTGAAGCGGCGATTGCAGTGGCGGGGGCCCACGGCAAGCCGCTGGTGGTGCAGATACATTCAACAGAAGTTGACCGCGCGGGCGACCGTGCGAACGGACGGGTGATGGCGATCGAGCGGCGCGGCCTCGCGGCGGCGGATCGCGTGATCGCCGTGAGCTATCGCACGAAGACGCAACTGATCGAACGCTACAACGTTGATCCGCGGAAGATTGAAGTGGTGTATGGCGCGCCGGCCGATAGCGTGGCGACGCCGCCGGCGCAGGCGCACAAGCCCCACGGCGAAAAGATCGTGCTGTTTTTAGGGCGGCTGACGCGGCAGAAGGGGCCGGACTATTTTCTGCAGGCGGCGAAGAAGGTCGTGCGGATCTGCCCGCATACGAAGTTTGTGCTCGCCGGCAGCGGCGATGCCACGGACGAGATTGCGGACCTGGTGGAGAACCTCGACCTGGAATCGCACGTGATTTTCACGGGCAACCTGAAGAAGCGCGAGATTGAGAAGCTGTTCAAGGTGGCGGATCTGTACGTGATGCCCAGCGTGTCGGAGCCGTTTGGCATTGCGCCGCTGGAGGCGATCAGCCATGATGTGCCGGTGATGATCAGCAAGCAGAGCGGGGTGGCGGAGGTGCTCAAGCACGTGCTGAAGGTGGACTTCTGGGACACGGATGAGATGGCGAACAAGATTGTGGCGGTGCTTAAACACCCGCCGCTGGCCCAGACGTTGCGTGAGCATGGCCGGACGGAAGTACGTCAACTGAGTTGGGCCGACGCGGCGGGGCAGATTGTGAATGTGTATGAGGAACTGGCAGGGGCGGTGGTGTCGTAGGGTTGTGGCTGGCGACTTGGCCATTTAACCACCCCCAGTTGATTCTCAGCCCGCAAACGTGTGTACTAGCGGGGCGAGATGCGTTTGGGAGTCCTTTGTGAAGAAATTTCCGTCCTTTGAGAGCTATTCAGCGGCGTCGGCGTGGCACAACGTGGAGCCGGGCGACGGGCTGTTGCCGGCACAATTCACGGCCATCATCGAGATTCCGCTGGGCTCGTCGAACAAGTATGAACTCGACAAGAAGACCGGCATGCTGAAGTTGGACCGGGTGCTGCACTCGGCAGTCTATTACCCGGCGAATTACGGCTTCATACCGCAGACATTGGCCGACGACGGCGACCCGCTCGACGTGCTGGTGCTGGGTGCTGAGCCGGTGCCGCCGATGTGCGTGGTGGCTGCGCGTGCGATCGGCCTGATGACAATGAAGGACAACGACGAACTCGACCACAAGATCGTGGCCGTGCACGTGAACGACCCGGAGTTCAACAGCTATCACGATGTGCACCAGTTGCCGCCGCACAAGCTGGCGGTGATCAAGCGGTTTTTTGAAGACTACAAGTCGCTCGAGCACAAGCGGGTGGTGGTGGATGACATTCTGCCCGTGGACTATGCGTACCCCGTGATCGAGCATTCGCTGGCGATCTACCAGAAATGGAAGGCCGGCGAGGACATCAGCAAGCTGCTGCACGTGGCATAGTCCGGGAAGTCATTTCGTCAGACAACATGCGAGGCGACGATGCGGACGCGGAACATCGTGCTGTTGGTGGTGGGGGTGTTGGCGCTGCTGGTGGTGCTGGTCGGAACCCTGGCCGCGGTCATCGGCTATGTTGTTTATCAACAGACGAAGCCCCCTCCGCCGATCACGATTTCCGTGACGGACGTCTCGGCCTTGCGGGCTGATTATTTTGTTGACGACCGCATTGGCTACCAGATCAGGCTGCCAAAAAACCATTCGGTAGCGCGCACGAGTATTGACGGCCGCGCGGCAATGGATGCCACGGGCAATCCGGGGCTGGTGCGGGTTTACTCGGTGGCTCGGCCCGGGAATGAGCTGGCGTTGCTCAGTCGTGCGACCATTGCGGCGATGCGCGTGCAGTTTCATAAGGATGGCGGATCGGACGCCACAACGGTGGCCCATCACACGACAACAATCGACGGCAAGCCGGCGATTTATGCGGAGATCACGTGGCGGCACGCGAGCGAGCCCATGCACTGCATGGTGACGATCATCGATGAAGGAAGCAGCACGTGGTATCTCGTGCTGGCGGCGTGCCCGGAGCGTGACTGGTTGCGGATGAAACCAGCGTATGAGTCGAGCCTCGCGACATTTGCCGTCGGCACAGGCGGGCGGCCGATCACGGATATTGCGGCATTCAACCGCGGCGACCGGCCGACGCCGCCGATCGTCACACGCGGATCGGGCGTGAAGCCGGCGCCACCGCGCGAGCAGCCGCGGACCGCGCCGCCGGTGAAGGTGGACCCGGTGGCGCAGGCGCTCAAGGACATGGCCGGCGACAACCCGGCGAATGTGAATGCAGCCCTGCACGCGCTGCGCAGCATGGAGCCCGACCCAGCGCGGCGTGAAGTTGTGGTGGCTGCGCTGGTGAAAGTGTTTGACCAGCAGAAAGAGAGTTTGTGCCCGACGGCGGGAGCGGCGCTGTTGGTGTGGGCTGACCGCACGAGCGTGCCGCTGATTCTGCCGCATGTGGCGTCTGAGAATCGCGCGGTGCGTGAGGGGGCGATACGGGCGCTGGCCGGCGTGAAGGACCCGCGGGCCGCGACGGCCGTGGCGGCGCAGTTGGGGAAGAGCAGTCACGAAGCGGGCGACACATTGCGCAAGATGGGCAATGTAGCCGAAGACGCGGTGATTGATGTTCTGAAGAATGGCGAGACAAAGGCGCAGTGCCAGGCGGCGAAGGTACTTGGCGACATCGGCACGCGCGACGCGGTCGAGCCGCTGCGCGAGGCAGCAAAAAGCAAAGAATTTTTCTTGCGTGTCGATTCGAGCAACGCTCTAAAAAGACTTGAGGCACGCCTGGACAAAGTTGCCGAGTGAGCGTTTCGATTGACCGCAGAGGCTGCAACTGGTATTGGTAAAAATGCGCGGGTAGAAGTACGCCTATCTTCACGGATGGGTCTTCATAGAATCATGCGAAGGTCCGCGCTGCAGGTTGCGGCAAACATTTCTCTGATGTTCTTTGCTTGAGGATTGATCATGAATCAATGGGGCGTATGCACCGCTGTAGAGAACTGGCCCATCGTGCGCGACGCGGGTTGGGCCTTTGTCGAAGAGAACGTGCAGTCGATGCTGCAGGGCGAGGCGCCGGAGAACGAGTGGCTGGCGCCTATTCGCATGCGCAAGGTCAAGTTGAAACCCGGTGATGTGCCAGCGGCGAACTGCCTCGTGCCCGGACATCTGAAGATCACCGGCCCTGCAGTCGATACGCCGCGATTGAAGGCCTACATGACCAACGTGATGCGCCGTGCGGGCCTGATCGGCATGAAGGTGCTGGTGTTTGGTTCTGCCGGTGCACGCAATGTGCCGGAGGGTTTTGATCGTGACCGGGCGCGGGCGCAGATTCTGGAGTTCTTGAAATACAGTGCGGACCTCGCCGCGGCCAGCAATGTCACGCTGGTGGCGGAACATCTGAACGTGCCCGAGAGCAACATCATCAACACCATTCCCGAGGCGATGGGCTACGTGCGCGAGCTGAACCACCCGAACTTTTTGTGCCTCGCCGACTCGTGGCACTTCTGGCTGATGAATGAAAAGCTGGAGGATCTGCAGGCGGCGATGGGGTCGATCCGGCACGTGCACCTGGCGGACAAGGAAGGACGCGTCGCGCCGGGTTTGAGCGGCAAGAGCGATTACCGTCCGTTCTTCAAGGTCATTAAGGACAGCGGCTACACCGGGCGGATCAGCGTGGAGGCGAAGTTTGTCCCGGACCTCGCGACCAAGGCCAAGGATGTGCTGGCATACGTGAAAACGGCATGGGCTGAGGCATGACGCTGTCGCAAGGCAGCCTTTTGCGCCAGAACGCATACGTCGTCAAAAGTGCAACAAACCTTGGCTTTGGGCGTTGGTCTAGCTGTCAGCCAGGCAATGATCTCGCGGCGTATCGCGAACCTCGGCTTAGGTTTATTTCGCCCCATCACGGGTGCGAGGAGATTTTCATGAAGCGTTTCGTTTCGATGTTGACGGTGTTGGCGTTGGCCATGTGCGCCACGATCGCGGTGGCTGAAGAAGCCCCGAAGAAAGAAAAGCCCGCCAAGCCCGCTACCCCGATGATCAAGGGCGAGGTCACGAAGGTTGACGCCGCGTCGATCACCGTGAAGAACAAAGATGCCGAAAAGACCTTCACGATCGATGCCAACACCAAGATCAAGGCTGGCAACGAAGACAAGACCGCCGCTGACATCAAGGTCGGCGATAAGGTCACCGTGAAGTACGATGGCGACAAGGCCACCGGCATCATGATCGCGGTTCCGAAGCCGGCCGGCGAGAAGAAAGAAGGCGGCGCCAAGAAAGATCCCGCCGCGAAGACGCACTAAGCTGTATACAGCCAGATAAACGAAGCGGCCCGTGCATCGCACGGGCCGCTTCATTTTTTGCCTGGTTAGGAGGGGGCCTTATTTTCCGCCGAGCATGCTGACGTAATTCGCACGCTCAAACGCGCGGCGGTCGGCGACTTTGTCGAGGCTGAGCTTTCCAGTAAGCGTGGCGAGGTTGTTCACGCCGTGCCCCTTCATGAAGACTTCAATGTTCTTCAGAATCACGCCGAGCGCTTCAACGCCTTCGGACATCAGCACGCTGCAAAGCTGCACGGCACTGGCGCCGGCAAGCAGCGACTTGACCACATCAGCCGCCGTCCACGCACCGCCCGTGATGGCGATCTGGGCCTTGATCTGCCCATGCAACGCGGCCGCCCAACGCAAACGCAGCGGCAATTCATCAGAGGTCGAGTACTTCATGTGCCGGAAAACGGTCATGTCATCGATCTTGATGTCGGGCTGATAGAAACGGTTGAAGATGACGACAGCGTCGGCGCCGGTCTGGTCGAGGCGGCGGACGAAGTTGGCCAGTGATGAGTAGAACGGGCTGATCTTCACGGCCACCGGCACGCTGACTGCACGCTTCACGAGACGAAGCGTCTCAACCGCGCGATCTTCAATGGCCGCACCGGTGACCGCCCCGTCCATGGCCAGTTCGTAAATGTTGAGTTCAATCGCATCGGCCCCGGCCCGCTGCATCTGCTGGGCGTACATCACCCAGTTGCCGGGCGAAGTGCCGTTGAGCGAGCCAACGACGGGTACGGTCGCGACTTTCTTGATGTCGCTGACGAGATCAAAGTAGTCATCAGGCGAGAGGTGAAAGCTGTTGACGTCGTAGTAAGTGGGGGCATCGGGATCGATGCCCGAGCCATGCTCCATCGCCCAGTTGGATGCGGCGCGTTCGGCGGCAAACTGTTCTTCGAACAGGCTGGGCAGGACGACCATGGCCGCGCCATGTTGCTGAAGTTTTTTGACGCCTTCCGGCGAGCCGGTAAGCGGGCAAGCGCCGATGACGAGGGGATTGATCAACTGACGGCCGAGATAATTGACGCCGAGATTCATGCGGGCCTCGAGAATAAATGAGCACGCGGTGTAAGGTACAACTGGCAGGGGCGGAGGTCAAAGCGGGGCGGCATGGGCAGGAATGATTGGCCGGGCTAGGTGCTCAGTTTCGGCTTACTCGTCGCGGTGTCGGCGGAGGTCTCGTGGTCAAACAGCAGCGGGAGGTCGACCATGCTGAGGAGGTAGAAGGCGTCGTTGCGGAATTGGGTGATGGCGAGGATGCCGTTGGAGAGGGGGAAGCGGCGGGGCTGGCCGGTGGGGATGCCGAGGATTTTGTAGAGGGCGAGTTTGATGGCGCCGCCGTGGGTGATGATGAGGACATCTTTGCCGCGGTAGTCGGTGGAGAGTTTTTTCATGGTGTTGGCGAAGCGGCCCCAGAGCTCTTCATCTGATTCAATGCCCGGGACGCCGGACCATTCGGCGAGGTCGCCGGTGCTGGTGAGGCCCATGGATTTTTTGATGAGGTGGATTTCGTCGGTGGTTTTGCCCTCAAATTGGCCGAAGTTGCGCTCGCGGAAGTCCGTGGTGGTGTTCACCGGCAGTTTCAGCGGGGCGGCGATGGCCTCGGCGGTCTGGCGGGCGCGGGGGAGATCGCTGGACCAGACGGCAGCAAACGGCTTGGGCGCAAAGTACCGGGCGAGCTTGGCCGCCTGGGCGTGGCCGTTGGCGTTGAGCTCCGTAGGAATCTGCCCCTGGATGCGGCCGGCGACGTTGTAATCGGTTTCGCCATGGCGAACGAGCCAAAGACGGGCATTGTCGGTGGGTTGCATGAATATCACCGTTTGTTTGATGGACGCTGACGCGGCGGCTTCTGCAGGCGCTTGCCGGCGGCGACCATAGCATTGAGTTCGGTTTCAACTTGTTGAATCGATGGCAGCTTGGACTGTAGCTCGCGCGGCAGCGAACGGGTCAGTTGGTATTCGGAAACACCGATCGCTTTGCTGATGCCTTTGAGTGCGTATTCTGCCACAAGGCGGTCGCGCTTTTGACAGAGGACGAGGCCGATGGTCGGTTTGTCATCGCGATGGCGCAGTTGTCCGTCGACAAGGTTGCAATAGAAGTTCATCTTGCCGGCATATTCGGGTTTGAAATCATCGGCTTTCAGGTCGATGACGAGGAATGCGCGCAGCTTGAGATGGTAGAAGAGCAGATCAATGCTGTAGTCTTTGCCGTTGAAGCTAATGCAGTATTGGCGGCCGACGAAGGCGAAACCTTGGCCTAGCTCGATCAGGAACTTCTCGACGTGCTGGATGAGTTGTGATTCAAGTTCGCGCTCGTGGTAGGGCGCTTCGAGTGTCAGGAAGTCGAAGATGTAGGGGTCCTTGAGTGCTTCGTGTGCGAGTTGCGATTCTGTCGGCGGCATGAGTTGGGCAAAGTTGGTGACGGCTTGGCCCTGCCGCATGTGAAGGTCGCCATCGATCATGGTGGAGAGCGTACGACGCGACCAGCCATGCGCGACTGTCTGATGCATGTACCAACGGCGTGTCGCATTGTGATCAACACGATCCAGCAAAAGCATGTGATGTGTCCATGGAATTTGTCGCAGTATCTCTGTTGATGAAGGCGGGCTGCAATCCAATTTTGCAGCCACTGGCTGCAAAATTGGCGCAATCTCCTCCGCTTCACGCTTGTTAGGTAAAGTGTTTAATTTCGCAGCAGGTTGCTGCAAAATTGCGGGCACGGCTTGGCACAGGGGATTGTTCGGTGAATTCTTCAATTTTGCAGCCAGTGGCTGCAAAATTGAAAAGTCCGGGTATTCGCGGGCAAATCGAATCATGTAACTGAGATTACGCTCGGAAAAGCCCTGCACGCCCGGCAGTTCGTTACGCAGGTCTTTGGCCAGGCGGGGCAGCACTGCTGCGCCCCAGCCTTCGGTCAACTGCCGGTCTATGAGCATGCGGCCAATATCGAAATACAGATGCAGCATCTCGCTGTTCACGGCCAGTGCGGAGCGCACTTGCGCCTCGCGGATGCGGCGTTTGATGTCGCCGAGGATATTTCGGTAACGCTGCAGTCGATTTCGGCTGAGGGCGTTGGTTCCGATGGAGGGGGTGGACTTTGTGCGCTTGACCATACGCCGGAATCTATGGCTGGACAATGTTGCCGTCAACGTGGCGGGTTAAGGGCGGGTCGTTTATACTTTTTGGCCCATGAGCAAGTCAAAGACACGCGAGAACCGGGCAGGGCCGGCGGCATATATTGGGGCTCGCCTTGCGCGCCTTCGGGGGGCGATGGCCGCCAAGAAGCTGCCTGCGTTGCTGGTCACCAGCTTCGCCGATGTAAGCTACCTGACGGGGTTTGAGGGGGATGATTCATACCTGCTGGTGCTGGCGGATGGGGGGGAGTTGCTGATCAGTGACTCCCGCTTTGAAGAGCAGATTGGCCGGGAAGCGCCGTGGATCAAAACCTACATGCGGCAGAAGCCGATCGTGCCGGAGACCGTCGGTCTGTTAAAGCGGCTGAAGGTCAGCAAACTCGGCGTGCAGGCTGAGAGCATGACGCTGGCGGTGGCCGAGGGGCTGAAGAAGGAGCTGGGGGGCAAGACGAAGCTGATTCCGGCCGCCAGCGTGGTGGTTAACCTGCGGCATATTAAGGATGCCGAGGAGATCGCGATCACCGAGCGGGCGATCGTGATTGCCGAGGAAGCCTTCGAGGCGATGAAACGCCAGCTCAAACTCGGCATGACCGAAAGCGACATGGCCGGCCTGTTGGGGTATGAAATGCGCAAGCGGGGGGCGCTTAACAGCAGTTTTGACACGATCATCGGGATCAACGCCAATGCGAGTTTGCCGCACTACCGCCCGGGCGATGTGAAATTGACTGACGGGGCATCGGTGCTGGTCGATTGGGGCGCCCGTTACCGCGGGTATTGCTCGGACCTCACCCGCATGGTGTTCATCAACAAGATCGACCCGCGGATCCGCAAGATTTATGACATTGTGCTCAAGGCCCAGGTGGCCGCGATTGACGCGATCAAGCCCAATTTGACCGGCAAGATGATCGACAAAGTGGCCCGCGACATCATTAAGAAGGCCGGTTACGGTAAGCAATTCGGCCATGGCACGGGCCACGGGATGGGCCGCGATATTCACGAGGCGATCAGCCTCAGCCGTTTCAGCAACACGACGCTCAAGCCGGGGATGGTGGTGACGGTTGAACCCGGGATTTATCTGCCGCAGATTGGCGGCGTGCGTATTGAAGACGATGTGCTGGTGACGTCCGATGGGCATCGGGTGTTGTCGCACGCGTCGAAGGACATTGAGTCAGCCATCGTTCGCATTTAGCCGTTGCCCACGAGGCGGCGGCGTGTTCGTAGAAGAGGTAATTATGCCGAAGCAACAGCCAGTCACGTTCACCGACACGCGTCGCGTGAAGGAACTCGTCGATTTGATGTCCAAACATGAATTGACCGAGATTGAGCTGGTCGAGGACAAGAGCCGGATCGTGCTAAAGCGCGGCACGACGGTGGTGAGCGTGGCGGCGCCCGTGGCTGCCGCACCGGCCCCCGTTGCAGCGCCGGCCGCAGCACCTGCCGCCCCCGCAGCCCCCGGCAAACCCGCCGCTGCGAGCGACGAAGGCCTCATCGCGATCAAGTCGCCGATGGTCGGCACGTTCTATTCATCACCCAACCCGGACAGCGACGCGTTTGTCAGCGTCGGCACCGCCGTGAACCCGAAGACGGTCGTCTGCATCATCGAGGCGATGAAGGTGTTCAACGAGATTCACGCGGAAGTCAGCGGGACCGTCGCCAAGGTGCTGGTGAACAACGGCCAGGCGGTCGAATTCGGCCAGCCGTTGTTCATGGTGAAACCGGCTTGATACGAGAATCCGGAAGCCAGTAGCCAGTAGCCAGAAAGGCGACGGCTTCGGGACTTCTGGCTTCTGACTACTGGCTTCTGGCTTCTTATACGGTGTTGCATGTTTTCAAGAATTTTGATTGCCAATCGCGGCGAGATTGCGCTTCGCATTATTCGCGCCTGCAAAGAGCTGGGCGTGGAGACGGTGTGCGTCTATTCGGAGGCGGACAGAGGCGCCAGCTACCTGAAGCTGGCCGACCGCGCCATCTGCATCGGGCCCGGCCCGGCCGCAGAAAGCTACCTCAACATCCCGCGCATCATTTCCGCCGCGGAAGTGGCCGACGTGCAGGCGATTCACCCGGGCTTCGGCTTCTTGAGCGAGAATGCCCACTTCGCCGAAGTCTGCCGCAGCTGCAAGATTGAGTTCATCGGCCCATCGGTCGAATCCATGCAGCAGCTGGGTTCGAAGATCGCTTCGAAAACCCTGGCCAAAAAGTGCAACGTGCCGCTGACCCCCGGCAGCGACGGCGCCATCGGCACCGATGAAAAATCCAAGCAAGAAGCCTGCGAAATCGCCAAACGCATCGGCTACCCGGTGATCATCAAGGCATCGGCCGGCGGCGGCGGCCGCGGCATGCGCGTGGCGCACAACGAAATCACACTGCGGTCAGCGCTCGACCAGGCGGCCCGCGAGGCCGAAGCGGCCTTCAAAGATGGCACGATCTTTATCGAGAAATACCACGAAGAGCCTCGCCACGTGGAAGTGCAGCTGCTGGGCGACAAGCACGGCAACGTCGTGCACCTCTACGAACGCGACTGCACCGTGCAGCGCCGCCACCAGAAGCTGATCGAAGAATCGCCTTGCCCCGTGATCGACCACAAGACGCGCGAAGAGCTGTGTGCATCGGCCGTGCGGCTGGCCAAGGCCGCCAATTATTACTCGGCTTGCACGTGTGAATTCATCATGGACAAGAACAACAAGTTCTACTTCCTCGAAGTGAACACGCGCATCCAGGTGGAGCACCCGGTGACGGAACTGGTCACCGGCGTCGACCTGATCAAATGGCAGTTGCGCATCGCCGCGGGCGAAAAGCTGACCATCACGCAGGATCATATCAAGCAGCGCGGCCATGCCATCGAGTGCCGCATCAACGCCGAGGACCCGGACCGCAACTTCGCCCCCAGCCCCGGCACGCTGGATGAGTTTGTCGTGCCCGGCGGCCCGAACGTGCGTGTCGAAACCCACGCCCACCAGGGCTACCGCGTGCCGCCCAACTATGACAGCATGATTGCCAAGCTGCTGGTGTGGGGCAACAACCGCGACGAAGCGATCACGACCATGCGGCGGGCGCTGGATGAATTCCGGGTCAGCCCGATCAAGACGACGATTCCGATTCAGCAGAAGATCCTGGCGAACGACCAGTTCAAGACCAGCAAGATCGATACGGGCTGGATTGAACGGACGTACAAGCCCAAGAGCTGAGCACCCCTAAACACGAAGTCGCGAAGCCACGAAGGCGCACGAAGTTTTCTAGCAGGCAATGCTGAAAGCCTCTTGCGCCTTCGTTGTCTTTACACTCTTCGTGCAACTTCGTGGCTTGGTGTCTTCGTGTTGAATGGCTGATTGTCGTCGTGATTCGTCGGGCGTGAGACGACTGTTTTGGTGCGCGAGACCATTTTGTAAGTAATCCCGCGCCAGGTGATCGTGCGACCGAAACCGGCGCGGGCCAGGGTCAGAAAATTCACCAGCATGACCACGGGCATGAAGAACGTGAACCACAGCCATCCCGAACGTATCGCCGGTTTGTGCTCCGGCAGAAACGTCTCGCCGGCCAACATCAGGAAGAAACCACGAATGATCGCCGCGCCGTAAAGCACATAGAACAACGCGGAGAAGATGTACCAATCGGGCACGAGGTCGGGCCAGATGAAACCGACCATGGCTGCGGTAAACGTGTAAGCGAGGACAAACAGGTTCAGCGCCGCGCCGCCCACGGCCGTCAGCCATACCCACGGCGCACAGACCTTGGTGATGCGGTATTGCCGCACGGCAAACTCGCGCAGGCTGGACCAGGTGAAAGCCGCCTCAGAGGCGACCAGGCACTGCGGTGCAAAATGCACGACCCGCTTGTGCAAACCGCGCACGCAGTAGCTGAGCACGTAATCGTCAGACATCGCGTTCTGCCAATGCTGGTGCACATCCAGGCTGAAAAATTCACTCCGCCGCATCGCCATTGACCCGCCCCAGGCAAATGTCCGCCGATAGGGGCCGAAGAGCGCTGCGACCTGCGCGTTGATGGCGCACACAACCTTGCTCGCCGCCGTGCCATTGATCGGCACGTAAAAGCGATAGCCCGTCACGGCGGCAATGCTCTTGTGATAACTGAGCGGCGTCACGAGCGCCCGCAGCCAGTTGGGCTTGGGGCGTGCATCGGCATCCACAAACGCCAGCACCTCGTCGGCCTCGGTGGTGCGCTCAACCGCCGCCAACTGGTTGTGCACCTTCTGCCCGCGATGGTCAGACTCGCCGGCAATCACGATGTCCACACGCGGGTCTTGTGCAGCGGTCGCCTGCAGCAGTTGCAGCACCGGATCGCGTTCGCTTTCGATCGAAAAAATGACGCGGTACTTGGGATAATCCAACTGCAGCAGCGAGGCGATGTTGCCCGCGGTGTCTTCGTCCACGCCCTTGATCGGCGCGATCACGGCGACCTGCGGCGTATAGGTGTCGCCCAAGGGGTCGCGGGCGCGCCGGGCCGTGCGAAACGCCAGTCGCTGCGCGCCATAGACCCCCCAGCCGGCAAACACGAACGCCAAGGCCCAGAGCCAGAAAACATAGAACGAGATGGTCTCGAACATGGGCCAGATTGTAGCGTCTCGCGATGAACTGTGTTATCGGGTAAATTGGGTTGATCGAGGGTCAAAACATGAGCCAGAATGACAAGCCACTCGTAGGCATTGTGATGGGTTCGAAGTCGGACCAGCCGACGATGCAGCACGCCGCCGACATGCTCGCAGCATTGGGCGTCGCCTATGAAATGCGGATCGTCTCCGCCCATCGCACGCCCAAGCTGATGTATGACTACGCCACCACGGCCGAGTCGCGCGGCCTGCAGTGCATTATCGCCGGCGCCGGCGGGGCGGCCCACCTGCCCGGCATGGTCGCCAGCCTCACCAACCTCCCCGTGCTCGGCGTCCCGGTGCAAAGCGCAGCCCTCAGCGGCCTCGACAGCCTGCTGTCGATCGTGCAGATGCCCGGCGGCGTGCCCGTGGCAACCTTCGCCATCGGCAAAGCCGGCGCCATCAACGCCGGACTCTACGCCGCCTCGATCGTCGGTCTGAAGCAACCCGAAGTGGCCGCAAAGGTCCGTGCCTGGCGCGAAGCCAACACCCAAAAAGTTCTCAACGAAAAACTCGATTGATTAGATGTCTCAGCCCCGCGGCGGAAGCCCGGGGCTTCCATTGTGGTGAATCCCAACCATGCCTGATGTCAAAACCATTGCAGCGCCGGCGCGAATCGGCATTCTCGGCGGCGGCCAACTCGGCGCCATGCTGTGCGAAGCCGGCCGGCGCATGGGCTACAAGATGGTCGTGCTGTCGGAGAATGCCGACGACCCGGCCGGGCGCTGGGCCGATCATCACGTGATCGGCGACACGCGCGACGTCACCACGGTGCGCCGCTTTGCCGGCGACGTCGATGTACTGACCAACGAATTTGAACAAGTGCCGCCCGAAGTGCTTGAAGCCGCCGAGTCGCTGGGCACCTGCCGCGTGGCGCCCTCATCGCAAGTTCAGAAGACTTGCCGCGACCGCCGTGGCGAGAAGAATCTCTTCGCCTCCGGCAATTTCCCGTGCGGCCCCTTCGCCGCGGTTGAAGCCGCCGAGCAAGCCATGCCCGCCTATGAGAAACTTTCTGAAGGCGGGGCGAAGCCGGTTGTCGCCAAAACCGCCCGCGGCGGCTACGACGGCAAAGGCCAGCAGTGGCTGCGTTCGCGCGCCGATGCCGAAAAAGTCTGGTCCACCCTCGGCGGCGTGGCGCTGATGTTTGAGCAAGCCGTGCCGTTCGTCGCCGAAGCCAGCGTCATCGCCGCGCGCTCGCCCAGCGGTCAATCCACCAGCTTCGCCATGTTTCGCAACGAACACCGTCGCGGCATTCTGCACCAGACGCTCGTCCCGGCCGGCTTTGCTCCCGAGACTGAACGCCTCGCCCGCCAACATGCTGAAGGCATCGCCAAGGCTCTCGGCGTCGTCGGCCTGCTCGCGGTTGAAATGTTCGTCCTCGCCGATGGCCGCGTCATGATGAACGAACTCGCCGCCCGCCCGCACAACTCCGGCCACGTCACGCTTCGTGCCTGCACGCGCAGCCAGTTTGAACTGCACATCGCCGCTATCTGCAACCTGCCGCTGCCGCCGGTGGAAGTGCTCCGTCCAGGCGTCATGACCAATCTTCTTGGCGACTTGTGGAAGAACAACGCCGAACCTGACTGGTCGCTCCTCCACGCCGATGGCCGCGGCACGCTGCATCTCTACGGCAAGCAGCCGCGCCCGGCGCGCAAGATGGGTCACATGATCCACACCGCACCAACGGCAGAGGATGCATTGGCGGCGGCCAATACGCTCTTCAATAAGTTGGCGTAGACTTGCGTGCGTGCGGCACCACTCAAGCGGATTACTGCGTATAATCAACGACATGAAACAAGGCACAAAGAAAGTTGTGAAGCCCGCAGCGCCGGCCCCCAAACCGACGTTTTGGACCGGCATCGTGGACCTGGCAACCGTCGATCCCGCAAAGCTCGCTGTGGTCAGTTACCCCGCCCCGGTGCTCAAGAAACGCGCCAAGACCATCACTGCGTTTGATGCGAACCTCCGCGCCATCGTCGAGCGTATGAAGGTGCTGATGGAGCAGAGCAAAGGCGTGGGGCTCGCCGCGCCGCAGGTCGGCCTGAGCGTGCGCTTGTTCGTGGCCAGCGAGACGGGCAAGGCCGCCGATGCACGGGCCTTCATCAACCCCGAGATTCTGGACGAGAGCGGGCAGGAAGAGGGCGAAGAAGGTTGCCTCAGCTTGTCGGAAATTCGCGTGAAGGTGACACGGTTCACGAAGCTGAAAGTGCGGGCCGTGGATGAGCACGGCACACCCTTCGAACAGGAACTCACCTTCTACCCCGCCCGGATCATCCAGCATGAGAACGACCACCTCGACGGGATTCTCCTGCTCGACCGCATGAGTATGGTCGCCAAGATGGCCAACCGCCGGCAGATCAAAGCCCTGGAAGAACGCGCGGCGGGCAAGTAAGCGTTGTGTACGGGGTTGTTGGGGGCAAACCGCAAAAATAAAGCGAGCCGGACGGGGATACCGCCGGCTCTGGAGGGGGATCTAACGAAGGCCTTGGGGAGGAGCTTCGCTAGATGGGAGAAGGACGAAATGAAATGCCATGGGTGAAAAACAATGGCGTGAAGTTGGATTTAGTATGACGCAAAAAAGCGGGATTGTAAAGCCGATTCGGGCGATTTCGTGTGCAAACCATGGAGCCCCGCCACGACGAACCGCCCCAAAATCCCCCTGCCTTCAGTGGTTCTTTTGCGTTTGGGCCCATAAGGCCGATAATAGAGATTCGTGCAGATTGCCAGAATGGATTGCGTGGGCAAAAGGGCCTGCGGCTTTTGAGGTTGCGTCATGCGCTCGGATGTTAAGGTCGGTCTTATCTGTGTCTTCGTGCTCGTACTGGGCTTCGTCGTGTACTTCACGATGAACCGTGGCGACAAGCCGCGCGAAGGCGAAGTCAACAACTCCAGCACGCCGGGCATCCTCTCGGCAAACCCCAATAACGGCGGCGGGGGCGTACCGCTCATCGCGCCGCCGGCCGCGTCACAACCGACCACGCTCGCCGGGCCCGGCGGCAGCACGCCCGACCCCATGGCCCTGGTCCCCGCATCGCAGCCGGCATCGCAACCCACCGTGCGCCTGACTGGCCCTGGCGAATTTGGCCGGCCGATCACCACGCCCATCCCCCTCCTGCCAACAACCCAGCCGACGACCTTGGCCGGTGGCGGCACCACGACGCAACCGGTGATCATCATCGGCGGCGGCGCCGGCATTCCCGGTTTGGGCGACAACGGCCTGAATGTCACGCCGATCACCCCGGTTCTCACGCCTGTCACCGGCGCCTCCAGCGAATATGTCATTAAGAAAGGCGACCTGCTCGTCAACGTGGCCAAGGCCAACCGCACGACCGTGGCCGAGATCTTGAAACTCAACCCGGGTCTCAACCCCAACCGTCTCAGCGTGAATCAGAAGATCAAACTGCCGGCCCCCGGCACCGGCCTGCGCAGCAGCACGCCGACCATGCCCGTGACGCCCACAACGCCCACAACGCGTCCGGTGACAACCGCAACCACTCGCCCCACGGCAAGCGGCCAGCCCGGCGGGACCTACGTGGTGAAGAAGGGCGATGACCTGCGCAAGATCGCCCTGGCCGTGTATGGCGACAAGAACATGTGGGAAAAAATCTACCGTGCGAACCGCGGAACGATCAAAGACCCCGACACGATCCGCGTGGGCATGACGCTCAAACTGCCGCCGAAAAACTAACACCGCACTGCAGCTCAAAGTTGTCGCGAACATAAACGAAAAAAGCCGGGCCCCTGGGCCCGGCTTTTCTTTTTGTCAATTCGCCGCATCACATCGGCTTGGTCACAAACAGCGTGATGCCATCCGTAGTCAGCGGCGTTTCACTGATCACACGTTGCTGGCCATCCGCCAGGATACGCTGCCATTGCTCGGGAAGATAAAGCGGGTACTTGGCCAGCCGCGAGAACAACTCAAACTCCGCCGCGTGGTGGTTCTTCTCCAGACGCGGCCCGGCCGTGGGCTCCGCAATCACCACGCAGCACTTCGGAAAATTCTTCGCGAAACCTGCCAGCACCTTCTGCACCGTCTCTGGCGAACGCAGAACCCACTCGCCCAGCACGTTGACGAGCACCAGGCAGTTCAGTTCCTGCCACAGGGCCGTGCTGATGCCGATCCGCTCAAAGGTGCGGCGTGTATCGGTCGCCACATCGACCACATTGCCGGTGACGGCGATGAGACGCTTCTCCAAACCATGTGTCGAAATGGCATTGTTGGCGTTGCGCACGGCAGCCCCATCACTGCCAATGCCCACGCCCACGACGTTGTTAAGACGAGTCGCCACATCAATGAGCAACTCGCCATTGCCGCACGCGAGGTCAAGAATGTGCGTGCAGTGATTTTTCTTCAGCAGCGTTTCGATCGCGGGAAAAACTTCCGCCGGGTAACGCTGGTTCTGGCTGGCGGCAAGCGCGTCGCCGCGCCGAAACACACCGTTGCCATAGGTCTTCAGCCGCGCCAGCAGATGTTCGAGCGATTCCACAATCGGCTGCTGGGCGCGCAGAAAATCAAGTGTGCCCTGTTCATGCGTCATCAGCGCGCGGGCATTGGGCGTTAGCAGCGCACGCCCGTCCTTTAAGATCACCAGATTCTGCCTCGCCGCATAGTCGATCAGCGCGACCAGCACATCTTCCGCCATGTTCGTGGCGGCCGCGTGAGGCGCCGGGGCGATGCCGTCCGGCGAGTTGGCCATGGCGTCGAGCACGCCAGCCTGCTTGAGCGCCCAGTACACCACCAGTGTGGTGTGTCCCGAGATCAGACGCTGGGCCTCATCGCGTGCGGTTTTCTTTGCGGTATTGAACATGTGCGCATTGTATGGAGGCGGTGCCCGGGTGAGCAACGCGGTAGAATGCCTGCATGCATGATCTATCGACACAAAGCGTGCGGCTCGAAAAGGCGGCGGCACACCTGCGCGGCGGCCGCCTGCGCGATGCAGAACTGCTCTACCGCCAGGTGCTCGCCGAAGCGCCGCAGCATGTCGAAGCAATGCGCGGCCTCGCCCGCGTGGCGGAGCGCGTCGGCCGGCTCGATGCCGCCGCATTAATCCTGCGCCAGGCCGTGTCCGGTGCGTTGGACCACGCCGCGCTGCATGCCCATTTGGGCGAGCTTTACCGCAAGCTTGCACGCTGGGACGAGGCCGAGGCATTCTGCGCCCGCGCCACGGCGCTCGACCCCGCGCTCGTCGATGCCTGGTACAACCTCGGCGTCGTCGCCCAAGTGCAGGGCCGATTCGAAACGGCACAGACGCACTACGAACGCGTCGTGAAACTCGACGCTCACCATGCCGCGGGCTGGTACAACCTCGGCCACGTGCTCATGGCCCTCGAAGATGCCGCTGGCGCGGCGCGCTGTTTCGAACGGGCGTCGACCTTGTTGCCCCAGGAGGCCGAGCCCTGGGTCAACCTCGGCCTCGCGCAGGAGAAGCTCGGTGCAAAAAACCAGGCGCTCGCAGCCTTTGAGCGGGCGTTGGCATTGGGCGTATCCGCGCGGGTGCGGTACCACATCGCTGCTTTGACGGGCCGTGATGTCCCTGCGGGCGCACCGCCCGAGCACGTCACTGCCGTGTTTGATGAAATGGCCGAGCGCTTCGATCGGCACCTTGTGGACAAACTCGACTATCACGTGCCCGAAAAATTGACGGCGCTGCTACTGCATCAACGCGCTGCGCTCGGCGAGGTGGCCGACCTCGGCTGCGGCACCGGCTTGTGCGGCCCGCTGCTGAAGCCGCACGCCACACGCCTCGTCGGCGTTGACCTTTCGCCGGCGATGATCGCCAAGGCCCAGGCGCGCGGCACCTACGATGAACTGCACGTAGGCGAGATGAATGCATTCCTGGCATCACGGCCAGCGGCATTCGACGTGGCTCTGGCTGCCGATGTGCTGGTTTATGTCGGCGATCTTCAGCCGTTGTTTGCCGCCGTCCGGCGAGCCCTGCGGCCCGGCGGGTTGTGGGCGTTCTCGGTGGAGGGGCACGATGGCCCCGGCTATCTGCTGCGTGCAACCCGGCGCTATGCGCACAGCGCCGCCTATCTGCGTGAGGCCGCACACGGCTTCGACGTCGTCGTGCTCGAAGAAACAATGATTCGCCGCGAAGCACGCGAGCCGGTGACGGGCTACGTTGCGGTACTCAGGGCGCCAGTCGGATAAGCGTCGCGCCATTCTCGCCGGTAATCAATTCCCCTGTCGGCAACTGCGGCGGTGCGAGCGTGCGCCGCTGCTTCGCATCCGACCAGGCAACATGCTGTGGCTTGAGCCGTGCCAGAAGTTCCTGCATGTGCGGGCTGTCATCGCGGCCATCCGTAAAACAAATCGCGTCGATGGGGGGTAGGGCCATGCGTGACAACAACACATCCTGCTTCGGATGGGCCACCAACAGGCGGCCCTGCCGAGTCTCGATCAGTGCGATGAGATTGCCCCGCCACGGCGCTGCCGCGACTAGCTGCTCCTCTCGCGGCGGCCACAGAACGCGCAGCGTGGTGTGCGTATCAAGCGCGATCTGGTCGCCCGCACGCAGCGCTGCAACTGGCACGCGATGGGCAGCGGCCGTGTCAAAAAGCTGCGTCGCAGCGAGCGACCAATCACGCTGGCTGTGCGTCACCGCACTGCAGATCACACGCCGTGTCGGCACGAGCGAGAGAATCTCATCCGCATCGCCGGCATGGTGCCGATCACCCGCCGTGACGATCAACCCATCAAGGCGGTTGATGCCGTCATAGCGCAGCGCCGGCTCAATGATTCGCGTCGTCGTTTGCTGCGCGAGCTGCGCCCCGGCGTTGATCAAGTAAGTTCGCCCCTCCGGCGTGTGCACAACAATCGCGCTCCCACGCCCAACCGCCAACGCACGCACTTGCAGTTCGCGCGGCGGCAACAGCGGCAAGGTAAACGCCGCGAACAACGCCATCACCGCCACGCCCAGCACCGCGATATGCGCCCGCGGCAACCCCAACTGCCGGCGCAGCACCCACAGCGAAAAGACCGCAAAGGCCAACGCCACAAGCATCACCGGCGGCGCACGCAAGGCGACCGCCGCGCCCGGTAGTTCCGCGAGCAGACCCACCAGCCCATTCATCAGCGCGCCCAGCCACACCACCACCGGCGCCGTAAACGCCCCCGCCCCCGGCACGAATAGCTCCAGCAGCAACTGCACCAGTGCCCCAACCATAACCACCGTGACCACCGGCAACGCCACAAGCCCCGTAAATATGGACCAGCTGTTGAATTGATGGAAGTGGACCAATACAAGGGGCGCCGCCGTCAGCGTGCCAATCGTGTTCGCCGTGATGGCCAGCAGCAGCGCGTTCAGCAGCCACGCCTTCGCCCGGCTCGCGCGCGAGTCGATAACCCGCCAAATCTCCAACTGCCGCACGATGAACCGGAAATGCAGCCACGCATGCATGCGCGCCGCCAGCAGCACCAGCCCCGCTGTCGAGACAAATGACAACTGCAAACCCGGGTCCAGCAAATCGGCCGGACGATAGAGCAGCACCGCCATCAACGCCGCCGCCAGCGTGTTGATCGTGCTCCGCTGGTGCCCCAGCAGAATCGCCGTCAGCACAAAGATCGCCCCGATGCCCGCACGCACCACCGGCGGACCGCACGGTGTCGCCAGCACGTAAGCCAGCACCGCACCCATCGTCAGTAGCGCCCGCAGCCTTGGCCGCAGCATGAACAACTTCAGCACGCCCCACACCAGCAACGCAAACAGCGCAATGTGCGACCCGGAGATCGCCAGCAGATGGGCTACCCCCGCCCGCGTGAAATCCTGCGCCACATCATGGATCGACGGATCGCGATGCCCCAGCAGCAGCGCCACCATCGTGTTGGCACTCTGCGCATCGATATCCACCGTGTGCTCAAGCAACTTGCCCCGCAGAAAGTTGCGCGCCGTCGTCAGCATCTGCCCAAGCGACCACGACTCATCGTGGCCGATGTCGATCACCTGCCCCGCACGGTTGGCTTCCAGCGTCACGAAAATGCGTGAACTCGCAAGGTAACGGCGATAGTCAAACTCGCCCGGGTTCTGCGGCCCGCTCGGTCGACGCGCCCAGCCATACACCTCAATGCGATCGCCCCGCCGCAGCGGCCGCCCTTGGTTGATCCGCAGCGTCGCTGCGCCCGCCATTTCACGCCACCCCGCCTGCGTCAGCACGGCATCAACCGCCACGGTCGCGTGCACGCTCTCCTGCCGTTTCGCATCGACCGCCCCGCCGCGCTCAACGCTCAGCACCGTCAGCCGCGCCGCGATCGGCAGTGGGCTGTCATCCGGCACCACGCGTGCAATGTGATCCGCCTCAACATACGCCTGGTTGTTCAGCCACAAGACGCCGCCGCACGCCGTCACCGCCACAAACAGCAACCCCGCCGCCACGGCAAACATCCGCCGCCACTCCGCCACCTGCCAAAGCAGCAGCGCACTCACCCCCGCGCCGAGCCACGCATCCCGCCCGCCCGCATGCATCGCCGCCACCATGCCCGCCACAAAACCGATCGCCGGCAACAGCAACGGCAGCGTGGCACAACAGCGGGATGACAACTCTCTAATCGGGGTCCGCATGTCGGCATTTTGTGCGCAACGCCCCTTGTCCGCTACAATCTCGGCATGAAAGTCTCTCTGTTTGTTACGTGTCTCACCGACCTCTTCGCGCCGCAGGTCGGCATGTCCGTCGTCGAAGTGCTAGAACACTTCGGCTGCAGCGTCGATTTCCCCGAAGCCCAGACCTGCTGCGGCCAACCGCAGTTCAACAACGGCTACCCCGCCGAGGCCCGCACCCTCGCCCAACGCATGATCAACGTCTTCGAGAACAGCCAATTCGTCGTCACGCCCAGCGGCTCCTGCTGCAGCATGATTCGCGAACACTACCCCGTGCTCTTCGCCGATGACCCCCAATGGCAAAAGCGCGCTGACGACTTCGTCGCCAAAACCTACGAGTTCGTCGAGTTCCTCACCAAGGTCCTCAAGGTCGATGTCTCCACGCTCAAACTCCCCACGCCCACCAGCATCACCTACCACTACACCTGCCACACCCGCGGCCTGCACATGACCGGTGAGCCCTGCATCAACCTCGTCAAACAACTCGCCGGCGCCACCTTCGTCCCGCTCGAAAAATCCGAACAATGCTGCGGCTTCGGCGGCACCTTCGCCACCAAGTACCCCGACATCTCCGGCGCCATCGTTCGCGACAAGGTCGCCTGCGGCAACAAGACCGGCGCTCAAGTTATGATCGTCAATGATGGCGGCTGTGCCATGAACATCGGCGGGGCCTGCCATCGCTACGCCGGCCAGTTTAGAGTCCAGCACGTCGCTGAAATTCTCGCGGCCAGCTTGCCCGCGAAAACGAAGTAACCACAAACAACAAACCCGTGAAACGAGAACACATGCTTGCAGAACTGAATCGTAAATTCGGACAAGGCGAGGCCGTAAAATTCGTGGCCGGCCCGAACGGCCTGCCACGCATTGATGTCAACACCGCCGCCTGCACCGGCAGCGTCTATCTCCACGGCGCTCACGTCACCCACTGGCAGAAGCGCGGCGAATCCCCCGTCCTATGGATGAGCGAAAAAAGCTGGTTCGAAGACGCCAAGCCCATCCGCGGCGGCGTGCCCATTTGCTTCCCGTGGTTTGGCCCCAACGCCAACAACGCAACGCTGCCCGCGCACGGTTTCGTCCGGCTCAAGAGCTGGACCGTGCAAAGCGTGACCCGCCAGGGCGATGATGTGACCATCGCCCTCGAAACCAAGTCCGACGAACAAACCCTCGCCGTCTGGCCCGTGCGCTTCACACTCGTGCATCGCATCACCTTCGGCGCCACGCTCACCATGTCGCTCGAACTCACCAACCTCGGCGGCGACACGCTCACCTGCGAAGAGGCCCTGCACACCTACTTCGTCGTCAGCGATATCAAGCAAGTTCGCGTCGCCGGCCTCAACGGCGTGACCTTCATCGACAAGATGGACAACAAGGCCCGCAAGCCCCAGCAAGGCGAAATCACCTTCACCGGCGAGACCGACCGCGTCTACATCAACACCTGCGGCGCCACCGAGATCATCGATCCCGCGCTGCGCCGCAAGATCATCATCAGCAAAGAAAACTCGCACGCCACCGTGGTCTGGAATCCCTGGATCAACAAGGCCAAGGCCATGCCCGACTTCGGCGACGACGAATGGCCCGGCATGCTCTGCATCGAAACCTGCAACGCCGCCGACAACGCCCTGTCCCTCGCCGCCGGTGCTAAGCACATCATGCGCGCGGTTGTGTCGACAACGGCGCTGTGACGGGGAAGCCCGGCTTCAGCGGCACACGCGGCGCTCGCGCAACCGCAATCCCCGTCAGGATCGCCGCGGCCACGCACTGCAATGCCACAGCAATCACCGGCGGTTGCATCGGCTTCAGGTGAAACTCGCCCAGCATCGTGCCAATCGGGCTCAGCATCCCCACGATTGATATCGTCCCCTCGCGCCGCTCCGTCAAAAAGGCGATCGCGAACTCACCAATCAGCGGCAACACCCAGAACACACTCCCAAACAAAATCACGATGCCGGTCAGTGCAAGCATCGGCAAACGGCGGAACAGATGCAGCACCGCCCACAAGCCCGCAACATGCGCTGCGAACACCACCGTGAGCAGCAGCAACGACCCATCGACGTCCGTCGGCGTGCCTACCAGCGGCGCACACACCGACAGCCACACCAGCAACAGCACGATCAACGTCGCCGGCGCACGCCATCGCGGCGCCACGTCATCCTTGATGACCGACCATATCGGCAACATGGCAATGACAAATGACAACACCGTTGATGCGATAATCTGCGCCCCGACCAACTCTCTACTCGTATCCCCGCCGAACATCCCCGCCGGGCCAAACCGTTCGCGCGAGAAGATGCCGATCGCCGTCAGACCGCACCAGATAACCAGCAGCACCAGGCTCTGCCACACGCGAAACGTCGTCGCATACGTGCCGCGATAGAGTCGTCCCGCCCCCAGGAAAAACACAATCGCCAGCACCGTCTGGCTGAACATCGACACCGGGTACAGCCAAACCCACGAAGCGCCACCAAGCGGCACCAGTTTGAAAATCGTCTCGCCGTAAAACGGACTGAACAGCAGCATCAGCCCCGGCAACAGCCACACCGCCCAGAACACCGCCATCGTGCATGTGCCCAGCATCGCCAGCCCGCCCAGCACCAGAATCATGTACCGCATGATGAAGGTGCCCAAGGCAACAAACGTCCATGCAAACACGGTGAAGAAACTAAGCACCAAGTGGCTGACTGTGATCGACAGCAAGTCCACGCCCGCAAGCGAGCCCGTTAGGTACGTCAGCAGCATGTTCGCGCCGGCCGTCGCCAGCACCTGCGCCCCGCCGCCCCAGAGATAACCGGCAATCGCCTCGCTGTTCGTCACGGGCATCAGCCGATGCGATTCCAGCATGCGGCTCGACACATCATGGCGAATGCAGCCGCTGATCCGAATGCACCCCACCAGCACCAGAATGATCGCCTGCAAAACCATCAACCCGATGCACCAGCCCCTGAGCGTCTGCGGCCCGGCAGGCCCGTAGCTGTTCACCCGCGCGAGATACTCCGTAAACGCAATGAGCCCGCCGAATATGAAGAAGTATGCCCCGCCGACGATCAGGCCGCTCTTGTAACCGCCCGCGAGGCGATAGTGCGCCCAGCCGATCGCCAGTGAACTCGAGAAAAACAGCATGTGATCGTCCTCGCGGTATCAATCGACCTGGGCCACGCCCGAGCGCATGTACGCCTCTTCCAGCCCCTGTGCATCGGGCGCAAACGATGCCACCGGCAAGTCCGCCGCCAGCAGTTCCTTCAACAGCGCCGCCGCGCGGTGACGTTCCGCCCAGTATTCGATGGTGATCTTCGTGCGTTCCACACTCACCAGTTGCAGGTCTGCAAACGCCCCCAGCCGCTCTGCGATGTCCGCCACCGGGTCGGTCAGTTCAATCGCATAGCGCCGCCGGCCGTCGCTCAGTCCCATGCTCACCGCATGCACCGTGCCAAACTGCACCATGCGCCCCTTGCTCATGATCGCCACATGCGTGCAGTAATCTTCCATGTCCGCCAGGATATGCGACGACACAATCAGCGATTTCCCCTGCTCGCGCAAATTCGTCAGCAGTTGCCGAAACTGCACGCGGCCCGCGGGGTCCAGCCCCGCCGCCGGCTCATCCAGCAGAATCAGCGCCGGGTTCGCCAGCAGCGTCCGTGCAATGCCGATACGCTGCTTCATCCCGCGCGACAGGTGCTTGATCTTGTGATTGGCCTTGTCGCGCAGCCACACCTTCTCCAGCCAAAACTCAATGCGTTCTTCCAGATCGATGGGGGAGAGGTCATACCCCCGGCCAATAAATCTCAGAAAATCCCGCACCGTCATGCCGTCATACGCCGGCGGATTATCTGCGGCAAAACCAATATGCCGCAGTGTGTCGATGTTCGTGCGCTCGACCTCATTGCCCAGCACGCTCGCACAGCCTGCCGCAATCGGCTGCAGCGCCGCCAATGCCCGCAACAGCGTCGTTTTGCCCGCGCCGTTCGGCCCGATCAGCCCCAGCAGTGTGCCCGCCTGCAGACTGAACGACACATCATTCACCGCGTGCAAATTGCCGAACCGCACATGCAGGCCGCGCACTTCGAGCAATACGGTTGATGTTGTCGCCGCCCCGGGCTGAGTTGGCGGCGGCGAGGCCATGGCGGGCGAGACGTCGGCTGCGGGCGGTTCCGGGTTGATCATGCGTCAAAGCCTACTCGACGCGTCACCGTGCCGGCAACACAATCATGCCGAAGTTCGCAGATCGCGCGCCGCCTGGTACAAAATTGCCGCACACGCCGCCGGGCTGTACCGCGGCTGCAGCGCCCGCGCCCGCTCCTTCGCCTGCTCCACCTGCGCCATCGTGATCTCTTTGAACAGCGCCGTCAGCGACTCGGGCGTATTGTCGTGATACACCGCCGCCGCCTCCGCCCCCTCGCCCAGAATCTCAAACAAGAACGGCCACTTCGGCGCCAGCATCGCCGTCCCCATGCCCACTGTGTCTGCCACCAGTCCCGTCGTCAGATAGGTATCACCCGTGTGCGCCAACACCAGCCCATCACACAACTTGTTATGTCCCGCAATGTCCTCGCGCGTCAGCCAGTCTTTCCGCGGCAGCACAATCACGCGCGGGTCCTTCGGTTTTTCGAGCGTGTCCTTCCACGCCGTCACCACCAACTGCTGATCCGCCCGCGCCGCCGCACTAAACGCCTCGATGATCATCTCGATCTGCTTTTCCTTCTGATACCGCCCCAGCACGCCAAAACGCATCCCGCACGCCGGCAGCCCATACTGCTTCTCAAGCTCCGCTCGCGTCGCCGCCATTTGCATCTGCTCGCCAAAATGCATGTGCGGCAAAACATAGTGCCGGCACTCCGGCTTGAATTCATACTCGCCCCGCATCAACGCCTCCCCCCAACGCGAATGATGCAAGCACGCATCCACCACCGGCGCAAATTTCCGGTACAACGCCACCCCGCGCTCCCTCGTCCACCCGTGCGGCCGCCGGTTGTGCATCGTCCACATGACCTTCTTGCCCGATGCCTTCAGCAGCGCCAAAAACTCATCCCACCGCTTGTCAAAATCCTCATCGCTCAATCCATGCGCACCAAAAAGATGCTCCGGCCAGCCGATGTGAATGATCTCCGCATCGCCAAACAACCGTTCAATCGCAATCGATTGCCGCGCGCACGTGCCATTGAAAAACGCCCGCTCCACCACGCGATCGCGCCCCAGCCCGCCATACAGCGCCCGGTTGTAGTCATGATCAAACGGCCCCTGCGCAATCTTGATCTGCGGACGAATCGTGTACCGCAGCGTGATCTCGCGCAGCCCCGGCGTCACCGCAAAATCCACCTGGTGCAACCGCTTGATCTCCCCCCAATACGACCGCATAAACTGCATCCCGCTCACCGCCACCACGCTCGCCGTGTGCTGCTGCGGCGATTCGAAATGCACCTCCAGCGGCCAGTCCGCCTCCGGCACGCACAGCATGATTGCGTCCGGCGTCTGCTCAAACGTCCACTGCTCGCGCACCTCGATCGTGTCCGCATCAATGCGATACGTGATGTGCCGCGCGCCCGGCAGGTGCTTCGCCTCCGCCTTGCCCGCCGTTCGCGTGAAGCGGTCATAATGCAGCGCCAGCGTGCCCGCCCCATGTGCCGACGTCTTCGGCAATCCCGCCGGCGCATACTCGCTATCCCCATAAAACAACCGCGGCACGCCCATCAGCAGCGGCGAGTCCACCGGGTTCTCAAACATCCCCGGCCCATGCAGCCACGGCACATAATCCGCCGGCGTGTTGTCCACCACCGGCAACTGAAACGCAAAATGCTTGTTCCGAAACATCCACACGCCCGCGGTCGATTCATCTAGGTGCACAAACACATCGCGCGCCGCAAACAACGCCCCCTTCTCCGCCGGCACAATGTCCCGCTCAACCGTGTCGAGCACCTGCGCCGCATACGCCACCTTGCCCAGACAATCAAACGTCATCTGCAGCAGCCGGAACGGCCCGCGATAGTTGTACGTCATCCGCTGCCGGTGCGCATTGATCAAATCATCGCTGAACCACGTCTTGAAATGCGCAAACCCATTCGCCGCCAGCCCCAGCAGCCGCCCGTCATCTGCTGTCAGCTTCTCGCGCAGAGCCACCGCCGCCATCTCAAACGTCGCACACAGCGACAGCGCCCCGATCGACCTTCCCCACGCAATAAACGCCCCGTTCTCCAGCGCAATCGTTTCCAGCAACTGCGTGTGCACCTTCAGGTTGTGCCGCAGCTTCGCCCGGTCCAGCAAATGCCACAGCGGCTCCAAAAACAAATGCACATCCGCCGTGTACAGGTCGTACCGCCCGCCCAGTTCCTTCGAGTCATCAAAAAACCCGCGCGGGTTCGCAAACAAAATCTTCTCCACCCGCGTGAGCGCATACTTCAGCAGCTTGTCATCCGCCAGCAGGCCCAGCTTCTGCCGCGCAAATTCGCACCGCGCCAGCACGCCCCAGTAATTGTTTGGTTTCCCGCCCAGCGAATCCGTCTCTGCGCTGTAAATGTGCGACGAGTCCACCGCATTGACCAGATTTGCCCGCTGCGCATCATCAAACTTCGACCACAGCACATTCGTATCGGTCAACCCGCCAAACGCCGCCAGCGTCTCCGCGATCCGGTACGAGTAAAACGTCTCGGTCTTCTCGCCATCCACCTGCGTCAAAATCTGGTAAATCCCATCAGCGATCGTCCGCTCACCGAACTGCGTGATCCCCGCGCGGTGCAAATACTTCAGCGTGTACGCCAGGTCGACCGCAAAATCCGTCGAGACGCGATACGCCGCAAAAGTCCGCGGCACTCGCAAATCCGGCAGAAACCTCTCAACAGCCACCGCGCAGCGCTCATGCACAAACGCGCGCATCTCCTGGGCAAGCATGCTCGTATTCATGCCGCGAGAATACCGCCGCCCCGCAACGCTGTCACTTGCGCTGCGACACCCGCTTCATCGTGAACGTCCCGCTGTCCCCACTCGATTTATACGTGGAGTAAAACGTGTCCCCCTTGATGTACCCGCGATAGTGATACAACCCGCCATACATCGGCCCCAAATCCTTCGAGCCGCTGAACTGCATGCCCTCGGGCCCCGGCACGCCCGTCATCGGCACCGTGTACTCACCGTTAAGCACTTCCGCCCACGTGGCATAAAACCGCGCATCAAACTTCTGCGGCGTCGAACCCGTCACCGTCGACGGCGCCTCCGCCGGCGTGATCACCGCCTTCAGCGCCCCCTTCCCATGTCCCTTGTCCGACTGCCACTCCCCCGACCACGCACCCGCCAGGCTCCCCGGTGCACCCACCGGCTGCGCCTGCACCTGCGCAAAATCCTTATCAAAACTCGAGCACCCGCCCAACCACGCGGCCATCATCACCACTACTAAAATCAACACGCTTCGCATCGTTCGTCCCTTTCTCAACAATACCCGTCGCCATTCTAGGCGCGTCACTGGGTGATCATCGCGTGCATCGCATAAAGCGCCGCCATCGGCCGCTTCACGTGCCGCACCATGCGCCAGTAATGCCGCTGCGCCAGCCCCCGCAACAACGGGTCGGCATTCGACTGCCGGTGCTTCGCCAGTGCCTTCAGAGTCTTCCGCGCCGCCGCCACCGTGAAGGCCTGCCCGCCCAGCTTGTCCTCCCACAACGCAGTCGCTTCCACGCAGACGTCATACAGGTACTGGTAATACTCCCGCAAGATGCGCCGGTCCATCCGCTTCAGCCGGTCGGTCCAATACGTCAGCTCCTCCCGCGTGGGCGCCCGCCGGATCAACGCATCGCTGCACAGCCACAACTCGTGAAACTCCCGGTACTCGTCATCCGCCAATCCCAGCGCCGCCTTGCTGACGTCACGCGCCTCGGCAAAACGCCGCTGCATCAAGTACGCAATCGCCAGGTCCAGCAGCGACCCCGTACGCACGTTCTTTCGCACCGCCCAGTCATGCGCAAACCGCGTTGCCGGCTGATACAAATCCAACTCCACCAGCGTGCGCACCGCACACCCCCACAAGTCGTCATGCGGACGCAGCTCGTTCGCATGCTTCGCGATCAAACTGTTCAGTCGCGCCTTCTGCTTCGCCCGCGCCACCTCCTCCACGTAGGTCCGCATGGCCGTCCGCCACGCCGCCTCGTTCCCCGCAATCGCCTGCAACACCTCGCTGCACCGATGCTCGCCCTCGCGGCTCGCCAGCAACTTCATCAAACCCGCCGGCGCCGCCTCGTTGAATTCCCCCGACTTCACCACCGCCTTCAGCTTCTCCACAATCGCCGGCATCAACACCGGCTTCTGCTCCACCAAGTCTGCCAGCCGCGCTGCAAACTCATCCGGCGACATCCCCTTCGTCTGGGCCCACGTCTCCACCAGCGCCGGCACCTGCGCGTCATTCTGCTGCAACGCCAGCTTCGCCTTCCGCGCCGTGATCTCATGCGGCGAGAAGTGATGCGAAGCCATGTGCTCCACGATCGCCTGCGCATCGTCCATCGCCTGCGCTTCAAGATAGAGATCAAACAACGTAAACGCCGCAAACTCGCTGTCCGGGTTGATCTTCAGCACGCGCTTCAGCGTCGTCTGCGCCTCGTCCTTCTGGTCGTTCCGCAGCAGCGCATGCGCCAAATACTCCAGCGCACTGGTGTCCTGCGGAAACAGCTCCGCCATCCGCCGCGCCGTCGCTACGTACTTCTCCAACAGGTTCGAATCCGCATACCACCCCGCCAGCCGCTGCCACGCCCACAGCAGCGTCTGCTCCTCCGCTACAAACTTCTCCATGTCCTCGATCGCCTGCCGCACCGCGCCGCGCTGGGCCGTCACCCAGATCTCACGTGCCCGCAATGACGCCGGCTGCCGCGCAAACACGCTCGGTCGGCACACCAGCGCCGCCTGGTCAAACCGCCGCGCAAACGCCAGGCACGACGCATACAAGTCCATCGCCTCAATGTGATACGGATCCAGCGCCGTCGCCTTCTGCAGCGTCCGCAGAATCTCCTCCAGCCCGCCCGGTACATTGGTGTCAATCGCCCGCGCCAGGATCAGGTAGCTGCTCACATCGCCCGCCCGCCGCGCCACATTCTCCCGCGCCAGGTCCAGCATCAAGTTCGGCCGGCCCAGTTCCTCGCCGATGCGCCGCAGGAACAGCCACGCCGATTCCTGCGTCGGCGTGATCTGCACCGCCCGTGTCAGCACCGCAATCGCCTCGTCATGCCGCTGCATCTTCCAGTAGATCGTCCCCAAAAACTCCAGCGTGTATGTGTCCAGCGGCGACCGCGCTCGGGCGCTCTGCAGCACCTCCGCCGCCTGCGCAAACTCTCCACGCCGCTCATGAATGTTCGCCAGGTACCGCGCCGGCACGCTCCACGACGGGTTAATCTCCAACGCCGTCTGCAACGCCGCCATCGCCGCGTCTTCATCATTCGCCGACAGATACGCATGCGCCAGGCAATACCACACCCGCGGCAACAGCGAAAACTTCTCCGCCGCCTGCTGCGCTATCGTGATCGCCTCGTCGTGCCGCCGCATCGCCGTCAGCTGATCCGCCGACGCCGCCCACGTCTGCCACAAGTCCGGCCGCGCCGTGCGCGCCTTCACCAGCTCGTTCAGCGTCTCCTCCGGCGACAGCACCGCCTGCGCCAACTGCCGAAACGCCGTCACCGCCTCGCCATAGACCACCTGCTGCTCCAGTTCCTTCCGCACAAACGTCAGCGCCTCCAGGCGCTCCTGCGTGTTGTTGCAGAAGTCCAGCAGCCGGCTCATGGCCTGTTCGTTATCAATCGAGATCTTCAGCGACGCGATGCACAGCTCCCGCGCCTCGTCAATCTTGCCCGCCCGCCACGCCACGTACGCCGCCGTGTCCAGCGTCGCAATCTCATGCGGCGCCAATTCCTTCGCCCGTGCCACCGCCTCCTGCGCCGCATCAAACCGCAGCTGCATCGCCAGCACAATCGCCAACTCGCGGTACGTCCACGCATTGTCGTGATGATTCTCGATCATCTGCCGCAGTGCCGCTTCCACCTCCTCCAGCGACTGCTCGCGCAGCATCACCACCAGCAGTTCCTGCATCTCGCAGTGATACTTAAACCGCTCCGCCGCGCCCCGCACATGCGTCAGCGCCGCCTCGCGGCTCTCCGTCTCCGCCAGCAGCCGCGCCAACGCCCGGTGCGCCGGCATGCACAGCGGATCGATCTCCAGCATCTGCCGCCACAAGTCCCGCGCATCCGTCAGCCGCCCCTCCAGATCCGCAATACTCGCTGCCTCAAACAGCAGCGCCCCGCGATGTGCCTTCCCCTCCGCCGCCGCCAGCTTCGCATGCGCATCCTTGAACCGCCCATACCGTGAATACCCATTCGCCGCCATCAGCAGCAGGTCCGCATCGTCCGGCCGCCGCTTGATCGCCTCCTCCAAAACCGCAAACCCTTCGCGCGGCCGCTCCAGACTCTCCAACGCATAAAACAGCGTTCGCGCCGGCAAACTCGACCGCCCGCCCAACCGCGCAAACCGCGCCTTCAGCAGTGTCAGCGCCTCCTCCGCCTGCTTGAAGAACCGCGACACCTGGAAATACGAATGCGCATACGCCTCGTTCTTGTCCTCCAGGCACATCGCAATGCGATACAAATCAAACGCCTCTTCCCGCTGCTGCCGCGACCAATACAGGTGCGCCAGCGTGTAATAACCGCCCGCCCATCCGGCCGCCGCGCGAATCGTCCGCCGCAGCCACTTGGCCACTTCCCCGTGCGTCCGCGCGTCCGGCAGCAGCTCGTTCGCATACCGGTCCCAGAACAGCACGTTCGCCTGCTCTCCGCGCGACATCGCCGCCAGCATCGCCACCCGCTCGCCCCGCCGCGCATGGTCCCGCAGCAGCGACACCTTCGTCATCATGATGTTCGCATCTTCCGGAAACAGCTTCAGCAACGCCTCTGTCGCCGCCAATATCCCCGGCTGATTCACGTCATAGTGCGCAATCGCCCGCTCCGCATACAGCGTGATGCGATGCCCCGGCCACCCCGTCTGCAGTTGCTGCAGCGCCGCCATCGCCTCATCACGACGATGCTTCTCCAGCGCCACCTGCAGCGCATACAGTAGATCGTGCGACGCCGCGTCCGGCAGGTCCAACCCCTCCAGCCGCGCCGCTTCCCCCGCCGGCAACACCACCATCGCCCGCGGTCCGGTCGAGCGCCACCGCTGCAACGCCTTGTCCGCCACGAACTCATGCACCTGCCGCAAGTACGGGTCACGCACCAGCAGCGTGCCGCGCGCCTCGTCATACCCCACGATCGCCTGCGCATGACCCCGCCCCGGCTCCACCGTGCACAGCACAAACGGCACATCCCGATCGATCAGCGCCGTCGCCGATTCCCACGTCAGCGTAAACTCACGCGTCACATACCCATGCTCGTTCGCCCACGTCCGGTCCGCCGGTTGCGGCGTGCCGTCGTAACAAATCTTCTCCGCAATCTCCAAATGCTCGTGCGGCTGCCGCCAGTACCGTGCCAGCATCGCCAGCGTCGCCGGCATACACGTCACCCAATGCTGCCGCACAAACGGCACGCTCAGCTTCTTCCGCCGATACGCCTTGCCGTCGTTCAATCGCGCTGCCAGGGTGACGAAAAAGTCCTCCCCCTTCCGCCGCGGCTTAAAGTCCGCCAGTCGCGCCCGCGCATCCGCAATGTCTCCGCTGTGATACGCCGCATCAATCTGCGAACATTTCAGCCAGTGCCGCTGCGCCTTGTCCGCCAATGGCCAGAAACGCTCGATTCGCCGCAACGTCTCCACCGCCCCGCGCTGGTCATCCAGCTCAATCTGCAGCCCCGCCAACTGTGCCAGAATATCACCCGATTGAATCGCATCCGCCGCCGCGCGCAGCAACGCCAACGCCTCCTCATCCCGCGACAAGAGCGTCAGCAGATGCGCCGCCGCCTGCACCCCCGGCCGATAGAACGGCTGCGACGCCAGCGAGCTTTGCGCCATCGCCAGCGCCTCTTCATACAGATCCTGCGCCTGCAACGCGTACGTTCGCTCGATCAGCGTCCAGCGATGGTCCGGCGCCATCTCCAGCGCCTTCTTAAACCACTGCTCCGCCGCATCAAAGTCTCGAAAGTGCGCCTGCAGGTTCCCGCACAGCGAATACCAGTCCGCACGCTGCCCCGCCGTGAACTCCGCGTGTTCCCCCACGCTCTCCACAAACCGCCACGCCGCCAGTGGCCCGCGCCGCCCCGCCATGTGCCGCGCCCGCCAATACAACACATGCGCCCGCTCCCCATGCCGCCGGCTCGCCTGAAAGTGCAGCGCATGCCCCAGCCGCGGGTTGCCCAGGTTGTTCGCCAGCCGCCCCGCAAGAATCAACCCCTCCGCGCCGCGCCATTCATGCAGCGGACCGGCCTTCTGCGATTCTTGGAAAGCATCGAGATAAAGGCCCTGGTCATACAACGCCTCGACCTTGGCCAACAACTCCGGTGTGATATGCCGGTGTTCGTCCATCGTGTGTTCATGGTGCATTCGCGCCATTCTAACTACCCGCCGCGAACCTGAAAACTCCGACGAAATGGCGACCCGCGCTGTGGCGACGTATTATTCAAAGGGTGTGTCTCATAAGGGGCTGCGGTCGGATCGTGGTCCCAAGCGGTCAGCTGCAAGGACGCAGGACCGAAGCATACTTGTGGGTATTCTGAGTGTCCGAGGACGCAGAAGATGACCGCTTGGGGCCGCGAGACGATCCCGGCCCCTTATGAGACACGCCCTAGACGAGGTGAAATCATGCCCACAAAGCCGGCCAATCCCATGCCTGCCAAGCAGGTCTTCGACAACTATTTCCTCGAAACCCGCGCCAAGCTCATCGAAATCGCCGCCAATCTCGACCGCGTCGATCGCGCCCCCAACCTCATCGAACTCCGCGGCGACTGGCGCCTCACCTTCGTTGATGAAGCCCTCAAAATCCTCCAGTCCCCCGGCCCCAACCGCGCCGAACAAATCCAACGCCTCTACTCCAAGTCCTGATCCCTTCTCCTAACTCCCAACTCCTAACTTCTATCTTCCCGGTGTCGCATGTTCATTATCGATCCCCACTGCCACATGGTTTCCCGCACCACCGCCGACTATGAAACCATGGCCCTCTCCGGCGTCGTCGCCATCTCCGAGCCCGCCTTCTGGGCCGGCTACGACCGCTCGCCCGCCGGCTTCCTCGACTACTACCGCCAACTCACCGAGTTTGAACCCAAGCGCGCTGCCCAGTTCGGCATCGATCACTACTGCTGGATCTGCCTCAACCCCAAAGAAGCCGAAGACCTCGGCAAGGCCAAAGAAGTACTCGCCGAGATTCCGCAGTTCCTGAACAAGCCCACCGTCCTCGGCATCGGCGAGATCGGCCTCAACAAAAACACTCCCAACGAAGCCAAGGTGTTCGAACAGCACGTCCAACTCGCCATCGACACCTGGGAAAAAACCAAAGCTAATAACGCGGTGGGGGGGCACCACCTGATTTTGATCCACACCCCGCACCTCGAAGACAAACTCAAAGGCACCAAGTGGACGCTCGATATGCTCCGTAACTTCGGCAGCAAGATCGATCACGCCCGCGTCCTCATCGACCACGTCGAAGAACACACCGCCAAGATCGTCCTCGACGAAGGCTACTGGGCCGGCATGACCATCTACCCCACCAGCAAATGCACGCCGCAGCGTGCGGTCGATATCTTCGAAATGTACGGCCACGAGAAACTCATGGTCAACGCCGCTGCCGACTGGGGCATCTCCGACCCCCTCCAAACCCATCGCACCATGCTCGAAGCCAAAAAGCGCGGCCATGCCCTCGAAACCCTCATGCAAATCTTCTACAACAACCCCGCCACCTTCTTCGGCCAATCCCCACGCTTCAAACCCCGCAAGCTCACCGTGCGAGAATCGGCGTGAAATCCCGCCGCACCGATCTCGTCGAACTCATGGACGACCCGCACGTCGATGCGGCCCAGCTCGCCGTCTCCCTCCGCTTCATCCGCCGCGTCAACAAGTACCTCGGCGGCACCCGCGCCATTCTCTCCCACCTCAAACCCTGGTCGCGCCGCTGGTCCGGTCCCGTCAGCATCGTCGACATCGCCACCGGCTCCGCCGACATCCCCCTCGCCATCACTCGCTGGGCCGCCCGCCACAACAAACCAGTCCACATCACCGCCATCGACATTCACCAAACCACCCTCGCCCACGCCGCGGATTTTCTCCGCGCCAACCACGCCCAAAATATCACCCTCCTCCGCACGAGCGCCTTCGATCTCCCCTTCGCCGACCGCAGCGTCGATTACGCCACCACCAGCATGTTTCTCCACCACCTCGCCGACGACCAGGCCCTCGCCGTCATCCGCGAAATGCTCCGCATCAGTCGCCGCGGCATCATCATCAACGACCTCCTCCGCTCCCCCCAGGCCTACGTCGGCATCTGCCTCGCCACGCTGCTGGCCGACCACATCGACAAACACGACGCCCGCGTCAGCGTCAAAAAAGCCTGGTCCCGCCCCGAAGTCAAACGCTGGCCCGCCCAACTCAATGCCCCCTGGCTCCGCTACCACTACCATTTCCCCGCCCGCTTCACCCTCGCCGGCGAACGCCCCGAGATGGTATAATCAAACTGGTGAACTATGGCTCTTGATCGCATCACATTCGACCCCAACATTCTCGGCGGTCGCGCCAGCATCCGTGGCATGCGCATTTCGGTCAGCCTTATCCTAAAAATGCTCGCTGGCGGCATGACTCGCGAACGCATCCTTGACGAATACCCTGATCTCGAATCCGCCGACATCGACCAAGCAGTTGTTTACGCGGCACGTGCTTGAACTCGTTCCGCCAAATCCTCCGCTACCTCCTCATCGCCATCGGCTGGGCCTTCCTCGCCTTCGCCCACGGCATCGGCACCGCCCTCCCCGCACAAAAAGGCGCTGAACTCAACGCCTTCCTCGCCTGGCGCGGCAACCTCGAAACACCCCTCCTCCTCAAATTCTTCTTCAACGCCCCCCAGCAAATCATCCGCGACTTCCAGGCCGGCGTAGACGTCCCCCTCCTCCACCTCTTCTACGCCACCACCTTCCTCTTCGCCCTCATGCTCGCCTTCTTCGCCCCGCTCGTCGTCGCCCGCGTCCGCAGCAACCGCGGCCTCCTCATCTTCCGCGCCCTCGCCGTCCTCATGTTCCTGCCCATCGGTTTCGCCTTCGCACCCGCCTCCCAAAAACTCCCCCTCCCCGAGATCGGCCTCTGGTGCATCTTCATCATGTTCGTCTGCTGCGCCGCCGCCATCTTCATCCCCCCGCCTACAATCTCGCGTGAGCGCAAGCCCAGCTGACATCCTCATCGCCGGTGGCGGTCCCGCCGGCGCCACCGCCGCCATCCTCCTCGCACGGGCGAACTTGCGCGTCACCCTCTGCGAACAAAAATCCTTCCCCCGCCACAAAGTCTGCGGCGAGTTCATGTCCACCCACATCCGCGAGCCTCTCCGCCAACTCGACCTCCTCGACTGGTTCGACCACACCGCCGGCCCGCCCGTCCACCGCGTCCACATCTGCAATGCCGACGGCCCAACCCTCACGGCCCCCATGTCCCGCGCCCCCGACGGCCACTACCCTCGCGCCATCGCCCGCGACGCCCTCGACGAACAACTCCTCGCCCGCGCCGCCCAAGCCGGCGCCACCATCCACCAGCCCTGCAAAATCCTCGCCATCGACGGCTCCGCCGCCACCGGCTTCACCGCCCGCACCGACCATGGCATCCTCCACAGCCGCACCGTCATCCTCGCCCACGGCCTGGCCCAACGCGGCGATATGCGCTCCACCGCCACGCCCACCAATACCCACGGCCGCTACCTCTGCTTCAAAACCCACCTCACCCACGTCGATCTCCCCGACCACGCCATCGCCATCGCCGGCGCCCCCGGCCTCTACGCCGGCCTCGTCCGCACCTCCGATCTGAATCAACCGCGATTCTCCCTCGCCTTCGTCATCACCCGCGAACGCCTCGAGCGCCACGGCAACAGCGGCCAATCCCAATACCACGCACTCCTCCGCGACAACCCCCAGTTCGCACGCCTCCTCCGCCACGCCCAACCCCTCACCCCCTGGCTCGCCTCCGGCCCACTCATCCCCGGCATCCGCACGATCTACCACGACGGCCGCTTCTTCGTCGGCAACGCCGCCGGCGAAGTCCACGCCCTCGTCGGCGAAGGCATCACCCTCGCCATGCGCAGCGCTGCCCTCCTCGCCCGCACCCTCTCCCAACCCCACGCCCTCGCCAACCTCGATCACACCGGCGCACTCTACACCACCCAATGGCGCCGCGAATTCCGCTGGCGCTACCTCTCCTCCCTCGCCTTCGCCAACCTCCTCATGCGCCCCTCCCTCACCAGCATTGCCGCCAGCATCCTCGACCAATTCCCGCCGCTCCTCCCACACTGCGTCCGCATCACCGGCAAGTGGTAACACCTCCCTCCTCCGCAATCTCGCCTCCCGCCCCGCGTTTCGCTAAAGTGTGACGGTTCTGGCAAGGGCATACCATGAAAACATCCGCCTTCCTTCTCGCACTGTTGTCCCTCGTCCCCTTCGCCCTCGCCCAAGAATCCCGCACCCCGCATGTCGTTCGCACCTACATTGAAGACAGCGAGCACGCCCTCAACAAAATCGCCCCTGCGGCCGACCTGCTCAAACCCGAAAAACGCGCTGAGATCGCCAAGCCTTACGCCGACGAACTCAAAAAACAAAACACCCTCATCGATGAACTCCTCCGCCTCGACCCCAACGCCGGCACCGGCTACACCGCCCGCGCCCTCCGCAACCTCGCCGGTCTCTCCCTTCTCGGCGATGCCGAGTCCACCAAACGCATCGACACCCTCAGCAAAGCCTCCGGCCCCCGCGCCACCTACGGCAAACTCACCGGCCTCCTCCGCGATTACTACGACAAACACACCGACGCCGCCGCCCAGCTCAAAGTCATCGAATCCGTCCGCACCGCCGCCAAGGCTCTCCCGGCCGACGAAATCGTCTCGCACCTCATCTTTGATATGTACCACCGCGGCGCGGCCATCCCCGAAAACCGCGAAGCCGTCGAATCCATCCTCCTCAAAGACCTCACCTCCGAGTCCGCCAAACGCTTCCAGGACCAGCCCCGCGTCGGCCACCCCTTCGCCTTCGCCGGCGAACTCCTCACCGGCCAGCAGTTCCGCTCCGACATCTGGAAAGGCAAAGTCATCCTCCTCCACACCTGGTCCACCGCCGACGCCGGCACGCGCTCCCAAATCGCCAAGCTCAAACAAATCAACAAAGACCACGCCGCCAAAGGCCTCGAACTCATCGGCCTCTCCACCGACAACAACCAGAAAGACTTCGCCGCCTACCTCAAAGACAACAAAGACATCAGCTGGCCCCAGCTCTACTTCCGCCGCGATCCCCCCGGCCATCCCCTCCTCGCCAAGTGGCGCATCCAGGCCTTCCCCTGCACCTATGTCATCGACCGCAACGGCATCTGCCGCGGCGTCGATGTCTCCATGGACGACCTCGAAAAACTCCTCACTCCTCTGCTTGACGAAAAGCCCCCCGCCAAAGACCCTAAGAAACCCTGAGCGGCCAATCGCTTAATCAGTGAATCGCTTAATCATAAATTGAGGAAATCATGCCCCATACCGACTGGTTCACGTCCTCCCGCTTCGGCCTTTTCATTCACTGGGGCCTCTACGCCATCCCCGCCCGCGGTGAATGGATCAAAAACCAGGAAAAGATCACCGACGAGGCTTACCAACCCTACTTCGACGAATTCAACCCCACCCGCTACGACGCCCGCGAATGGGCCCGCGCCGCCAAGGCCGCCGGCCAAAAATACGCCGTCATCACCACCAAGCACCACGACGGCTTCTGCCTCTTCGACTCCAAGCTCACCGACTACAAAGCCACCAACACGCCCATCGCCAAGGACCTCATCCGCGAATACGTCGACGCCTTCCGCGCCGAAGGCCTGAAAGTGGGCTTCTACTACTCCCTCCTCGACTGGCACCACCCCAAATACCCCATCGACCGCCTCCATCCCCTGCGCGATATCCCCGAAAACGACCCCCGCCGCAAAAACCGCTCCATGCCCGACTACGTCGATTACCTCCACGGCCAGGTCCGCGAGCTCCTCACCAACTACGGCAAAATCGACATCCTCTGGTTCGACTTCTCCTACGACAACAACCACACCACCACCTGGCGCGCCCGCGAACTCGTCGACATGATCCGCACCCTCCAGCCCGGCATCATCCTCAACAACCGCCTCACCACCGGCCACGCCGACCCCACCAAACAGAAAGCCGGTGGTAGCGGGGGGGGCCAGACGCCCCTCGGCGACCTCGCCACGCCTGAACAAATCATCCCGCCCCAAGGCGTCGTCGACAGCGACGGCAACCTCCTGGTCTGGGAAGCGTGCATGACGCTCAACAACCATTGGGGCTACTGCCGCGACGACCACAACTTTAAAAACCCCGCCGAAGTCGTCCAGATGCTCGTCGAGTGCGTCTCCAAGGGTGGCAACCTGCTCCTCAACGTCGGTCCCACCGCCAAGGGCGAGATCCAACCCGAAGCCCTCGCCATCCTCGCCCGCGTCGGCGAGTGGCTCCGCCTCAACGGCGAGTCGGTTTACAACTGCTCCCGCGCCACCTTCATGAACAAACCCGACTGGGGCCGCTACACCCTCTCCGCCGATGGCAAAAAACTCTACGCCCACCTCTTCACACGGCCCATGGGCCCGATCGTCTTCGAAAATCTTGCCGGCAAAGTAAAACACGTCCGCTACCTCCGCGACGGCAGCGAGCTCAAAATCTCCCGCCCCTGGAACATCCCCGAAAAATGGCCCCACATCGGCGTCAACCTCCCCAGCACCCCGCTCCCCGATGAGCTCAGCACCGTCCTCGAAATCACGCTGGTGTGATGCGAGTAGGGGAGTAGGGGAGTGTCGGAGTCTCGGAGTGAGAAACTCCGATACCCCGATACTCCGACACTCCGATACTCGTGGCGAACCCCAATCACCCACCAGCGTACAACCACTGGTGCAACATGCCGTCTGAAACCAAAACTCCCAAACAATGGCCCCACCGCCTCTGGCGTATCACCCGCAGTGTCCTCCTCATCTACCTCCTAGTGCTCCTCGTGCTCTCGCTTATCCAGACCACGCTCATCTTCCCCGGCGCTGCCACCCAAGGCACGCCCGACGCCAACGTCATCGCGCCCCCCGGCACCCAACTCATCGCCCTCAAGACCGACGACGGCACCGCCATCAAGGCCCTCTTCGCCACCGCCCTCCAGCCCGACCGCTCCCCCTTCCCCGATCCCGCCGCGCGACCCTCCATCATCTTCTTCTACGGCAACGGCATGTGCCTCGCCCACACCGTCGACCAGGTCGAAATCTTCCGCCGCATGGGCGCCAACGTGATCGTCCCCGAATACGTCGGCTACGGCCTCTCCGAGGGTTCCCCCTCCGAGGAAGGCTGCTACCAATCGGCCACGGCCGCCTACAACTTCCTCGTCAAAGAAAAAGGCTTCAAGCCCGAAACCATCATCGCCGCCGGCTGGTCCCTCGGCGGCGCTGTCGCCATCGACCTCGCCGCCCGCAAGCAAGTCGGCGGCGTCGCCACCTTCTCCGCCTTCACCAGCCTCACCGACATGGCCCGCAACCTCTACCCCATCCTTCCCGTCGATCTGATCCTGAAGCACCGCTTCGAATCTGAAAAGAAGATTGCCCGCATTGATGTCCCCATCCTCATCGGCCACTCCACTTCTGACTCGATGATTCCTTACGCCATGTCGCATCGCCTCGCCGCCGCCGCCCGCGGCCCCGTCACCCGTCTCGACATCCCCGGCGACCACAACCAATTCTTCGACGCCTCCGACGAGTTACTCCCACCCGCCATGACCGCCCTCATGCAAACCGTCCAACAACGGGCCTTGGCCCTGCACCAGTGACGCAGGCTGCCGGTCGGAGATGTTGATTTTGGCGGGGCGGGGGTTGGGGGTGGGTTTTGGGGTGGGGTGGAATTTATGGGTGCTGTAAGTGATTGGGGAGATAGAGTTTACAAAATACCTAACAAAATTTGGATTTTTTTTCTTGACAGGTTTTTGCGGGGTTCGCGTTTGTTTTGGCGCGGCGTCATCCTCGTGGGTTACGCGTAATGGCGGGGATGGAGACTCCGGCTTCGCGCAGGGCGCGGCGGTAGGCGGGGAGGTGGCCATCGTCGGGCGCAAAATGGGGGAGGACTTCCGAGGCGGCAACGGCCTTGCGTTGGCGCGTTTCGAACTGCGGTTTCCACGGCTCCAAGAGGACTTCGGCGCGGAAGACGGCCCGAACCAGGATGAGGCCCTGCTGGGGTCCCCGGACACAGCGACCGCGGTAGAACCCCAACAATCTTGCGGAGAGAACTTTGGCGCAGGCCTCTTCGCGGACTTCCCGCTGGAGCGTCTGAGCCCAGGTTTCAGCGCCTTCGGGCCGCCCGCCTGGCAATTCCCATCGCGTGCCGTCGCTGCTGACGAGCAGGATGGCGCCCTGGGGCGTGACGCAGATGCCGGCGGCCCCGTGCCGCGTTCCTTCTGGCACTACGGTGGGCGCGTGCCATGAAGAAAGCCAGTCCTGACCGTTGATTTGGCTCGGCAATTCGATGCCATCAAGCAGCACCGGCGCCGTTGCAGGGGTGATTGCATGTTGGTCGGGTGAATTGGCCATGCGGGCATGATAGCCAGCGTAGGCCGACAGGGGGTAGGCGCGATGGGTAGCAGCACCAGATCACCGCTGGTACACATGGGGGGCGATGGCGCGGGTTTGGGGGAATTTGGGTACCCCTATTGCATACCCTTACCCCCTTGCACTAAAATGCTCGGCTCGCTGTGTTGCTGACGGCCTCGCAATCGCTCGGCAACCTTAAAAAAAGGAACGCGTTGTGAGTTTGCTTCTAGCGATTCACTAAGCCCGTGCCGATCGGTCGTCACCGAACCCATTTCCCGGTGACAGTGCCCATCGTCATGGGCATCAGATCGGCAACGGCTCAATTGCGTGTCACAATTGCCAGCCTTGCCCCCGACCAGAAACGTTCGCCGCGAGCACCGCTCAACGCAACTGAACGCTTCCCGGGAAATCTGTTGACTCCGCTCCCCAACATCCAAATTCAAACAAAAAACTCATACGAAGGATAACTTTATGGCCCGCGACCTTTCCAAGTTCCGTAACATCGGCATCGCCGCGCACATCGACGCCGGCAAAACCACCGTCTCCGAACGTATCCTTTTCTACACCGGCAAGACTCACAAGATCGGCGAAGTGCACGAAGGCACCGCCGTCATGGACCACCTCCAGGAAGAACAGGAACGCGGCATCACGATCACCTCGGCGGCCACCACCTGCCCGTGGTTCCTCCACGGCCCCGGCAACACCCGCCTCTCCCCGGATGACTACACCATCAACCTGATCGATACCCCCGGCCACGTCGACTTCACGGTTGAAGTGGAACGCTCGCTCCGCGTGCTCGACGGCGCTGTCGCCGTGTTCGACGGCCGCGAAGGCGTCGAAGCCCAGTCCGAAACCGTGTGGCGCCAGGCCACCAAGTACAACGTGCCGCGTCTGTGCTTCGTCAACAAGATGGACAAGATCGGCGCTGACTTTGAGTTCGTCGTCGGCACGATCCGCGACCGCCTGGGCGCCAACCCGGTGCCGATCCAGCTGCCGATCGGTGCGGCGGACACCTTCCGCGGCGTCATCGACCTGATCGAGCTGAAGGCTTATGAGTGGGATGAAGACACCAAGGGCCGCGAATGGCGCGAGATTCCGATTCCGGAAGACATGAAGGAAAAGGTTGAGCACGCCCGCAACTACATGATTGAGAAGGCGGCCGAGTGCGATGACACCCTGACCGAGAAGTACCTGAACGGCGAAGTGCTGTCGATCGAAGAGATCAAGCGCGGCCTGCGCAAGGGCACGATCTCGATCCAGATCAACCCGGTGCTGTGCGGTTCGGCCTTGAAGTACAAGGGCGTTCAGCTGCTGCTGAACACCGTTGTGTACCTGCTGCCGAGCCCGCTGGACAAGCCGCCGGTGAAGGGTTTCGACCCGCGTAAGAAGGACGTGGAGTTGGTCCGCAAGTCGGACATCAACGACCCGTTCTGCGGCATCGTGTTCAAGATCGTGTCGGACCAGCACGGCGACCTGACGTACATGCGAGTGTACTCGGGCAAGCTGGACCAGGGCGCACGCATCATCAACAGCACCCGCGACAAGCGCGAAATCGCGTCGCGTATCTGGGAAATGCACGCCGCCGACCGTAAGCCGCGTGACTACGCCGAAGCCGGCGACATCGTCGGCATCGTCGGGTTCAAGTACGGGCTGACGGGTGACACGGTGTGCGATCCGGAACATCCGATCGTGCTCGAGAAGATGGAATTCCCCGAGCCCGTGATCAGCATGTCGATCGAGCCGAAGAGCTCGAACGACAAGAACAAGCTGGGCGAGGCGCTCACGACGCTGCGGCGTGAAGACCCGACGTTCCGGTCGAACTTCGACCAGGAAACGGGCCAGACCATCATTCACGGTATGGGCGAGTTGCACCTGGAAATCATTGCCAACAAGCTCAAGCGTGACATGAAGGTGGACGTGATCGTCGGCAAGCCGAAGGTTGCGTACAAGGAAACCATCAACGGCAAGTCCGAGGCACAGGGCAAGCACGTCAAGCAGTCCGGTGGCCGCGGTCAATACGGCGACTGCTGGATTCGCATGGAACCCTACACCCCGGTGGAAGGCGACGATAGCGAAGACTCGATCCTGTTCGTCAACAAGATCGTCGGCGGCACGATTCCGAAGGAATACATCCCGTCGATCGAGTACGGCATCCGCCAGGCGGCAAAGACCGGCATTCTCGCGGGCTACCCGCTGCTGAACTTCAAGGTCGAGCTGTTCGACGGTTCGTACCACGACGTTGACTCGTCGCAGATCGCGTTCGAACAGGCGGGCATCCTGGCGCTGCGTGAAGCGGCGCGTAAAGCCAAGCCGATCCTGCTCGAGCCGATCATGAAGCTGCAGGTCGTGACGCCGATCGAGTTTGCGGGTCCGGTGCAGGGCGACTTGAGCTCGCGTCGTGCGATGATCGAGAACGCCGAGCAGCGTGGCAACACGCAGGTGATCGACGCGACGGTGCCGCTGGCGAGCATGTTCGGTTACTCGACGATTCTGCGGTCGCTGACCCAAGGCCGTGCGACGTACACGATGGAACCGCACAGCTACCACCAGGTGCCGGCGAACGTGCAGCAGGAAATTCTGGCTGCTCAGAAGTAAGCATCGTGGCGACGGAAAGTCGTTAATACAAAAGGCCCGCGTGAGCATCTCACGCGGGCCTTTTTCGTTTACCACGTTCTGATGACATCGTCGTGGGTGAAGTACATGCCGTCTTTGCCGGCGGAGATGAGCAGGCCTCTTGTGAATCCGGGTGCTGCCCATGTTGGGGGGATCGTGTTGGATGTTGTGCCGAAGAAGCTCCAGAATTCTGGGCGGGCGATGGTTGACGGTGTGACAGGGTTGTCGGCTTCGACGTAGAGGGCGTTGCTGGCGGTGCCAAAGATGACGGAGGGGGCGGCGTTGCCGGTCCCGCGGTAGTAGAGAATTTCGTGTCCGTACACGCGATCGACGAGAGTCCGTGCGCCGCTTGGCCGTGTGGTGACTTCGCCTGCGTGCGGGCAGTAGTATAAACCGGAGCCGACCACTCCGGTCGGGCCTACCAAGTACTCATGTAGGGACGCGCCGCCTTGGTTGGATGGCGGATAGGTCGCAAATGCCATGTAGTAAACTTCGCACGCATTTTGAAGGCCGTACAGCTGCTGCCTCAGCATCGTCGTTGGCGCCGGCCCGTGACGCCCCAACAGGGCTGGCACCAACAGTGCAACAATCACGGCAAAGCTGCCGCCAACAATAATCCATCCGAGTCGCTTCATGATGTCCTCCCGGGTTGAGCCATCATACCGCGCGGTGTTTTCGCGTTGCTATTCGGGGCGGTGGCGTGGAGAATTCTTGCACCTCCAGCGGTCTGTTCATTTCTGGCGAGGTGTTGCATGGAATTTGGCAATGGTCCTTGGAAAGGCGGCCGGCTTTGTGCGGCGAGTCTGTGCTACCGGGGGCTGGATGCGGCGCAGCTGCAGATGATTGCGGCGAATCATGCGGCGGTGGGGATTCGGGGCACGCTGCTGGCCACGGTGGATGAGGGGCTGGAGCCATTTCGGCAGCGGAATTGGGATGTGCGGCTGAATACGGAGGCGTTGGAAGGACCGGCGGCGCGGCATGCGGTGCCGGATGTGAAGTTGATCGAAGGCACGCTGGCCACGCATGAGTGGACGGTGTGGCTGCTGGATGGGGATAAGCTGGATGCGCTGGGGGCGGATGGGCATGCGGCGATCTTGCGGTGGCTGGGGGATTATCATGACCGGGTGTGGTGTGCCCCGGTGCGCGACATTGCGGCGTTTCGGCCGGCGTGATCAGCCGTCAGCATTTTTTTTCTTTTGCGGACCTTTCATCGACGTTACGATTCGCCGCAACCCGGAAGCCATTCGCAAAGGAGAAGCCATGCCCCAACTCGTCGACACGCCCGCCTCGGATACGTCGTATGACTACACCCAGTTGGCCTACCTGGAGATTTACGATGCGGTGTTGAATGATGATTACGCCTTTGTGGCGTACAAGGAGGCGGACAAGTCGGGGGCATCGTGGCGGGTGCGGATTAAGTCGCGGCACACGGCGGGGGCGGTGTTTGAGCCGGACGCGATGAAGTCGAATGCGCGGTCGGCCAATGCGCAGGGCAAGCCGTATTTCATCTGGGGGTACAACTTTGAGCCGTCGGCGGGGGATCCGCGGTGTATTGAATTCCGGGTGCACCAGGTGGATGGCAAGCCGGCGAAGATTGAGATTTACGCCCAGATGCGTAAGGCGGATAACACGCCAGGAGAGCAGAAATCGGTGAGTTTTGCGTGGCCGGGGTGAGGGGGGCGGGGGGAGGCGGAGGGGTAGCCAAATGTGCCTCTGTAGTGGAAATGCGCCCGCGTTTTCTGCATAATGGCTCGTCTTTTCCGTAGCCAGACGTGCGGGTTCTGCGGCTTGGGCGTTGCAGCCTGGGCGAGGGGCCCACTAACAAGGGTGCGTGCATGATTGTGATTTTGAAGCCCGAGGCCGGTGAGGACCTCGTGAAGGATATTGTTGGGCAGATCGAGGCGCTGGGTCTGCAGGCGCACCTGTCGCGCGGGCAGTTTCGCACGGTGATCGGGGTGGTGGGCGAAGAGAACAAGGTGGATGCGGAGCACCTGAAGTCGATCAACGGGGTGGAGCAGGTTGTTCCGATCATGAAGCCGTACAAGCTGGCGAGCCGCGAGTTTCATAAGGAAGACACGATCATTGAGATTCCGTGTCCGCAGGGCGGGACGGTGAAGATCGGCGGCAATAATGTGATGGCCATTGCGGGCCCGTGTGCGGCTGAAGATGAAGCGATGGTGCATCAGCTGGCGAAGGAAGTTCGCGCGGGTGGGGCGGTGATGCTGCGGGGTGGGGCGTACAAGCCGCGGACGAGTCCGTACAGCTTTCAGGGGCATGGTGAGGATGCGCTGAAGTGGCTGCGTGATGCGGGCCGGGAAAACAATATGCCGGTCATCACGGAAGTGATGGATACGCGGCACGTGTCGATCATTGAGAAGTACACGGATGTATTTCAGATTGGCGCGCGGAACATGCAGAACTTTAATTTGCTGTTTGAGGTGGGCAAGACGCGCAAGCCGGTGGTGCTGAAGCGTGGCTTGGCGGGGAGCATCAGCGAGTGGCTGATGAGCGCGGAGTACGTGCTGAGCCAGGGGAACCGGCAGGTGATCTTGTGCGAGCGCGGGATTAAGACGTTTGAGACGGCGTTGCGTTTCACGCTGGATGTGAGCGCGGTGCCGGTAGCGAAGAATTTGAGCCACTTGCCGATTATTGTGGATCCGAGCCACGCGGCGGGCGTGCGGGAATTTGTGCCGGCGCTGGCGCGTGCGGGCATTGCGGCGGGTGCGGACGGCATCATGGTGGAAGTGCACGACTGCCCGAGCAAGGCGATGTGCGACGGTCCGCAGGCGTTGTTGCCGGACGTGTTTGCGAACATGATCAAGGAACTGGACGCGATCAGCCGGGTGCTGGGCAAGACGCTGGTGAAGACACCGGCGGCGAAGCGTGAAACGGTCACGGTGTGATTGAGTGATTAAGCGATTGGCGATTAAGCGATTGGCGGGGCGGGCAATCACTGAATCGCGCAATCGCTTAATCGGTGAATAATAAGAGAGCCACGAAGCTGCGGCCCTTCGATAGACAAAGGCCGCGATGGACACGTGAACGGAAAGAAGAACGATGCGTACCCCATTTGTTGCCGGTAACTGGAAGATGAATTTGAACAAGGCCGAGGCGATTGCGTTGGCCAAGGGTGTGAGCGAGAAGGCGGCGGGCGTCGCGGGCGTTGATACCGCGGTGATTCCGGCGTTTGTGCATATCGATGCCGTCGGGCATGCCCTGGTGGGCGGCAAGACCGGCCTCGGCGCGCAGGATTTTTACTTTGAGAAGAACGGCGCCTTCACGGGCGAAGTGTCGACGGCGATGCTGACCGACCTTTGCGTGAAGTATGTGCTGGTGGGCCACTCGGAACGCCGCCACGTGATTGGCGAGACGGACGCGCTGCTGAACAAGAAGCTGCACGCGGGCATCAACGCGGGGCTGACGGTGATCCTGTGCATCGGCGAGAAGTTGGAAGAGCGGCAGGCCAACAAGACGTTTGACGTGTGCAAGACGCAGCTTGTGGAAGGGCTGAAGGGCTTGGACAAGTCGAAGGCCGGTCAGCTGGTGATTGCTTATGAGCCGGTGTGGGCGATCGGCACGGGGCTGAATGCCACGAAGGAACAGGCCCAGGAAGTGCATGCGTATGTTCGCGGCGAATTGGCGAAGATTTTCGACAAGGCGACGGCGGACGGCATTCGCATTCAATACGGCGGGAGCGTGAAGGCTGCGAACGCGGCGGAGCTGATGAGCCAGCCGGACGTGGACGGCGCGCTGGTTGGCGGCGCGGCGCTGAAAGTCGATGAATTCCTCGGTATCATCACGGCTGCTGCAGCTGCGAAGCGGAAGTGATAACTCCAGTTTTCAGGATCAGGAGCCGCGCGGCGATGCCGACGGCCTCTTGAGACTGGAAGCACGCTAAGAACTCGAAACGGGAACCCCGGTCATGACCTACGCCCTTACCATCGTTTTCATCCTTGTTTCCATCCTGATGATTCTTGTCGTGCTCGTCCAGAAGGGGCGCGGCGGCGGGTTGTCGGGCGCCTTTGGCGCTGGCGGCGGCGGGTCCACCACGGCGTTCGGCACCAAGACGGGCGACGTGTTCACGACGATCACGGTGATCCTGTTCGCGGTCTTTCTGCTGTTGGCGATCTGGCTGAACTACCGCTACGAGGGCACGGGCATGCGGGCGGCGACGGCACCGGCGATCGGTATGCCGACGACTGCACCGGGCGCCGGCGGCGGAACGGGCGGTACGCCGCTCGACCTGGGCGGCCTCAACCTCGACACGCCCCCGGCATCGCAACCGAAGTAAGCGTTCGGGAATCCGAGGACGCACAGCAATTCCGTTTTCCGCACCCACCGAAAGAAATTCATGCTCACTTCAATGACGGGTTTCGGTACTGCTTCCGGGCAGCGTGATGGCATCACCTGCACGGTTGAAGTGCGCACGGTGAACAACCGGTTTTTCAAGGCGCTGGTGAAGCTGCCGGACAAGCTTGCCCCGCTGGAGCCGCTGATTGATGCGGTGATGCGTGAGTCGATTCTGCGCGGGTCGGTGACGCTGACGGTGTCGGTGAGGGATGATCTTTCGACCGGCAGTGTGACGATCAACCAGGCGGTGCTGGATACGTACGTGAAGCAGATTGAAGACCTGCGGACCCGCATCACCGGTGACAAGCATGTGGAGTTGGCGGGGCTGCTGAACCTGCCGGGCGTGGTGGAGGCCGGCGAAGACACGGCCGAGTATGTGGCCACCCACCAGGCGCTGGTGCTGGGGCTGGTGAAGGACGCGCTGGCGAAGCTGGCGGAGATGCGGAAGAAGGAAGGCGCGGCCCTGTGGGCGGACCTTTCGAAGCATTTGGACATTATCCGCGCGGCGTTGGTGCAGATCAGCCAGTTAGCGCCGAATGTCGTTAAGAACTATCACGAGAAGCTGCGGGCCCGGGTGCTGCAGATGGTGTCGGACGCCCGGCTCAGCCTTTCCGACCAGGATTTGCTGAAGGAAGTGGCGCTGTTTGCGGACCGTGCGGATATCTCGGAAGAGATCACGCGGTTGGGCGGGCACCTCGACCAGTTCACGAATGTGTGCCAGAAGGAAACGGGCGCGGGGCGGAAGTTGGACTTCATCGCCCAGGAAATGCTGCGGGAAGCGAACACCATTGCCAGCAAGGCGAACGACGCGACGATTGCCCGGCTGACGGTGGACATTAAGAGTTGCATTGATCGGATCAAAGAGCAAAGTGCCAATGTGGAGTAGCGGAATTGAGAGTTCAGAATTCAGAACGTAGCTGGTCTGAATTCTGGACTCTGAATTCTGAATTGCGAGTTATGGACACCGGATTGCTAATCTTTGTCAGTGGCCCGTCGGGTGTGGGTAAGTCCACGGTTTGCCGACGACTGGCGGTGGAGTTGCCGGCGGAATTTGCGGTGAGTGCGACGACGCGGGCGGGGAAGCCGCAGGATGCGTTCGGGAAGAAGTACCAGTTTGTCGAGGAGCCGGAGTTTCGCCGGCTGCTTGAGAATGGTGCCTTTTTAGAGTATGCTTATGTGTTCGGCAATTGGTACGGCACCTTGAAAAAGCCGGTCGAAGACGGGCTGGCAGCAGGCAAAATCATACTGCTCGAGATCGACGTGCAGGGCGCGATGCAGGTGCATAAGCTCTTTCCTCGCGCCATGGGCGTCTTTATTCTGCCGCCGTGTGAAGAGGACCTGCTGAGCCGGTTGCGGAGCCGCGGTCGTGACGACGAAGCCACGATTATGAGGCGGTTTGCGGAGGCGCAGCAGGAGATTCGCACCGCGAAGGCCAGCGAAATCTACGACCTGATGGTCGTGAATGAAGACAATGGGGTGGACAAGACAGTTGAGACGATTCGCAAGGCGATCGGGAAGTTTAAGGACGACCCGACCTTGTTTTGATGACAGAGACGGCCCGGCAGATGGGTTTGGACTTAGGAGCAGAAAATGATCGAAGCCCTGAAGAGCGACGAAATCGTGCACAAACTCGGCGGCCGCTTTAAGGTCTGCGCCTTGGTGCAACACCGCTGGGTGGAACTGCTGAACGGCGCGCGTCCGCTGGTGGAACGCAACGGCCGCAGCGACCTAGAACTGATCATCGCGGAGATTCTCGAAGGCAAGATCGGGATCGACTACGAGAAGTCGCCGGGCATCACCGACCCGAAGAAGGCACTGGGCGAAGACGTCTAAGCACGTCCACTGCAATTGCGATAGTAAGAAAGGCTCGATGCAGAAGCGTCGAGCCTTTTTCATTTTACGCCGATGGTGCGGGCGCCCTGAATTTTCATGTCCACCTGTGCTACAATGCGTGCGGGTAGCAGATGATGGCGTTTGTGGAAGGGTCGCTCATGAACCGAGCGTGCTACCTGGTCGTGGTGTTGTTGTTGCTGTGTGCTGGCGTTGTCTCCGCGCAGAATAAGCCTGACGAAAAGAAGCCGGCGCCGCTGGCTCCCCCTTTCAAATGGGCGCGTCCTGAGAATGTTTCCGACGAGATGATCGTCGCGAGCATGCAGAAGGGCGTCGACTATCTCCTGTCGAAACAGAAGAACGGTTCATGGGAGGACATTAAGCCGGATGACAAGCATACGCGTTATGCGGGCGGCATCAGCGCCTTTGTGACGTATGCGCTTCTCCATGCCGGCAAGAGTCTTCCGAACGAACGCCGCCTGGCGCTCTCCAGCGACGAGATGAAGGCTGCGGTCGAGTACGTCAAGACGATCCGCAACAACACGACCTACGTTCGGGCGTACCAGCTGGCCACGCTGGCGCAGCTGCCCAAGACGCAGCAGAACCAGGCCATGCTTCGCGCGTTGGCCAATCCGCTGCCAACGGGATTTGGTCCGCGGGGTCACGGGTACTTTATTCCGTGGGGCGCCGGTGGCCCCAACCCCACGCCCGATGCCTCAAACACGCAGATCGCCCTGCTGGCGGCCATGGAGATAGATGCCGTCGGCATTGAGCTTCCGCTGGCCTATTGGCAGGCCCAGAACAACTACTGGCGCCGCGCTCAACGGCCTGACGGTTCATGGAATTACCGTCTGCCCGAGGACCACAAGGATGACAAGCCCAGCGAACACGCGATGACCGTCGCCGGCCTTGCGTCGCTGTACATTCTGCAGGAACAACTTGACACCAACGTCGGCCTGGTCGCCAAGCCTGACCGGCATATCGATAACGCGCTCGCGTGGCTCGACAAGAATTTCAAGAAGGACACGCCCTTCAGCGGCCGCGAGACGCTGCACTATTACGTTTATACCCTTGAGCGCGCGGGGCTTGCCGCCGGCCGCAAATATATCGGCGGTGTTGATTGGTACCGCGCTGCGGCGGCCCGCGTGCTGCAGGAGCAGCAGGCGGATGGCCGCTGGGCGCCCGACAACGTCTGGTTTGATCTGGACAATCCGTACGTCACGACCAGCATGGCGTTGATCTTCCTGGCCCGCGGCCGCAACCCAGTTGCGTTCAACAAACTTGAATATGAGGGCAACACCTGGAACGCACGGGCCCGCGATGTGGCGAACGTGACGTCGTGGATGAGCCGCAACCTGGAGCGTCCGGCCAACTGGCAGGTAGTTGACCTGAAGAGCAATCCGGAGGACTGGCTGGATGCGCCGGTGCTGCTGATCACGGGGTCGGCGGATCCGAAGTTTTCAGATGAGGACTTGAAGAAGCTGCGGGCCTTCGTGGATGCGGGCGGCGTGATTTTTTCAACCGCGGATGGCAACACCGCCGGGTTCACCACGGCGATGCAGAACTACGTCATGAAGATGACGAATAATCAGTATGAACCGCGGCAATTGCCGGATGATCATCCGGTTTTTGGTGCGTGGCTGAAGGTGAAGCAGCCGCCCAAGATGCTCGGCCTTTCCAATGGCGTGCGCGAGTTGTGGATTCACAGCACGGTGGACCTGGGCGCGGCGTGGCAGCGCAAGGCGATCGCCACGCCGGATCCGTTTCATGTGGCGGCCAATGTGTTCTTCTACGCGGCGGGCGGCGCGGATGCGATGCGGCCGCGCCTGAAGAGCACGCACATCGCCATGCCCAAGGGCGAGGTGAAGGTGAACATCACGATGGGGCGGCTGGAGTATGCGGGCAACTTTGACCCCGAGCCGGGCGCGTGGCCGCGGTTCAGCCGCGTGCTGCGGAGCGAAGGCATCGGCCTGACGGTTGAGAATGTGAAGTTGGAAGCGCTGGATGTGAAGAAGACGCCGATCGTGCACATGACGGGGACGACGGCCTTTACGTTGAGTGAGGAGGCGCAGGCGGCGCTGAAGAAGTTTATCGCGGACGGTGGCACGCTGATCGCGGACAATGCGGGCGGCAACAACGCGTTTGATGAGGCCTTCAAGAAGATGCTGGGTGCGCTGCTGCCGGATGCGCCGCTGATGCCGCTGGCGGCGGAGCATCCGCTGTTTGGGGATGGTTTCGCGGGTGGCCAGAAATTGGGCCCGCCGCAGTACCGTCGCGAGTTCATTCTGCGTAATGGCCGGCAGAATACGCCGGTGATTCTTGCCGCCACGGTGAATGGCCGTGCGGCGGTGCTCTACTCGCCGGCGGATGTTGCGAGCGGTTTGCTGGGCACGCAGACGCTGGGGATTCTTGGCTTCACGCCGGCGGGCTCGCACGAGATGGCCCGGCAACTGCTGACGTATGCTGCGAGCACCAGTAAGCCGGCCCCCGCGGGCAAGAAGTGACGCCTTTGCATTGGCCTGAGTTTGTGCTGCTGGCGCCACGCGGGTTGTGGGGGCGCCGGCAGACCATTTCGTGAAACAAAACGCCTTCGTCGACGTATAGAGTCTACCTACTGTTTCTGCTGAAAGGTTCGATGATGAGAAACATTTCGCGTGTCGTGTCTCTGGCCCTGGTGACGGCGGTGGCAGCTGTTGTCCACGCGAAGGGGCCGGAGGTATACACCGAAGATGGCTTGATCAAGATGAAGCCCCCGCAGGTGGATGCGCAGTTTAAGAACAAGGGGTGGACCGATGCGGATGAGAAGGGCTTTTGGCAGCGGGCCAATCTGACGATCAAGGCGTTCAAGGGCGCCAGCGATCCGCGACTGTCAGGCGAGGGCGAGAAGTGGTCGTACCCAAAGCAGATGTTGAATTATCTCTCCGGCAATCGCGATGCGGCGATCGATTTTCTCAGCACGCCGGACACGGAGGCCGGGAGCGATCATGCGTACCTCAAGGGCGTCGATTTGTATTGGTCGTTCACGCTGAAGGGGCAGGCACGCAAGTTTTTCATGTTTGGTGATGAGCTGCGCCCGGGCGTGAAGCAGAACATGATTGAGGGGGCGAAGATCTGGACGGCGGAGGACCCGCGGCCGAATTTTGAGCTGATCCTGCTGATGGATGATCCGCACAAAGAGGTGCAGGACTATGCCTTTGACGCGATGAAGCGGTCGAAGCTGCGCCTCGAAGAGAACTGGGCCGGCAGCGTGGGCGATGAGCTGCGCGCGTGGGCCAAGGGCGCGAAAGAGGACCGCGCCAGCAAGATCAAGGTGATCGGCGACCTGGTGGAGAAGTACAAGGGGCAGGAATTTGGCCGCGATATTGCGAAGTGGACGCAGTGGTGGGCGGACTTTGCGCAGCATGACTGGATGGTGCTGGAGGAAGTTGAGCGGATCATGAACATTAAGCCGCATCCGCGGTACAAGTTCGGCCGGCCGGGGGCGATCGGCGAGGACTTTTCGCCAGCGGCGCGTGGTTATTGGGTGGATGCACGCAATACGGACAATCTGCGCGCGATGCGCGAGACGACGGTGTACCTGATGGCGGAAGCGGTGGGGAACGAACTGACGCGGAAGATTTATAAGGAACGCATCAAGCGGTTTGTGCAGGCGTGTTATGACATTGGCATGGGCGAGTGGGATTCGGAAAATTATTTGTCGCACACGACGGTGCCGTACCACAACCTGTACGACTTTGCGGTTGATCCTGAAGTGAAGATGCTGGCGAAGGCGTTTTTGGATTGGGTGTACACGGCCAACGCAATGAAGTATTACCGCGGTGGTTTTGGCGGGCCGACGAAGCGTGATTACGGCGGGGCGTGCCGGGTGTTCGGTTCATCGCCGGCGCTGCTGATGTACATCTGGGCGGGTGATGCGTCGATCGAGCCGAAGAATGAGGCGGAGATTGATGTGCATGCGATTACCAGTGCGTACCGGCCGCCGGCGGCGGTGATGGGGCTGGCGCGCAAGCAATTCAAGAAGCCGGTGGAGTTTCACAACACGAAGCCGACGTATTCGAATTGGTTTCCGGGGGCGGATGCGAAGCCGGAATTTTTCGAGACGATGTTTTACAGCGACAGCTATTACCTGGGCACAGCGGTGAGCGCGAGCGGCGCGGGCGATGTGGGGGCGTTTAAGTTGCTGGCGTACAACACGGCGCGCAGCGTGGATTATTTCCTGGCCAACTCGGGGCGCAAGATCAACAGCAAGAACGGCGGCGACCAGATCGCGCAGTATCGCAACCTGTGCGTGTTTTTGAATGGGCGCGGGCAGCAGTTTATGTTCCAGATCCCGGACAGCGCGAAGCAGTCGACGGAAGACGGCGTGGTGTTCATTGAGATGGAACGGACGTACTTAGCGTTGCGGCCCATCAATATTGGCGGGCTGGAGAAGCAGGGGGGCGGCGGGCGCGGTGGGCCGCCGGCGGGCGATGGATACTACGTGGCCAAAGGGGGCGGGGGGGTGACGGGTTTTGCACTTGAGATCGGCGAGGAGAGCGTGCACAAGGATATCGGCGCGTTTAAAGCGGCAGTGAAAGCGAAAAGCAAGCTGACGCTGGACGGGGACAAGGCGAAGCTGGTCGGGACTGATGGCCGTGTGTTGGAGGTGACGTACAACCGCGAGAACGATCTGCCGGTGGTGATGCGTGACGGCAAGCCGCGTGACTGGTCGAAGGAATTCGATATGTACAAGGCGGTGGATGTGGCCGAGGGGGATGCACCGCTGATGCAGGGCTGGAAGAAGGGTGAGTTGCGCATCAACGCGGCGGGCCAGCGGTTTACGCAGACGATCGACAAGGACGGCAAGGTTGTGGCGAAGTTTGAGTGAGTGTTAGACGCGTTTTTCTTCGAGCAGGCCCTGCAGCATTTTGAGGGCTTCCCACGCCTGCATGGGCGACATGCGGTTCATGTCGAGGGCGCGGAGTTGGGACAGGGCCTGTTCGGTCTTGGAGTCGAACATGCCGAGCTGGGGCGTGACGTTGGTGGCCGCAGCACGGACGCGGCCGGCCTTGTTGACGTGCACGGCGAGTTGGCTCATGAGTGCGCGGGCGCGGGTGATGACGCTGCGCGGCACGCCGGCGAGGCGCGCCACCTGTACGCCATAGCTGCGATCGGCACTGCCCGGCGCGATGCGATGCATGAAGACCACGGACTCCTCCCACTCGCGCACGAGGACGTTGTAGTTGGCGACGGCGGTCGAGGTGTCGGCGAGCTCGGTCAGTTCATGGTAGTGGGTGGCGAACAGCGTGCGGCACTTGCTGGTGTCGGCCAGGAATTCTGCGATCGCCCAGGCCAGGGCGAGGCCGTCGAGCGTTGAGGTGCCGCGGCCGATCTCGTCGAGAATGACAAGCGACTCTTCGGTCGCGTGGTGCAGAATGTTGGCGGTCTCGGTCATTTCGACCATGAAGGTGGATTGGCCGCCGGCGAGGTCGTCGGAAGCGCCGACGCGGGTAAAGATGCGATCGACGAGGCCGATGGCGGCGGACTTGGCGGGAATGAACGAGCCGGCCTGGGCCATGAGCACGAGCAGCGCCACCTGGCGGATGTAGGTTGATTTGCCGGCCATGTTGGGGCCGGTGATGAGGTGCAGCGTGGCCTGGCCGTCGTTGAAGGCGCTGTCGTTGGGCACGAACTTTTCGCCGAGGGTTTGTTCAACCACGGGGTGGCGGCCGTCGGCGATGACGAGGGCGCGGTCGTCGGTGATTTCGGGCCGGCAGTAACGGCGTGTGCGTGCGAGGTGGGCGAGGCCGCAGAAGACGTCGAGAGCGGCGGCGGCGGCGGCGAGACGCTGCAGCACATCGACCTGGTCGGCCAGCGAGGTGCGCAGCTGTTCGTAGAGTTCCTGCTCCAGGGCGAGGCTGCGTTCCTGGGCAGTGAGAATGTCGCTTTCGTATTGCTTGAGCTCGGGGGTGATGTAGCGCTCGGCGTTTTTGACGGTTTGCTTGCGTACAAACTCGGCTGGGATTTTCGCGGAGTTGGCGTTGGTGACTTCGATGTAGAAGCCGAAGACTTTGTTGTAGCCGACCTTGAGCGTGCTGATTTTGGTTTGCTCGATGAGCTTGCTTTGGTATTCGGCGAGGAAGGTGCGGCTATCGCGCGAGAGGGCGCGGAGGCGGTCGAGCTCGGCGTTGTAGCCGTCGCGAATGACGCCGCCGTCGCGCAGGTGCGAGGGGGGCTCATCGCAGACGGCATCGCGCACCACGCCGGCGATGTCGTGGGCCTGCTGGGCGAGTTCAACGAGATCACGCCAGTGGTCTTGCGTGGTGGCGGTGGCGACCATCGCAGCACAGGCGGCCAGCGTGTCAAGGGAGCGGGCGAGCGCGCACAAGTCGCGCGGGCTGACGCGGCGCACGCACACACGCGCGGCGATGCGTTCCACGTCGGAGCAGTCAGAAAGCGCGGCCCGTACCTGGTTGAGTAGTTGGTCATTCTCAACCAGCTGGGCGATCGCATCCTGGCGGCGGACGATTTCGGCGCGGTCCTTCAGGGGGTAGCAAAGCCAGTTGCGCAGCAACCGTGCGCCCATGGGCGTTTGCGTGCGGTCGATGGCGTGGACGAGCGAGCCCTCGGCCGTGTTGCTGCGGAGGGTGCGCAGCACTTCGAGCGAACGCAGGCTGATGGGGTCGATCACGAGATGCTTCTGGCGTTCAAACGTGCGCGGCGGCTGGAGGTGTTCGAGCGAGGTCTTCTGTGTTTCATGCAGATAGGCCACGATGGCGCCGGCGGGGCGGAGGGCGAAGTCTTTTTCTTCGTCGTAGCCGAAGCCGGCGAAGGTGCTGACGCCGTAATGTTGTTTGAGCGTCTGTACCGCGTGGTGGCTGTCGAGCTGCCAGGCCGGGCGCGAGGTGAGGGCGGTGCGGAGCATGTCGCGCAGTTGCGCGGCGTATTCGGGCACGTGGTGATCGGCCGTCTCGGCGTAGATCAGTTCGCGCGGGCGGAGGCGGTTGAGTTCATCAAGGCAGGCGGCAAAGGTGCCGGTGAAGGTGCGGAACTTGCCGGTGGAAAGTTCGCACCAGGCGATGGCCGCCAGCGGTGACTCGGTCCGCTGTTTTTTGTCCTCGGCCTTTTCGTTGGTGACCACGATTGCCGCGATGAAACTTTCTTCGCGGGCGTCGAGCATGTTCTCTTCGGTGAGTGTGCCGGGCGTGACGAGCCGCGTCACTTCACGTTTGATCAGGCCCTTGGCGGTCTTGGGGTCTTCCATTTGTTCGCAGATGGCGACCTTGAAACCCGCGGCGATCATGCGATGCAGGTAGCTGTCGAGAGCGTGATAGGGCACGCCAGCCATGGGAATGGGATTCTCACCTTTTTGCCGGGCGGTGAGGGCGACGCCGAGGACGCGAGCGACCGTGCGGGCGTCTTCGTAGAAGCATTCATAGAAATCGCCCATGCGGAAAAAAAGGATGGCATCGGGGTACTGCAGCTTGTACTGCTGGTACTGCCGCATGGCGGGCGTCAGCGTCGAGGGGTCGACGGCATGGATAGATTCGCTCGAGAGCTTCTGGCTCATAGGGTTGGCAGTTTACCACGAACCGGGCATAGCGGGTGGGGGCATGCCGTGTCATTTCATCAGGTCGTCCATGTCGATGCGGTCGATATCGGTGCGGTCGAGGTCGGAGAGTTCGCGCGGCTGCGTGCCGGGCTTGAAGCCGAGTTCTTCGAGCCACAGTTCAGTTTCGGCGTCGCCGCTGGTGCCGCTGGTTTTGCCTTGCGGCAATTGCTGGCGGGCGCGGCGGCGGTTGTCGCTCTGGCTCTGGACGAGCTTATCGAGCAGCGTTTCGCAGCTGATGGCGTTGGCAAAATTCTTGCGGGCGTGCAGCACCACGGCGCGGTCGTTCGAGACGACGGTCACTTTCTTGCGGTGGGGGTGCAATTCAACAAGTTGGCCAATCACATCATCCGCGCTGACGCCAGCGCCGGAGTAACGCAGCGTGACTTCGGGGACTTCATCCTGTGAGGGTTCATCGGGCTTAGGACGGCCATCGAGTACGAGCGTGACCTTGCCGCGAATCGCGCCGCAGCCGGCGAGCCAATCGCACAGGCGGCGGACATTGAGATCGCGAAACACGCCCCCCATGGCCTGGCCCGCGTGCACGCAGTTGTAAGTGTCGATGAGCAACATGAGATTACTGTAGCAATGGGCCCAGGTGATGGCGAATCATTGACGTGACTCACTGATTAAGCGAGCCTTGGCGGCACGCACAGCCTGGTGCAGTTTCTTCTGAAGGAGCGACTTCGCAGGCAGTGCGGTCATGTATTCCGCCACGCGAATGCCACTGTTGGCCAGACGCAGCAACTCGACATGTTCGTCTGATTTGCCGGCACAAAGAATCAAACCAATGGGCGAGTTCTCGCCGACACAACGTTCATGTTTGTCCAGCCAGTTCAGATACAGTTCGAGCTGGCCCTTATCGGCAGCCTGGAAGCGGCCAAGCTTGAGATCGATGGCCACCAGGCACTTAAGCCGGCGATGAAAGAAGACCAGGTCAATCACATAATCCTGGTGATCAATGGCGATGCGTTTCTGGCGTGCAACAAAAGAGAAGCCCTCGCCAAGTTCAAGCACAAAGCGTTCAATCTCCCGCAAAATCGCCGATTCAAGGTCCTTTTCAGAATAGGTATCAGCGAGATTGAGGAACGAAAGTATGTAAGGATCGCGGAAAACGAGGTCAGGCGTAACCGCATCTTTCTCCCGCAGACCCGCAAGTTCCTGTTTGATAAGCGCGGTCGGCTTCTTGGAGATCGCCGTGCGCTCGTAAAGCATGGACTGAATACGCTCATGCAGTGTACGTGTGGACCAATTCTCAAGCCGTGTCATCTCAATATAGAACTCGCGTTGCAGCGGATCCGGAAGGTAGATAATCTCCTTGATGTGCGACCACGACAATTTTCTCCGCAGTGCGGAGACAATCTTCGGATCGGCAAAAATCTGAGCGAAGTGAACCATGTGCCGAAGCGATTTTTCGGAAAAGCCATCGCCATATTCGCGGCTCAATTGTCTCGACAGTGCGGAGACAATCTCTTTGCCATACTCCGCGCGCTTCTCCCTGAGCACATCCTGGCGTATGCGGGTGCCGATCTGCCAGTAAAGAGCAACCAGTTCACTGTTGACGGTTTGCGCAATGTTAGAGCGGGCTGATTCAATCAGCGTGCGGACATCGCGCACCAACGAGGGAGAGAGGCCGGTGACGCGTTTCACGGCGACTTCGGGCTTGATGATGCTCTTGCTCGTTCGCTTCTTCACGATGCTCCTGATGTGTTAACGCTGATACACCACGCGCCCGGCCACGATCGTTGCCTTCACGCGGCCTTTGACGTTCCAGCCGTTGAAGGGGGTGTTGCGGCTCTTGGAGGCGAACTTCGTCGCGTCGATCGTCCACGCCTCAGTGGGGTCGAAGATGGTGACGTCGGCGGTTGCGCCCTTGGCCAGCGTGCCGCGACCTTCAAGCTGCATGACCTTCGCGGGGACGATCGTCATTTTCTCGATCATCTGGGCCAGCGTGAGGTGGCCGGGCTCGACGAGCGCCTTGATGTACAGCGGCAGCGCGGTCTCGAGGCCGACGATGCCGAAGGGGGCCTTGTCGAATTCAAGTTCTTTTTCTTCGCGGGTGTGCGGTGCGTGGTCGGTGGCGAGGCAGTCGATCGTGCCGTCCACCACGCCGCGGATGCACGCCTCGATGTCCGCCTGCGTGCGCAGCGGCGGGTTCATTTTGTAATGCGTGTCGTAGGTGGCGCAGCATTCATCCGTCAGCAGCAGATGGTGCGGCGCCACTTCCGTTGTCACCGGTTGGCCCAGCTTCTTCGCCTGCCGCACCAGGTCCACCGCGCCTGCCGTCGAAATGTGCTGCACGTGGTATCGCGCCCCGATGCGGCTGTTGAGCAGCAAATCGCGCGAGATCATCAATTCCTCCGCCGCCGCCGGCAGACCGCCCAGGCCCAGCTTGGCAGCCATCAGCCCCGCGTTCATCGGACCGCCCGTCAGCGTTGGCTCTTCGCAGTGCTGGCTCAGCACGCTGCCGAGCATCTTGATGTACTGCAGCGCCTTGAGCATGACGGCCGCTGACCCCACGCCCACGCCGTCGTCTGAAAAGCCCACCGCCCCGGCTCCCTGCATCAGCGACATCTCGGCGAGTTCCTCCCCCTTGCGCGCCTTGGTGATCGCGCCGATCGGCAGCACGTGGCACAGATTCGCCCGTGCGGCTTGTGTGAGGACGAATTCGATCTGCGTGGCATCATCCAGTGCCGGTTGCGTGTTGGGCATGCAGCAAACGGTGGTGAAACCGCCCGCGACGGCGGCCGCGCTGCCGGTGGCGATCGTTTCCTTCGCCTCCTGGCCGGGCTCACGAAAATGCACATGAATGTCGATCAGCCCCGGCGTGATCACGCACCCGCGGCAATCGATCTTCTGCGCGTTGGGCGCAACTTGCTCCAAGCCAGTGCCGATGTCGGCAATCTTGCCGTCAACGATCAGCACCTGCGCATCGCGTTCGAGTTTCTGTGACGGGTCAACAACCTTGCCGCCGGTAAGAAGAATTTGCTGCGTATTCATGCCGGCCGAGTATAAAGGTCGGCCGCAAAAATCGCGAGACGGCGCTTAGCTCGCTTCGCGGAACTGGTTCTCATACAGGCGGCGGTAGGGGAGGCATGTCGCCAGCAATTCATCGTGTTTGCCGACACCGGCAACGCGGCCGGCATCGAGACAGATGATCAGGTCGGAGTTGATTACCGTCTGGAAGCGGTGGGCGATCATCAGCACGGTGCGGCCGACGGTGAACTCGCGCAGGGCCAGCGTAATCTTCATTTCGCTGTCGGAGTCAATCTGGCTCATTGCCTCGTCGAGGATGAGAATCGTCGGGTCGTGCAGAATTGCGCGGGCGATGGCAATACGCTGCTTTTGTCCGCCGCTCAGCCGCATGCCATGCTCGCCGACCATGGTCTGGTAGCCATCGGGGAAGGTGCTGATGAACTCATCGGCATAGGCCCGCCGTGCGGCCTCGACAACCTGCTCCTGCGTGGCGTGGCGCGTGCCGTAGGCAATGTTGTTGTAGATGGTGTCGGCGAACAGCAGCGTGTCCTGCGTGACCAGGCCGATCTGCTTGCGCAGACTGCGCAGCGACACGGTGCTGATGTCGACGCCGTCGATCAGCACACTGCCCGACGTCGGCACATACAGCCGCGGCAGCAGGTTCAGCAGCGTCGTCTTGCCGCTGCCGTTGCCGCCCACGATCGCCACGTTCCTGCCGGCGGCGATTTTGACGTTGATGTTCTTGAGCACCACTTCATCATGGCCGGGGTAGGAGAACGTGATGTCACGAAACTCGATGGATTCGCGGTGCCGCGGCAGCTTCGGCAAGCTGTGGTTGTGGTTCGGCTCCGACGGCGTGTCGATAATCTCAAACACCCGCGCCGAGGCGGCATTCGTGTGCTGGACCTTCGCGTTGACATCCGAAAGCTTGCGGACGGGTTCGAGCATTGCCGCGAAGCAGGCCAGAATGGTGAAGAATGCCTCGCGGTCGATCTTGCCCTGCAGCACCATGTGGGCCGCAAACACCATGGGAATCGATGTGAGCACAATGGCCAGGGTCTCGATCGTCGGCCGCGAGAGTGCGTTGTAATGGTTCATGCGAATCTGCTCTTTAAGCAGTTGCTTGTTCACGCGGGCAAAGCGGCGGCGTTCGTAACCTTCCGCGCTGTAAGCCTTCACCACGCGGGCGCCGATCAGCGTCTCGTTGATCACCGCGAGCATGCCGGACCAACTCTCGAGTGCCCGCCTGCTGGCGCGGCGCATCCGCTTTGAAAACTTGTGGATGATGATCCCGAGCAGCGGCATCGACAGCACCACCAGCAGGCACAGCCGCCAGTCGAGCCACATCGCCAGGCCGAACGCACCGACCGCCTTGATCGGTTCCTGGATCGCCTTGCCGAACGCCATCGCCACGCCTTCGGTCAGCGTGCCGGTGTCGGCGGTAAGGCGGCTCATGAGATCGCTGGTTCCCTTGCGGGCGAAATAGCTTGTCGGCAGCGCCACGACGCGGTCGTACATCCGCCGCCGCAGGTCCATGACCACGCGGTTAGCGATGCTCATGCCGATGTGCTGCTGAAAATAACGGAAGATCGAGCCGATGACGCACAGCACGATGAAGAACAACACCACGGCGATGAGCGCCTGCGTTGGTTGCGTCGGCAGCAGGTCAATCACGTTGACAAACATGCGCGTGTGCCAGCTCAGCTCGTTGGCGGTCACCGGCACCGGGCCCACATCCGCAACATGCAGCGTCAACGTCGATCCGGGCTCCGCATGGGCGATGACGCGAATCATCTCCTGCCAGCCGGTGACATCACGTTCGGCCACTTCGCCGTCACGATCGGGCGCACGTCCCTGCACGCGGTTGATGCGCCGGTTCACTTCGCCAACAGGTTTAAGCTGTTCGGCCGCGCCGGCATTCGCCACGCTGACGATCAGGCCGTATTCGTCCTTGCCCTTTTTCTCGGTGCGGCGGACGGTCGTGTCGAGATCCAGGATCTGCACGTTGAGGCGCTTGTCCGCGCCTTCGCGGTTGGCCCAGCCATGCACGCCCTCAACCGAGGTGAAGATCTTCATCACCGGCAGCATCACGCCCACGCCGGCCGCGTACGACAAGCCCACGCCAAAGGCGCAGATGATGCTGATGATCACCGACCAGCGGTACGGCCATGCGCCGCGCAGAACTCGCCACCAACCTTGCATAGCACCTCAGACGAAACCAGTGTCGTGATCGCACCCGATGTTGCGATGCGTAATACGCGTCGTGAACTCAAGTGAGCCGCACATCGTATCGAAATAACCGCTCGAATGACAGGCCTCGGCCCTCTGTTGTTACAGCCGCTTGAGGTGGAAACCGCCATCCACATTGATGACTTCACCCGTCGAGAACGGCAGCAACCCCTGGGCAATCGCCACGATCGCCTTTGCGATGTCGCCCGGTTGGCCCCACCGCGCGATCGGCGTCATGCCTTCAGCAATCAGCTTGTCATACTTGGCCTTCACCGGTCCGGTCATGTCGGTTTCGATCACACCCGGGCGAATCTCGTAAACATTGATGCCGTATTCCGCGAGGCGGGCCGCATACAGCGAGGTCATCATGCCCAAGCCGGCCTTGGCGATGCAGTAATCACCGCGGTTCACCGATGCCGTGTAGGCACTGATCGAACTGACCGTCACGATCGCGGGCAGCGCATCGGTCCGCGATTGCTTGATCATCTGGTTGGCCACCAGCTGCGTCAGAAAATACGGCCCCTTCAGGTTGATGTTGATGAGCCGGTCGAACGATTCTTCGCCTGCCTCCAGGATGTCAGCCCGCACATTGGGGGCGACGCCGGCGTTGTTTACCAGCATGTCGATGCGGCCGAACTTTTCGACCGCGGCGTGCACGAGCTTCTTGCGGTCAGCGCTGCTGGACACATCCGCCTGCACGGCCAAGGCTTTGCCGCCCAACTCCTTGATGAGCTTCACCACCTCGTCGGCCGCGCCGGCGTTCGAGGCATAGTTCACTACCACGCTGTGTTTAAGACCACCCAGCGCGAGCGCAATTCCCCGCCCGATGCCGCGCGAACCGCCCGTCACAATCGACACTTGAGACATGCTTCACCTTTCAATCGGACAAACCTCCGCATGATAACGCCCCTTCACGCCGCGCGCAAGCACCAGTGACGGTCCGGTGGTGAAGAGGCGGGGCGCGGTCTAGAATGTCGCGTCCTTCTTGATGGAGTCTGGTTAAGCTATGCCCGAGCTGCCGCCGCATAACCGGTTGGGATTGAATTACCGCAAGGTCCCCGCACGCAAAGTCATCATCGACGGCGGCATCATCGATGCCCACAACCACACCCGCGACCCCGCCCTCACCCAGATTATGGTCGATGCCGCCAACGCCTACGGCATCTCCTCCTTCTACACCATGTGCCCGCTAGAGCATGCCCCCGCACTTGCCGAAAAATTCGCCGGCAAGTTCAAATTCATCGCCATCCCCGACTGGAAGAGCGCCACCGCCTCCGAAGCCTTCATCACCGACTGGCTCAAACGCCTCGACGCCTTCGCCGCCCCGCCGCTGAACTCACGCCTTATCAAGTTTCACATGGCCCCCGGCACCCAAAAACGCTGGGGCATCAATCTCGATCATCCGCTCATCCAGCGCGTGGCCGATCACGCCTACAAACTCGGCTACCACTTCATGTCCCACTTCGCCGATCCCAAGGCCTGGTTCTACGGCACCGGCAACTACGCTGACGGTTCCTTCGGCAGCTTCGATTCCCAGTTCGCCATGCTCGAGCGCTTCCTCGAAAAATACCCCGACCGCATCCACCTCGGTGCACACATGGGCGGCAGCCTCGAAAACATCGACGCCCTCGCCAAGCGCTTCGACAAGTTCCCGCACTACGTCGTCGACACCTCCGCCACCAAGTGGATCGTCCGCGCCGTTGCGGAGCAAAGCGTGCAGGCCGTCAAGGATTTCATCATCCATTACCAGGACCGCATCATCTTCGGCAGCGACCTCGTCGTCGGCGACAAATACGACTGGGACCACTACGCCAGCCGGTATTGGGTCCATCAGAAGCTTTGGGAAGAAGACTACCGCGACCAATCGCCCATCGACGATCCCGACGCCGGCAAAGGCTTCGACCCCGCCACCGGCACGTTTGACGCAAAGAACTCCGACGGCGTGCCGCGCCTCGTCGGCCTCGATCTCCCCAACGAAGTCCTGGTAAAAATCTACCGCGGAAACGCACTCCGCTGGCTGCCGTAACGCGGGTGTCCCCGCCCGCCTGCCGCTTTACTTGCTTACGCAAAGGAGCCCCCATGCCACGCCTCTTTACACTTGCCGCGATCCTCTTTTGCCTTGTCGCCGTCACTTACGCCGAAAAGCGTGCTGACAACCCCGACAAAGCCAAACTCGTCGCTGACTACGAATCCGTCGGCATCGTCGTTGTCCGCCATTCCTTCTTCAACGCTGCTAAAGACGCCCTCGCCGCTGAAAAAGACTACAAAGCCCCCAAAGAAATTCTTGCTGACCGTCTCCTCATCACCAAAGATGGCGTGATGAGCTTTCTCGAAGCTCCGCAAAACAAAAAGCTCCTGGAGAAAATCGAGCCCGGCAGCGCCGTCAAAGTCAAAGGCAAAATCTATCGCCCCGGCTCCCTTCTCCTCCTGGATGAAGCCACCGCCCAGACGGAGAAGCCCGACATCGACACTACTAGATTCAGCAACGCCGCCGGCGCCAAGACCAGCTTTGCCGGCGCCAACCAGTGCCAGTGCGCCCTCGACCTTGCCGGCCTTCCTACCTCCTGCAAACTCGGCCACCTCCATCACCTCAAAGTCGGCGAAGTGCTCTACCACTACCTCCCGATCGGCACGGGCGCCAAAGCCCTCATGGGCGAGAAGTCCCACAACACCAACGTCACCGTCGAGGCGCTCGTCCTCCCCGGCAACCAACTCCTCGTCACCAGCATCAAGAAAGATTGACGCCGTTCGCCCACGCAGAAACATCCCCAGCAAAAAACGAAAAACCCCGCGGTCTGTCAACGCGGGGTTTTCTCGTGTTTGAACAGGCACGTCTGTCCCGTGCCTATGAAGCGCCAAATATCAGAACCGCCACGGAATGTGCACAGCCACCTGCGTGATGCCCACTGCCATGGCCGTCAGTGTCATCAGCACCAGGCCCATGACCATCACGAAGGCCCGTGGATCTTTCCGCTTGGTGCGGGCCGCCTGCATCCCACCTGTAAAAGAAACCGTTTGCATCTCTTCTCTCTCTTTCTCTCTCGTTGCACGCGGGTATCACGTCGCGTGCACACCTATGACATACCCCACCGCCGGCGCGATGCAACGCCGCAAAATTCGCGAGCGATAACCAAACCGGTCATCGCTCGCCGGCATCCCAGACATTATCACTGCCGCGAGTCCAGTCCCGATAAATCGCCTGGGCCGCATTTCGCCATCTTGCCTCATCGTTACGCCGCGCCTGCGCAACAAAAAAGCCGCCTGCTGAAAATCAGCAGGCGGCCGGTTCATTCGCTTCGCCCGCACGCACCACGCACGGGGGGGGCTGGGGGCCGGAGAGCCGAGGGGGTCAGGCCCGGGCGGTTTGTGCCGCATCGAGCGTGGCGATATCGATCTTCTTCAGCGACTCAAATGCGAAATCGCCTGGTTCGCCTCGGATCAGCCAGAGCAATGGCGCGCCGGTGACCCGGCTGGCACGATCCAGCACATCAACCGGTGGCGTACGCCCTTTTTCGTAGTAGTTGTAGGTTGACGGACTCAGGTCCAGCAGCCCGGCAAAGTGGGACTGGCCACGGGGCCCACAAACATGAATGCGCACCTGCTTGAGACGCTCGCAGATGGCGGCGGTGTTCAAGCGTGCAGTAGACTCTTGGGAACTCATGAAAATAACTCCTATAACCTAAGCGTCAGCAACCATTTAAGACGCAACACGCAGTCCTGCTAACAGCTAGTCCAATCTTAGTGCCACGCATCGCGGAAGCAAGGTTGTGAATTTACTGAATGTGAATCACAACCGTGTAAACCTTTGCTATGGGGCGATTTAGGTGTATACGCCATCATGAATATCTGGTTGGGTGTTTATACGGAGCTGATTATCCAGATTTCACCTACAGAATTGGCCTAAACGTGCTATCGGTCGATTGATTGCATTTCTGTATTATTTAACATTGCGAAAATACGTGCGCCGCCGCGAAAAGCCGACGGTCCGCCCCATTATACGCCCCATTCCAACAAAAGGTTTCGCGCCATGCACGCCCTTTTTGAGCTATAATCACCGTCGCTGCAACGGCAGCACTTCCGCACCCTCACACGAAGGCCTCATTTTGTCCCAAGATAAACGCACCGAGCTCAGTGTCCGCGCCGAAAAGGCCATCCTCGTCGGCGTCACCCTTCCCGATAGCTCCGCTGACCCGCGCGATCCCCTCGGCGAACTCGCCAGCCTCGCCAAGACCGCCGGCGCCGTCGTCGTTGAACGCATCGTCCAAAAACGCGAACGCATCGATCCCTCCACCTATATCGGCACCGGCAAGGCCGAAGAAGTGAAGCGCATCGTCAAACGCCACGAGGCCGACGTCGTCATCTTCGACAACGACATGTCGCCCAACCAGCTGCGCGACCTCGAAAAAATCATCGACTGCAAAATCCTCGACCGCAGCGAACTCATCCTCGACATCTTCGCCACCCGCGCTCGCACCCATGAGGCCCAGCTCCAAGTCGCGCTCGCCCAGCTTGAATACACCTACCCGCGTCTCCGCCACATGTGGTCCCACCTTGAACGCATCAGCGGCGGCGCGGGCGCCGGCGTGGGGGCTCGTGGCCCGGGTGAAATGCAGCTCGAAATCGACCGCCGTATCGTGCGCGAACGCGTCGCCGATCTCAAAGAACGCATCCGCGACGTGCAGGCCCGCAAGAACCGCGAAGTCCGCGAACGCAAACGCCAGCACTTCACCATCTCCCTCGTCGGCTACACCAACGCCGGCAAGTCCACCATGTTCAACACTGTCACCGGCGACAATACCTTTGTTGAAGACAAACTCTTCGCCACGCTCGACACCAAAACGCGCCGCTGGCATCTCGGCGGCGCTCACTCGGCGCTGCTCTCCGATACCGTCGGCTTCGTCCGCGATCTGCCTCACCACCTCGTCGCCAGCTTCAAGGCCACGCTCGAAGAAGCCACCCACGCCGACATGCTCCTCGTGGTCCTCGATGTCAGCCATCCCCACGCCCAGCAGCAGCTGCGCACCGTCCAACAAGTTCTCACCGACATCGGCTGCGGCGAGCTTCCTGCGCTGCTTCTCCTCAACAAGATCGACGCTGTCACCAACGCCGACGACCTCGCCTTCTGGCGCACCATGTTTCCCGATGCCCATGCCGTCTCGGCCAAGCAGGGCGACGGCGTGCCCGAACTCATCGAAGTCGTGCGCGAACAGATGCTCGGCCGCGTCATGAAGGCCAAGATCGCCCTCCCGCTCAGCGACCCCAAGGGCATCACCTTCCTCGAAAAATTTTCCGACGTCAGCGAACGCGACTACGACACCCGCCCCGGCCAGGTCGTCGCCACCGTCAACATCTCCGAGCGCATTCTCGGCCAGCTGCCCAACAACGTGCCCACGGCCAAGGTCCTCGCCAGTGCTCAGACCAAGTCCGCCCGCAACTGGCGTTGCCGCACCAAGCTTGTGAAGGACCTGATTCCCGAAGGTTTCTTCGACGACCAGCGCAAGCTCGCCGAAGCCGGCGCCGGCGACCCCTTCGTACCCGAACGCCCCAAAGGCATCGCCGTCGGCAACCGCGCGTTGAAAGTGCAGTCCTAACCCCACGTCGCACACGCAACTAAAACCCGCGCAGACGCCTCAGCATCCCGCCAGAAAATTCGCCGCGATCAGCAAGCCGTTCTTCTCGCCCGCTTCGGTGCCGTTGAAGTTCTCGTCTTCGAGTTCAATGCACACCGCCCCGCTGTAGCCGCGCGATTGCAGAATCTCAAACGCCCGCGTCCAGCGGAAAACCCCGTGCCCCGGGATCGTGTAACGCCACGTGATGCTTCCCCACCCGCGCGGTTTACCAAACGTCGGCGGCTGCTCGGTGCCGAACTCATACACATTCTCCGGCAGCAACTCCGTATCCTTCCCATGCACGTGATACACGCGCTCCGCAAACTCCTCGAGAAAGCGAATCGGATCAATGCCCATGCGGATCAGGTGCGACGGATCATAGTTGTAGCCGATGTTCTTGGTGGGCGCGGCCTGGAAGCACGCCCGCACCGTTTCCGGTGTGCAGCACAACGCGCCCGGCCCGGGCCAGCCTTCGATCGCCAGCTTCACATTCAGCCGGTCCAGCGTCGGCGCCAGCTCACTCAACGAATCCATCATGTAGGAAAAATTGTCCCGCCGTTTGAGCGCCGGATCCGCAGGCAGCATCACGCAGAACATCATCCGCGTGCCCACCGCCGCGCACGCGGCAATGTGGTCCGCAACCTTCGTCACGTTGGCCCGCCGGGTGTCTCCATCAGCGTGGATCAGCGCGCGGAAGTCGATTAGATCGGCCGTGCCAATATTCACGCCCGCCGCCGTTGCCATTGGGGCGGTGGTGGGGGCGTCGTTGCGCAGATCGATTACCCCAAAGCCATTTGCCGCAGCCCACGCGGCCGTAGCGGGCATGTCCTTCGCCCAGGGCGAGCCGGGCAAGCGGAATCCAATCGGGAAATTGCCGGTGCGTGTCGTCTTCATGGTGTTAGTGTACGGCCCAACTCGCACCGAGTGAACTCGAAAGATGAAGACTTTCGCCTTATACTTCCCGGCCTGTTACACGGAGCGAGCAATGCCCAAGTTTGTTGTCGATAGCGTGGCCGACGGTCTGATCACTCTGAGCGTCCCGGGAACGAATTACGCCAACACGTTTGTCTTCAAAGGCAGCGGCGTGAAGGCCGGCGACAAAGTCAAAGGCACCATCCACGCGCCCGCCTGGAAGCTCGACCACGTCGATCTCGGCGGCAACTACGTCGAACCCCTCATGGGCCGCCCGCGCCGCATGCAGGGCACCGTCCTCGCCGCCAACGCCGCCACCAACGAACTCACGGTAAAAGTCGGCTACGAAGTCACCGTGAAACTCCCCGCCCGCTACAAAGCCGAAACCTACCTCAACCAACGCGTCGGCTGGGACAACCTCGAGATTCCCGAATTCGAGTTGCAGTAAACCCAGCACCGCATGGCAATGCGGTGTTCACTCAATCGACCACGCATGCCGCGCAATCGCTGCCAGCACCTTCGCCTGCTCCCACCGGTCTGATTCTTCCTCACGATCCGGCAACGGACGCGCATAATAAATGCTCGCCGGCAACAGCTCCGGGGTGAAACAAACAAAATCCCCCGGCTTCGCGTTCCGCTTGAACGCCGCAAACACGCGCGACCACATCTGCACAAAATGCTGCACGAACGGCTTCGCCAGCGCTTCGTCCAGCGTGTCGCCCACCGCCACCTGCATGCTCCCCGGGTTGCCGATCCGCCCATGCATAAAGGCCGTCCGCTCAAACACCGGCATCAGCAATTCCAGCTTGCGCGCAAAATCCCCGTACACCATCTCCAGCCCGGTGTACCAATGCGAGAAGTCGCCGTTGAACCGCAGCCCCGGCCGCCGCGCCGCCAGCTGCAGCGTGCGATACGTGTCCTGCGTCACCGTCGCCCGATGCGTTTCCACATACATCGGTTGGTCGTGCTTCAGCGATGCGTTGATGATCGCATCCACCTCGCGCACCACCTCCTCATCACTTTCAAAGCCCGTCCCCACATGCAGCGTCAGGCAATCCTCGCCCGCATCCTTTGATTTCTTAGCCGCCGCCTCCGCTTCATCCGCCTTGTCCACACGCCCCGCACCCGTTCGCGCCAGCCCATTCTTCGCACACAGCGCCACATCGCCCCCTTGCACACCCTCAAAGCCCGCCGCCTTCACTGCCGCGTAAACAGCATCCTGTTCCCGCGGCAGCGTCGACCACGCCGGCAGCGCCCACAAGTTGCCGCCCGCCACATCCACCCGCAGCCGCGGCGCGCGGCCCGACCCGTCATTACAATACCGAACTGCCATCGTGGCCTCTCTTATTTCGTGATTACAATCTGGTCCAGGTCTTTTAGTTTCGCATCCAACTGCGTGATCGTGCAACGCTGCGGCGTCAACTGCACCCGCGTAAAGCTGTGCCGGTCCCCAATGTACTGATCCATGAACTCCACCGCCTCCTCCTTCGCCGCCTGCGAGATCTTCGGCGTGTCATCCTTCTTCGGCTTGGTCGTGGCCTTCGACTTCTCCTCCGCTGCCTCATCCGTGTCGCCCACGCCATACTTGCTGTGCAAACTCGCCCCGCCCGCACCCGTCACAATATGAATAATCCCTTCGGGCGTCGTGTCGGTCTTGCCGTCAAACGTCTTATCCACCGTCAACTCCCCGCTGATCATTCCCTCCTTGCTGATCTGCACCAGCCCCTTGGCGTCCAACTTCGGCGCGTACCTGATCGGTCGCGACCGCTGATAGTTATGCACATGCCCTGTAAAAACCACGTCCACCCCGTGTTTCTCAAACAGCGGCGACAACCCCCGCAGCCGCTGCTCCTCAAAATGCTTCTTGGCATTGCTAAACGCCGGCTGATGATAGACCACAAACTTCCACGGCGCATCCTTCGCCGCCGCCAGGTCCGCCTCCACAAACTCCCGCAGCGCCGCCTCGTTGATGTTCACATACTTGTTCGCATCCAGCACCAGGAAATGCGCAGGCCCATTGCGAAACGAATAATTCAACATCGACGGAAAACGCCCCCCAACCGTCTGCTTGAACCGCTCAATCCGCGATGCATTCCCCTTCGGCACCAGCGTCCCCTTCAACTTCAACTCATTCAGCGGCGTGTAGAAAAAATAAAATGCCCCCAGCGCATCGGGCGTCTGCCCAAAGTCCGATGACTGAATGTCATGATTGCCAATGCACGGATAAAAAACTGCATCCCGCAGCAGCGGTGCCCCGGTCTTCGCGTCCGCCCGGTCCGTGTTCACATACACCGGCCAAAACTTGCTCAAAAACTCGCTGATCCGCCCGTTGTCATAAACAATATCCCCCGTCGAAACAATAAACTCCGGCTTCATCTGGCTCATCGCGTACGCAATCTGCCGCTGCTCCGTCGTGCCCTTCGCCGTATCGCCCACCACAATAAAATCAATCGCCCCATCCCGCGCCTTGCGCGCGCTGAACATCCCCGCACCAATTTCGTTCCCGTTCTGCTTCACGCGGTACGCCACCTTCGATCCCAGCGGCACATCCCTGATATCCGCACGCTGCATCAGCCACCGATAGTCGTGCGGCGGGTCAACAACGACATCCGTTACATCCTTCGGCTTCGGCGGATTCGACTTCCGCGCCAGCAACTTCGTCGACATAATCTCCGCGCGCTGCCATTCCCCCGCATCACCCACGCGATACTCCGCCACCCACTCGGCCGCCGGCTCGCTCTCCACCGTCCACGCAATCACCTTGCTGTCCGTCGCCCCCAGCGCCCCCACATCGCCATGCTGCACATACGGCTTAACCACCACCGCCTGGCCAAACACCCGCGCAGCGCCCACCACGCAGACCACTGCCGCCAACAACACGCGTCGAAACATTGGCTCTCGCACAAAAGATATGGTTGCCGCCATTATACGGACTGCTCGTGCGCTGTGCCCACCGGCTCCACATGCACCAGCACGTCCGCAATCTTCATCTCGCTGCCCCTCAGCGTATCCTTCACCGCATGCGCGATGTCGTGCCCCTCCTTCACTGTCAGCGTTGGCTCCACCTCCACATGAATATCCACCACCCAGGTCAGCCCATACTTCCGCAGCCGGCACTTCTCCACCGTCACCACGCCCGCCACCTTCCCCGCCAGCGCCCGCACCTTCTCGGCCATCCCCTCGGGCGCTGCTTTGTCCATCAACTCATCAAACGCCACACGCAACAGCTTCAAGCCGTTGTAGGCGATCACCGCGCACGCCAGCAACGCCGACCAGTCGTCTGCCGCGTTGAATCTCTCCCCGCCAATCAACGCCACCGCGATCCCAATAAACACCGCCACACTCGTAATCGCATCCGACCGATGGTGCCACGCATCCCCCTTCAGCGCGCTCGATTCAATCTCGCTCGCCGTTGAAAACACAAACCGAAACAGCAATTCCTTCGTCACAATCACAACGCCCAGCACGATCAGCGTGTACCACGCCGGCGCCTTGTGCGGCGTCAGAATCTCATTGATCGACTGCCACGCAATCAGCCCTGCCGCTCCCAGCAAAGCCGCCGATACAATCAGCGCCGCCAGCGATTCCGCCTTACCGTGGCCATACGGGTGCGAGGCATCCGCCGGCCGCGCCGCGATCTTCAGCCCCGACCACACGATCAGCGACGAAACAATATCCGCTGATGATTCAATACCGTCTGCAATCAAGGCGTAAGAGTTCCCCACCACGCCCGTGATGATCTTGATAAGCGCAAGCACCAGGTTGACAGCCATCCCCGCTGCCGATGCCGCCAGCCCCGCGCCAACTTGATTGTCATGTTGGGTCATTCCGACAATTTAGTCTTTTCGCGCCGCTTCCACCAGCGCCGCAAAAAGCTTCTCGTGCACCGTGCCCGCCAGGTTCTCCGGGTGCCACTGCACCGCCACAAAGAACGGCAGCGACGGGTCCTCCACCGCCTCCACCAATCCATCCGCCGCATACGCCGTCGCCACCAGCCCGTGGCCAACCTTCGCAATCCCCTGGTGATGGCGCGAGTTCGTCTGCAGTGCCTCCTGCCCCATGATCGCCGCCAGCTTCGTGCCCGGCCGCAACGTCACATCATGATAATTCGCAAATTCCCCCGGCTTGCTGTGCAGCAACGTAGAGTCCGGCAGCGCCTCCGGCAAATGCTGGTGCAGCGTCCCCCGGCGAAACACATTCATCATCTGGCAGCCCAGGCAAATCCCCAGCGTCGGCATCTGCCGCGCCTCCGCCAGCGCCAGCAGCGCCAGATCATTCGCCTGCCGGTGCTGATCCAGCAGTCGCGTCTTCTCATGCTTTTCCTGTGCAAACAAATGCGGGTCCAGGTCCCGCCCACCCGGTATCAGCAGCCCATCGATCGCGCTGATCATTTCCACCCGCAGCCCCGCATCATGCGTGTGCGGCAACAGCACCGGCAGCCCGCCCGCCCGCATCACGCTCTGCGCGTAATCGTCGTTCAACTCCAGCGTCCGCCGTTCCGCATCCGCCGGCCCCGTATCACAACTTATCCCTATGCGCGGTCTTCCCATGTCCGCACTATAAAAATCCCCACCCAAAACGCAAAACCACCACGCGGACTTTTGAAACTTCCCGCCCCTCTGCTAACATGGCCGCTCGCGACTTTGCAGGCTGAACAATGGCGAACGGAACGAATCCAAACAACGCAAACGGCGGCGGAACGGTCGAGGGGCTTCAAACCGCCAACCTCACCGAGCACGCGCCCGCCGCGCCGCGCCCCCAGCCCGCCGGCGCCGTCGCTGAACTCAGGCCCGGCCCCGGACCCCTCGCCATCATCTCCGATATCCACGGCAACCTCGAAGCCCTCACCTCCGTCCTCGAAGAAATCGACGACCGCGAAATCAAACGTATCATCTGCCTCGGCGATGTCGTCGGCTACGGCCCCGATCCCCTCGAGTGCATCGACACCGTCATGACCCGCTGCGAATTCTGCCTCATGGGCAACCACGATTTCGCCATCTTCTTCGAACCCTACAATTTCAACACCCCCGCAGAAAATGCCGCCTACTGGACCCGCGCCCAGTTCGAAACCGACCCCGACACCGAACGCCGCAACAAACGCTGGCGCTACCTCGGCAAAATGCCCACCCGCGGCAGCAACGACCGCTTCGTCTGTTACCACGGCTCCCCCCGTCGCCCCATCAACGAATACGTCTTCCCCGACGATATCTACGCCGCCCCCCAGAAGATCTCCGCCATCTTCGACCGCATCCCCCAGCTCTGCTTCGTCGGCCACACCCATGTCCCCGGCGTCTTCGTCCCCGACCCCGACTTCTACTCCCCCGAAGAAATCAACAACCGCTTCACCCTCGGCAAAGACCGCGCCATGATCAACGTCGGCAGCGTTGGCCAGCCCCGCGACCGCAACCCCAAGGCCAGCTTCGCCATCCTCCACGACGATGCCGTCGAGTTCGTCCGCGTCAGCTACGACATCCAGGCCACCGTCGAAAAAGTCCGCGCCATCGACGCCCTAGACAACTTCCTCGGCGCCCGCCTCCTCGACGGCCGCTGAACTTCCGTCCCGCCCTTTATCTTCGCCCCCTTTCCCACTAAACTGCCCGGTCTTTTACTTGATTCCTCACAGCCCCTTTTGAGGCCCTATGGACACGCGCAGACTCCTTACCTCCATCCTCTTCGCCGGCATGATCATGCTTGGCATCTATCTCATCATGGGCGGCTTCGGCGGCGGCGGTGGCAAGACCTACTCCGCGCATCCCCTCTACACCAACCTCCCCGCGCAGCCCGCCACCCAGCCCAACCCCGTCCTCAACATCCAACTCGGTAACCCCGGCCGCGACTCAGGCGACAAACTCTCCCTCACCGTCAACACCCTCACCGCCGGCATCGAGAAAATCCAACTCAACATCAAAGACTACGCCGAGACCGCCAAACGCGAAGAGCCCCTCACCATGCTCTCCGCCGGCAACTCGCCCGTAAAACCCTTCGCCACCCTCTCCGTCACCGTCGATTACCCCAACATCAAAGAACCCATGGTCTTCGACATGCTCAAGGCCCAGCAGGTCTGGCGCGTCGCCAAGCAAGATGCCAACAGCGTCACGCTTGCCCTCAACCTCCTCCGCCCCGGCACCACCGATCCCCTCGTCACCGTTGAAAAAACCTACACCATCGACCCCACCTCCTACGACGTCATCGTCGCCCACAACGTCATCAACCGCTCCGGCGAAAGCATCAAGGTCCGCATCGACCAGGCCGGCCCCATCGACCTCCCCAAAGACAACCCCCAGTGGGACAACCGCTATTACCACGGCGCTGCGCTCAACACCGTCAAGAAAGTCGTCGACCCCGAACGCGTCCACATCGGCCATGCTGAACTCTTCAAACTCGACGGCGCCACCAAGCCCATGGGCGCCTTCCTCGGCAACGATCCCCTCCTCTGGGTCGGCGCAGGCAACCGCTTCTTCGCGGTCATCGTCCGCCCGCTGCCCCACACCAGCACGCCTAACACCTTCCCCCTCACCGATGGGCGCCAACTCAAGCTTGCCGAACACATCGCCAGTGCCGATGTCGATCAGGCTGTGCACGGCGCTGATGCCGTCACCAGCACCAACGTCATCCGCCTCACCGGCCAGCGCATCGAAGTCGCCAAAGACGCCTCCGTCTCCCTCCCCCTTAATGTCTACATGGGGCCGAAAAAGCGCGACCTCCTCATGGGCGATTACAACCTCGACGCCGCCAAGGCCGGCGAACGCCCCGTCATCTACAACACCTACAAGTACGCCCACATGATCCGCTACTCCCAGGGCGGCCCCTGCGCCTCCTGCACCTTCGACTGGCTCGCCATCATCATCTTGAAGATGCTCGACTTCTTCGTGCACTACGGCGCCTTCGGCAACTACGGCATCGCCATCATGATCCTCGTCCTCTTCGTCCGGTTGCTCCTGCACCCGCTCACCAAGGCCTCGCAGGTGCAGATGGCCACCATGGGCCAGAAGATGTCGAAGATGCAGCCCGAAATCGAGAAGGTCAAAAAGCGCTACGCCAAAGACACCAAGACCCAGCAGCAGGAAATGATGCGCCTCTACAAGGAACACGGCGTCAACCCCGCCGGCCCCCTCCTCGGCTGCTTGCCCATGCTCCTCCAGATGCCCATCTGGCTCGCCCTCTTCGCCGGCCTCCAGGCCGACATCGATCTGCGCCATGCCTCCTTCATCCCCGGCTGGATCAGCGACCTCTCCAACCCCGACACCGTCATCCGCTGGACCCCCTTCAACATCCCGCTCCTCAGCGGCATGATGGGCCCCATCTCCGGCCTCAACCTCCTGCCTCTCCTCCTCGGCGTCGTCTTCTATGTCCAGATGAAAGTCATGTCGGCCAGCCAGCCCAAGGCGACCGATCCCCAGCAAGCCCAAATGCAGAAAATCTCCCAGTACATGATCCTCATCTTCCCGATCTTCCTCTACAACTCCCCCTCGGGCCTCAACGTCTACATCTTCGCCTCCACCCTCGGCGGCCTCATCGACACCTACTTCGTCCGCAAGACGCTCAAGAAGAAAGGTATCCTCCCCGCCAACGCCCAGGCACTCCCCACCCACGCTGAAAACAAATAACCTAGAGCCCCCCAACCCCAAAACACCAAGGCCCATCTGTCATCCAGATGGGCCTTTTTCTTTTCCGATCTCTGTGCCCCCTCTGTGTCTCTGTGCCTCGGTGGCTATTCTTTCGTCACGGCTTCGGCAACTTCAGCAGCACCACATGCCCATCCGCTCCGCCGCCAAACTTCTCCTGCGCCACGCCCTTCGTCGTCGGCGATGCCGTCTTCCCGTTTGAGTTACCGCTCCCGTCATCCCCGCGCGACCGGCTGAAGATCAGCACCCCCTCCTTCGTCGGCGCCAGGCTCATCACATCGCACCCCGGCATATAACTGCTAAACAGCAGTCGCGAAACATCCCGGTCCAGCAACGTCACGAACTCGCCCCCATACTTCGGCCCGTCATCCGGGTACTTGTAAAACGCATTCGGCGTCTGGATCAATCCCGTTGCCGCCTTGCCATGAATCGCAATCGCCTCATCCTTCAACAGGTAAACATCCTGCAGCGACACATGGTTCGGCGCGTTGCGCGTCCGCGCCTCCTGAAACGTCGTCGGTATAAACGCCGCAAACCACCCGTGTGTCAGCGTCTCTTTCTTCTCCAGATCCACCACCATCACATGTCCCAGCGAGTTGGCGCTCTTCATCCCCCACGTCGCCATCCCCAGCGGCGCATTGCCCACCCCCTGCTTGCGCCAATCACCCACCTGCCGCGTAAACACACTGTTTCCGCCGTCGCTCCACCCCGCCACCACCGCCTTGCCATCCGCGCGAAACACGATGCCCCGCACGCTCGAGTCTGACTCCAGATGCCCCGCGTCCGATCCAATTTCCTTGGGGCTCGGCTCCCAGTACCGCTCGATCTGCTTACCGGTATTGTCGAACTCAAACAAGAACGGCTGCCGGTACGGCTCCCGGTTCGTCCGCGTGTTGCGATCGCCGCCGTAATACAACCGCCCATTCTTCGCATTGATCCCCAGCCACCCGGCCGCATTCGCATCGCCCAACTTCTGCAATTGGCCCGCCGACTTCCCGTCCGCACTCACCACGCACAGTCCCCCGCTCGGCACATACACCTTTCCCGCCCCGTCCTGCCAGATCCGCCGCGGCGGATTTCCCGCACCGCCCAGCACCTGTGCCCACGCCAGCCGCCCCTCCGGCAAATTGATCCGCGCCACCATCACGTCCGCATCGTTTGTGGCGTTGCCATACTTGCTCGTGGCCGTGCCCACCGGCGTAACCGCCGCGCCCACCGCGCGAAAATTCTTCGTCGCCCGGCCGCTCACGATCACCGCCTTGCCATCCGCCGTCACCGTCGCCGCCGAAATGCTCGCCACGCCAAAGTCGAACCGCACCAGCAGTTTTGCTTTGGCCAGCTTCTCATCAAACAGCACCACCATCCCCGCCGTGTCGGGGTTTGCATCATTAAACGCCTGTTCTGCTTCGCGTTTGGCGCTGTCCCGTCCGAATTCAAACGGGTTGAAATTCCGCCGCTCCCCCTTGCCGATCGTGATGCTGCGTTCCGCCTTCGGCACATCCGGCCCGACAAAATTCCCCGCCGCCACAATCGTCCCGTCGGCAAGTTGTCCGCCCCCGACAAAACTCTCCAGCTTCGCCGTCCCATAGAACGTCGCCGCCACCACCTCCGCATGCGGCCCCTTCGCCGCCTGCTGTGTAAACATCTCATGGCGATTACTCGCATCCCCCCAGGCCCGCCCCGCGGCCATCAACACCGCCGCCACCAAACCCGCGCGTACAATCCACCGTGCCATCATCTGATACCTCGTGTCCATCAAAGCCACCCGCACCAGATTGTGCCCGACCCGCCCCCCATGTTCAATCGCGCCGCAACCCGCCCGCGTCCCTCCGTATAGCCGCGGTCGCAACGCGGCCGACAACGCCTGTTGGCGACCGCCCCGAAGGCGCCCCCGCCCACAAAAAGTTTAGCCGTCGATCAAAGAGTTCGCGGCATTACCATGGCCAATGGCGTAGCCAGTCGCCAAAGTCCGACAGGGTGATCCCCATCCCCAGGCCCTGCACGCTCGGAGAAAATATCCCATGGACCTCGACGAGATATGCATCCGACGGCCGACGGCCGATGACGCCCCCGCTATGATCGCTTTCATGCATCGTCTCACCGGAGCCCATGACAATAACACGTCCTTTGACCCTGGCCAGTTCAACTGCACTGAGGAGCAGCAACGCGCGCACATCGCAGGCGTCCAAGATTCGAACAAAACCATCTGCCTTGTATCCGAGCACCGAGGCCGCATCATCGCGATCACAGAGCTCGCGCGTGAGCGACGCGTGACCCGTTCTCACGTCGCCGTTCTGGGCATCTCCATCGACCTCGACTATCGCCACCGGGGCTTGGGCACCAAACTTATGGGCCTCGTGCTGGACTGGGCCAGGGCACAACGCATCAAACGTATAGAACTGAAAGTATTCGCCCGCAACGAGCCTGCCATCAAACTCTTCAGGAAGTTTGACTTTCTGGAAGAGGGCCGACACGCGGGGGCCTTCTGCAAAGAGGGCCGATACATTGACGACGTGACGATGGCCCTCCTCCTCGGGTAGTACATGGACCATGCGACGAAGCAGGCCCGACGCGCCAAGTTTGACCTCGTTTCAGTAACTGACACACGTTATCTGATTCCCACCAAGCTGCCATCGTCACACGTCACGATGATCTGACCATTGGCAACGGCGAGCCCGGCAAAGACAGCTTTGGCTGGCAAGGACACCTCCCACTTCGGCTGGCCGTCAGCAAGCGCAGAGGCCCTCAACTTCAGGCCAATGGCCGTGACCACGATGTCATTCGTCACAGCCATCGCTTGGGCGCCGGCAACGGGATCTCCCCGTCGCGCTGGGACCATGCCCGGATTTGTTGACCACACGAGTGTCGTCCATCCAAGTTTGGCATCGCGCATGGCGTTCAGTGATCGGCGCTGTAGGTGCGAACCGCCCGGGTTCTCCCGGCTCTGAACATGTGGCCGCTCAATGCCGAGCGCGATAATTTCCTTGTCCCGAACCGCGATAAACTCCGCCGGCAGGTCCGCATAGAGCATGGCCGAGCCATGTCGGTTGTCAGATGTGCGACCATCGCTGGCAAAGCCGAAGTTGCCGGGAACTATGACTCGCGGGGCTTCTGGCGTCCAACCCGCACCAAAGTGATTGGGACCGGGCAGGCGCTTTCCCGATGCCAGTTCAATGCCAAACGTCTGCATGTATAGATTTGTCCCGTCGCTGACCGGTGGAGATACCGCGCCGCCCAAACGTCCCTGCTCGCGGTCGGGCCGTTTGCCTTTCATGGGCATCGTGGACTCGCGTAGCCACTCGCCATCAAATCCAGTATGTCCTTGGCGCTTAATGGCGCCGCTCAAGGGATCAAGGCCCCACCACCAGATCCCGCCATTCATTGACAGTTCCCGTCCCGCGGCGACCCAGGCCAAGCCATCGACAATCTGCACGGACCCCGAGACTGGCCAACATGATTCAACTTGGCCATGACTGACGATGGTGCTCATTGTGGGCGCCGCTACGAAGCGCCAGATCATCTCGCCCGTCTCACGGTTCAGACCGTATACCCACCCCAGCCGCGTCCCGACTAAGACCACACCACGGTAGATCGTCGGCGCGCTGTCCACGCGGCCCGCGATCGGTGTACGCCATTTTTCCTGGCCGGTCGTGGGATCTATCCCGATGACTGCCCCAACCTGCGAAAGTGCAACGATGGCGATTCCTTCAGCCATTGACGGCGCGGAGACCGTGCCCGCGAACGTAGGATGGTTCACCCAGTCATTGGCGAGCAGCGCGGATGATGGCAATGTTGTTCCCAGCTTCAGTGTCCACGCGATTGTCGGGGCAGATGGTAGCTCGGTATCTACCCAAGCAGACCGCTTGGGATCGCGTAAATGCATGGGCCAATCGCCTGGTGCCGGCCATGACCTGCCGGGGACTGTTGCGGGACCGGCTTTGCCCCGTTGCGTACGTTCTGCGTTGGCAATCGGTTCCGGGGGCGCCTCGGAAGAAAACGCGTTTGTTGCTGGCATCCAGGCAAAGCACCCGCACTCGGTTGCGGTCTGGTAGAGCAGGCCATTGGCTGGAAAGGTTCCGAGATCGCACGTGCTGCGCGCAGATTCGTTGAAGTAGTAGCGATCATCGCCAATCGAGGTCACACTCAGGCTGCTGAATATGTAATTAGGCGTTGTTCGAGCGGGATGACAGCGGAAGTCGAGCGCCCACTTATTGACGGTCGGGGTGCCGTCGGCCAAGGACCGGCCGCGCGGGACTGCCATCCGTACTTCCCATTGCTGGCCAGCGAAGATTGACGTGCGGAAATAGCCGTGTCGCTGAATTCCCTTGACCCCCTCTCCGGTCCATTCCTGCTGCCAGACTTGTTTGCCTGTCTTGAGATCCAAGTTGACCAGATAGGCTACGTATTCGCTCGACTTGGTGGGTGTGCCCTTGCGAATCATCGACAGCCCGACCCGCCCGTCACCGATGACAAGGTGCGATACCTTGGGCAGGGCGTTCTCGATAACCGGACCTTCCCAGTTCCAAGTCCAGCGCTTGACGCCGGTCTTAAGATCGCGCGCCACAACTCGCCGCATGGTTGTCCGGTTAAAACCGTGAATATAGTTGCCGGCCGTCCCGAATCCCGGCCCCTCGCTGCACACCACCAAACCTGCCGCGGCAGCAGCCCAATAGGGCTTGTCACCATCGGCCAAGGTCGTCTTCCATAGCAGTTTCCCTGATGGCGCATCGAGCGCCCACATCGTGTCGCCCCATACTTGGATCAGCACGCCATCGGTCAGAACCGCCTGCGGCCACGTGGCCTTGGACCAGATGCCACCCTCCTGGTAAGCCTCGGAGGCCACCACAAAGCCCTGATCAAGTGTGCGCACGTCTTTGCCAGTCTGGGCATCAAGAACCAGCATTGGTGCTGCCACCTTGCCGGACTGGGCGTGAAGGTAGATGTGCTCTTTGTCCATCAAGAAGCAGAAGCGGCTCGCGACTTTGTGCTCCGACTGCCACAACTGTATGCCATTGAAGGGGTCCCGTCCGACCAGGCGCTCCGTCCCGCGTTTGCCCGAAATGAAGTCCATATACGCGACCACATTCCCATTGGTGCGAACACCAGCCTGATGCGACCGTGACGCGCCGGCGGACCACTGCAAACTGCGCGGCTGAGCGATCAGGGTGTCATCACTGCGATCGTTGAGCGTGGCGTCGCCGTGGAATTGGGCCCAGTCATCCATCCCGGTTGGTCGAGCCTTGGTGGCTGCAGTCCATACGCCGTCTCTGCTAATGCGTGCGACGCCATTAGGCCGTAACACGCGGTTCACTTCAGCGGCATCAGGACCACGTTTGCCGAGTGCATCGCCGTCCACCACGAGCGCCGTGACACCATGGGTTGCAAACGGCAGCTTGGAAGAGATTGGCCCGTCCAGCACACGAACCTGCCCTGAAAGACCTTCCTTATCCAGAGTCTCGCGGATGGATGTTGCGGATACTGCATCCAGGGGAATGACCGCCACCAACCACGGCCCGGTTCGCGCCGTGGTCACGGCAAATTCAGCACTTCGGGCCCCCGCATGTACGACCAGGCCTCCAGGCACCGGCGATAATTTCAAAAGGTCATCAGGCACTGGCGCTGCGGCAGTGAGTCTGCCTACAGTGAGGCACAGCAATGCGGTAAGCGACGTCAGCTTTTTCATGAGTTTCTGCTCCAGGTAGGCCAGCCGATTGTGCAATCAACACTGTCGCTGGACTGTTTTCGTCCGTTTCGCTATCTCGTCGAGGCATTTGCGGTCTCATGGGTATCGGCTTGGTTGCATCGACTATCAGTCGCGTGGACTTTGCCCATGCGGTTACCGATGCGGTCGTAGGTGTAGCCATAGCCGTTTCCGGCAGCTCGTGACCGTGGCTTGATCGGGAGGATCTTGCTGCAAAAGAAATGATGGTCGATACCTGTTGCGGTTGCGATGCGACTGTAGGTGTATCCTTCGGCCGGGGCGTTGGCAAGGGGATTTCGTATGGATGGCGGGGGCTGTGGAGCGGGGAGGCGAGTATCGGAGTGTCGGGGCTTCGGAGTGGGCGAAGAAGTCAGAAGAACGGCAAAATCAGAAAGCTGAAAGCGTACTTAACTCTACATCGCTACGTCACTCCGTCGCTTTTCCCCTCCGTGCCTCTGTGCGTCTATACCTCTGTCCCCCTCCCCCTCAATGCAACACGCCAACAATGAGCATGCCCATTTTTAATAGACGTAGCTACATATATACACGTATCTAGTATCTATCACACCCTAAATTCTCACAATCTGCGTCATCTGCGCAATCTGTCAATAGAAACGGCCTGTCTCTTCCACATCCACCCACCCTCCATGCTCCCCCGGCCCCCCTCGGCGTCTCGGTGGCCAACCTTGACCTCCGCCGCCCACCCAAAATCGTGCGCCATAACGCAAACCCACCGCCCGCCATTTCCGACCCCAATTCCCCGCAACCCCGTCTCAGACCATGATTTACCACAATCCAAACATCTTTTCCATTTTTCTCTTGACACGTTCTGCGCGCATGGGCGATCACTCCGATACCCCGACACCCCGATACTCCCCTACTCGTCCCGCGTGCAAAAAACTCCGCCAATCACAGTGTTTCCACTCAGCACTCAGCACTCAGTCCTCAGCACTCGGCAAAAGCACCCCGCCGCCACCCACGCCAAAATCGACACCCCGCCCCAAAAAAACCCAAGCCCACCAAGCCAAAATCAGCCTTACCCCCGATTTTTACCCCCAAAAATGCGGGTTGCATCGGTATGACCCGCCAATTCGAGCGCCACGCCACCAAGCGCACCGCGCCGCCTCCTCGCGATGCAGCGCACCAAAATCAGGTAAACTTCCCCCATGGTCACCATCACCCGCGCCATCCAAGCCTTCGGCCACGGCTTCGCCGCCGCACGCAACGTCGTCCGCCCCTGCGAGTTCGTCCGCTGTGGCCAACTCTGGGTCGTCCGCGATCCTCCCCCCGCCAAAAAGCCTCGCACCACTGAAGTCATCTCCCACCGCCTCTCCGCCGAGGAAACCATCGCCGAAATCCGCGCCCAAGCTATTGGCCGTCATTTCATCTGCGCCGTCCACGACATGAAAACCGATGCCGCCGCACTGGCTCACGACTTCAAAACCCACCGCTATCGCTTGATGCGACGCGAGCCGTTCTTTGGGTGTGCGTTGGCCACGTGGAAGGGCGGGCCGCGGGATGGACGCGTGGTGAAACTGACGGCGAAGCATGGGGAATTGGCGGCGGGGTTGATCAAGGCGAAGCGGTTGCACCAGGCGGATCTGACGGATGCGCGTACGCGGATCTTTGTGGCAGTGGTCGACGGGCGGGCCGTGGGTGTGGCCCGATCGATCGCGGCGACGAAGACCGAGGCGTGGGTGCAGGGCGTGTGGGTGGAGCCAAAACATCGACGGCACGGCTTGGGCGCGGCGCTGATGCGGGCGATGCTGGCGGATGACAAACACCAGGGTTTCAGGAGCAGCGTGCTGCTGTCGAGCCATGCCGGGGCGCTGCTGTACCCGCGCGTCGGCTACACCCAAATCGGGTTGTTGCAGTTGTTTTGTGTGAGGCGGTGAGGTAGGTCGGTCGCGTTGCGACCGCCGCTACACGGAGTGGGCGTGCGTTTTGATGAGTTCGAGAAGGGTTTCAAGGGTGTATTGGGGCGGCAGTGGTTCAAGTTGATCGAACCATTCCGAGAACCAAAGCGTGCCGTCGTTACGGAGGATAATTGAGAACGCGAAACCGTCGCCTGCTGTAGCGAGAACGAGCGTGCCTTGACCGTGTCTTTGGGCAGACACGTTGGCGTTATGTGTTGTGAGCGGTAGGACTTCATTGAAGTCGACGCGTAATTCGGTGTTTGCGATCAGGATGATGCTTTCTCGCAGATGAATGGAACGACGCCGTGTTCTTGCAGCCAAGCGTGCGGCGTCGTGAAGGTAAAAGTTGCGAAGTACTTTTGGGAGTGTCGCGCCAAAGATGGTTTCGACGGCGGCGAGCGTGGGCTCGTCATATTGTTCTGGATGGCGCCACTTCAGTCGTGGCGGGGCGGGAGGCTTCAGGCGATGGAGCAGGATCGTACGCCAGATGAAGGCGGCGAGGGTGATGGAGCCGAAGAAGAGGATGCCGAGCCAGAAGGATGAGGGCATGAGGGGATGTTATCACGGATAATGGAGAGCTGAAAACGCCGGTCGCGTTGCGACCGCCGCTACACGGGTTGGGCGTCGCGAGGCGTGTGTGGTATTCCAGGCTGCTGGCATGGCTTTGTTGGGAGATACGATTGTGGCGGTATCGTCGGCGATGGATTGTTGGTGGGGACTTCCTAGTCCTCACGTCCCGCCGTTCGATTCGTGAGGGCTTGGAAGCCCTCACCACAATGGCCCGCTGTCTGATGATCGGAAAAGCCGGTTGCCCTGATGGAAAGGGGCGGAATTATCTGGGCTTTTCGTACGGGCAGGCGTGATTTGTGCTACCCTGATTTTGCGCACACCACGCGAGGCTTGGCAGGTGCGACCAAAGTTTCCTGTTTCAACACACTTTTCGAGAGGTCGTCATGTCCACTGCCCATAGCCGTCGTATTGAACACCGCGCCAAGGTTCGTAAGGCCGCCGCCGGCGAATTGAATGAGGCCGACACCAAGGCTATCGAAGCGGCCGAGAGCGCCCGCAAGGCTGCCATCAAGCCGAAGGCTGACCTGAACCGGCGTCAGCGCAAGAGCGCGAAGGCCGCCCGCCGGGCCGCCCACTAAGCGCCAACCCCGCCAAATGCATGCGTCGCAACGCCATCCCTGATGGCCAAAACCTTGCTGCGCGCCCAAGTCCCCACCCCGCCCTTTACGCGGGTCACGCCGTGTTCTAGGCTGCTGGCATGATCTCGCTGGAAGACACAATTGTGGCCATCTCGTCCGCTGTGGGCGGTGTTCGCGGCATCGTGCGGCTGTCGGGGCCGCGCGCACACGAAATAGCTGCCGCGGTTACAGAAACGCAAAACTCAAAACTCAAAACTCAAAACGATGAGCGGGCCTCCGCACTCAGCACTCAGCACTCAGTACTTTTTTTCACTGGGCCGCGGTCGTTTACGGGCGAGGATGTGGCCGAGATTCATACAACGGGGGCGGTGCCGATATTGCGGATGATTGAAGAGGCTGCGGTGAACCTGGGGGCGCGGCGTGCGGGTCCGGGGGAGTTTTCGGCGCGGGCGTTTTTCCATGGGAAGATTGATCTGACGGAGGCCGAGGGCATTGCCGCGACGATTGGTGCGAGCACGCAACAAGAGCTGCGCGCGGCGGCGACGCTGCGCGACGGGCACCTGCATCGCTGGGTCGCGACGATGGCTGATCGCCTCGCCAACGTGCTGGCCCTGGTCGAGGCCGGCATCGATTTCGTCGAGGAAGAGGATGTGACGTTTATCGAAGGCGCGGCCCTGGGCCAGGCTGTGGCTGCTCTCATTGAGGAGATCGATCGGCTGCAATCGCATGCCGTGCGCTGGGAGCGGGTCGGCCAGGTTGCCAAGGTTGTGCTTACCGGCCGGCCGAACGTGGGGAAGTCGTCGCTGCTCAATGCGCTTTCCGGCGCGTCGCGGGCGCTGGTCAGCCCGGTTGCCGGAACCACGCGCGACGCCATCGGCCTGACGGTGACGTGGCAAGGCGTCACGCTGGAACTGGTGGATGTCGCGGGCATTGAGGAGGAACGCACCGAGCTGCAGCGCGAGATGAATGCCGCGCGGCGCCGCGCCATCATGGCGGCCGATGTGGTGGTGCTCGTGGGCGATGATCAGACCATCGATGCCGACTGGCGCGACCAGGCGGCAGCGCTGCGCGAGCTGGTTGGCGTTGCGCCGATGGCCGTGCGCAACAAATCTGACCTGGGCAGCAGTGGGGGGCTGACGGTCTCGGCACTCACCGGCGCAGGCCTGCCTGAGCTGCGGGCTGCGATTGTCGCGCGGCTGAAGACCGCCACCGGCGGAGGGCAAGGGGTAGAGCAAATAACCCTGAACGCGCGCCATCGCACCGCCCTGTCGGCCGCACGCGCGGCGCTGGCCACAGCACAGTCGCACGCCCTCTCGCTCCGGCAACAGCCGGAGCTGGTCGCCGCGGACCTGCGCATGGCGTTAGATGGCTTAGGCGAGATCAGCGGCACGATCTCTCCGGACGATGTCCTGGGGCGGATTTTCAGCCGATTTTGCATCGGCAAGTGATGTTCTGACAAATACTTGAAGAAAAACGTCATTTTTCTGCTAGCACAGCAAGGTGCGGGACGATAGAATAAATGTACTTGTTGGTCTTTTTATCTTCTTTTACGGAGCTAGAGCCATGCCCGTTGCAATCGAACATGAAAAATGTGATGTGTGCGCCAAGTGTATCGACGTCTGCGCGACCGAGGCCTTGAAGAAAGAGCCGAACGCGGACGGCAAGGAACAGATCACCGTGGTTGATGAAAACTGCGCTGACTGCGGCATCTGCATCAGCGAGTGCCCGACGCAGTCGATCACGCAGGTCTAAGGTACAAAAAGGGGGGCGGGCAAGACGTTGGAGCACGCATGCCGGCTCGTCAGTTGGCATGCGTGCTTTGCTGCGCAAAAAAAGATGCCGCGCCGGCGCGAACGTGTTAGGCTTTCGCGGGTCTAAGCGTAGGTATTCAGGAGGTTTCCCATGAAATGCATGATGATTGTGGCGGCGGTGATGGTGACGGCAACGGCGGCCTTTGCGGCGGAGCCCAGCACGCCGAAGGATGCCACGCTGAAGGCGACGCTGACGTCCAAGAAAGAGTCGTACGTACTCGATCCCGCGCAGCAGGGCGAGGCGTTTCGTAAGAAGATTGCCGACGCCAAGGAGAAGGGCGAGGCGATGCCCAAGCCGCCCGCGGTGGAGATGGTGCTGACGGTGACGAACACCGGCAAGAAGGACATCACGCTGCAGATTGGTGGCGATGAGTCGCGCATCATGCTCGCCCTTGAAGGCAAGGGCGCGGTTAGCGTGCAGACCAACATGATGATGACGATGGACTACCGCATGGGCACGCCCACGAAACTTGCGCCGGGCAAATCGACGGAGATCAAGATCACATCACTGGCCTACGGCACGCGCAACATCAGCGACTATGCCTATTGGACGGAACCTGGCGAGTATACGTTGACGGCGACGCTGACGGCGCAGACGCCCGAGCAGGAACAGGGCGTGACGATCGTGAGTGAGCCGCTGAAGGTGAAGGTTGAGGCGAAGAAGTAAGAGCGGCTCGATCGGAAACGGAACACGAGGCCGGCGCTTGTTGCCGGCTGCCTGCAAACCAAAGAAAGAACGATGCCCGCATTTCGTCCGCCCGTATTCACCCGCAGCGCGTTGGCGTTGGCGCTAATCGCGCCGCCCGTCACGATGCTGACGATCTTCGCTCTTGAATGGTCGGGGTTCTACCGCAACCCGGTGGATGCCTACGCCAAGAAGAACACGATGCTGGCGGTGCTGCTCGTGCTGCCCAGCCTGGCAGCGCTCTGGCTGGCGGGCACGGGCCTGCTGAAACTGCGCCGCGAAGAATGGCCCACTGAGAAGGCTGCGCCCGAGCGCTTCAACGCCAAACTCGCGATCGTGCTGAGCCTGTTGTGGCTGGTGGGGCTGTTTCCGTTCACGATGATTCGTTACACGCGCGAAGCCCGCATGTACCAGGCCGCAGCGGGGCGAGAACGCATCAGCCATCTGCTCGACATCTGCCAGCGCGTGTGGCAGGAGACCGGGCAGTTTCCGCAGTCGCTGGACGCGCTGCTGGCCGATCCCGCGATCCGGGCCCGCGTGCAGAAGGATGAACTGCTGACGTGGCCCTTCACCCGCAAGGGTCCGCCGATGCTGATGATGCCGCCGCTGCCCACGACGGCGACTGCGCCCGCAACGCAGAAAATTTATCCCGACATACGCAGCGATTGGGTTTATCTGGGCAACGATCTGCGGCTCAGCCCGGAACAAATGGTCAAACATGGCGGCGACCTGGTGTTGATGGTCACGGAGCCGGGCGCGATTCTCGGCGGCTATTGCGTGGCGTATGCCAACGGCAAGTCGCAGATGATCAAGGATCGCGAGTTGACGGCCATCAGTCAGAAGTCTGAGAAGGTGCGCGCGGCGTTGGGCCTGCCGCCGGCGGTGGGTAAACCGCTCGATGAGCCGGCGCGCCTGCCGCGGCCGGCGACGCAAGCAGCCTCGCAGCCTGCATCTCAGCCGGGATAAGTGGCGACAATCTTTGGTGCCGCCTTATGTGACCAGGCGATTGTGTGCGGCTGGTCGGGCAGCAAGTCGAAGAAGTTGTCTGCCAGTTCCTTCTCACCGTTGAGCGACAGGCATACCGTCGGCACGAACGTGCTCGAAACGAACGTCGCCCGTCCGCCCTTCACCGTCACCTTGATCTTCGGTTTTACGAGTTTGCAGTCTTTGAGCAGCGGCAGCAACAAGCGGTGGTGGGCGATCGGCTCTTTGCCATCGAGCAGCACGGCGAACGGCGCTGCTTTGGTCGGATCAGCAAGCTTGCTCGCTGGCAATTCCGCCAGCAGCGTCGCCGCGTTGGACTTGAGGACCGCGGCCTTGGTTTTGTCGAATGCATAGCCGCCGGCGAAGTTCATGAGGCCGAACCGCAGTTTGGCCTTGATCGTGTCTTGCGTGTCGTTGACGCCGAAGACTTTGAACGTGTTGTCTTCATGGGCGATGAACACCGCCACCGGCTGCATGGCACGCCGCACCGGGTGAAAGGCCGGACAGCGGCGGAGGTAGTAGTCGATGATTGTCCACGCCCGCACCTGCGGCCACGCGTCGTTGTACATCCAGAAAATTGCGGAGGATGACGAGAACATGCGACGGCGGTAATTGGCGACGTATTCGCGCAGGCCTTCGACCTGTGGAATCGCGCCGAGGAAGGCGAAGTCTTCGATCGACAATTCGCGTGTCTTTACGCCGAGGTGTGTGAGCAGGAACTTGTCGGCCTGGTTGCCTTCGACCGCTGACAGCGTGTTTTCGTGGTTTTGCCAGGCGAAGGAACCGATGAATTGCTGTTCCTTTGGTAAGCAGGCCATGATCGTCGGCAACGCAGTGGGGCCGAGCACGCCGCCCTCGTTGGGGAAGCGCGAGGGGAGTTTGCGGTATTCGCGGTAGTCTTCGGTGCCAAAGAAAATGCCCCACGGATGCTGGTCGCCGCTGAGGTCGCCCCACGGATGTTCGCCAAGCTGGGGCGAGAAGGGGGAACTGGGCCAGTAGAAGCGGGTGGGGTCTTCTTCGCGCATGAGGCGGGGCAAGGTGAGGTGGAAGAGTGCGTGATCGGGCCGGACGACGCCGATGTCGTAGCCCCAGTCCCAGTTGCCCATTTCGAGTTCGTTGTTGCCGCACCAGAGCACGAGCGAGGGGTGCGTGGCCAGCCGGCGGATGTTGAACTTGGCCTCGGTCAGGAAGTTGTTGTGGAACGCCTCGTCGTAGGCCGGGTAGCGTGAGCAGGCGAAGATGAATTCCTGCCAGACGAGAATGCCTTTTTCATCGCAGTAGTCGTAGAAGCAGTCGGCCTCATACACGCCGCCGCCCCAGACGCGCAGGAAGTTGAAGTTCGCGGCGATCGCTTCATCGACGAGGGCGTGGTAGCGCTCGGTGGTGAAGTTGCAGGTGAAGGGCTCGATGGGCACAAGGTTGCCGCCCTTACAGAAGATCTTGCGGCCGTTGATTTCGATGGTGAAGTGCGAGCCGCCATCGCGGTGCGGCGTCTGGTCGACGTGAACATGGCGGAAGGCGATGCGTGTGCCGGCGTAGCGTGTGTGGCCGTCGGCGACGATTCGTGTCTGCAGGTGGTAGAGGGGCTGGCCACCATGGCCGATGGGCCACCACAGGTCGAAGTTTTTCACGTTGATGGTCACTTCAACGGGGTGCGTGCCGGGCTTGGCGACGGCGCTGGCTGTGGCTTCGCCGAGGCCTTCGATATGGGCGTGGAGTTCGACGGGCATGTCGGAGGTGGTGGCATTGTGCACGAACTGCCGCACGCGGACGGTTGCGGTTTTGAGATTGGGTGCAACGCTGACAAGCGGCACGAGCTGGTCGAGCCGGAACGTGGCGGCGTCGTACTCGAGGCGGACATCGCCCTGGATACCGACATTGGCGGCGCGCAGGGCCCAGTCCCACATGAACTGCGACTGGGGTTTTCGCAGCCAGTGGCGCTTGTGAAGGGTCTGATCGAAGTTGTGGTTGAAACCGAAGTTGGTGCCGCGCTTGTCGGTGGCGGCGAGCAGGCCGCTGCCGATCACCACGGCGAGGACGTTCGTGCCGGTTTTGAGTTTGCCTGCAACATTGATGCGGGCGGGGAGAAACGCATTTTCATGGTGGCCGATCTTCTGGCCGTTGAGGTAGATGTCGGCTTCGTAGTCGAGGCAATCGAAAACGAGATCGGCGATGGTGGCCTGCGCGGCGTCGGCAGGCACATCGATTTCGCGGCGATAGGTGAAGCGGTAGTTTTCAATCCACTGCGAGGCGAGATTGGCCGCGCCGGTGTGCGGGTCGGGTACCAGCTTGGCCCGCGCGAAATCGAGCCGCACATCGCCCGGCACGCGAGCCTCCATGAAGTGCGACATATCCACGGTGACAGCAGTGGCGTCTTCGGGCTTGCCGCGCCAGGAATCGAACCAACGGAGTGCCCACGTGCCGCTGAGAGAAAGTTTTTTCATGACCGACCTCGCAAAGTGCAGTCGTGCATTTTGCGGGAGAGGTCAACAAATGCAAGCGGGTGTCAGCGCAGGCCGAAGCGGGCCATCTTGCGGTAGAGCGTTCGCACGGAAACGTTCAGCAACTGCGCGGCACGATTGCGATCGCCGCCGGTCTGGCGGAGGGCCTTGTCGATTGTTTCTTTTTCAGCGACGTCGAGATCGACGGCGGGGGCCGGGCCGCCGGTGGCAGTGCCGCCAACAGCGCGGCGGACATGCTCGGGCAGATCGACATCGGTGATGAGCGGCTTCTGGCCGAGGATGAGAACGGCCTCCAGCGTGTTGCGCAGTTCGCGCACGTTGCCGGGCCAGGTGTAGCGCTGCAGGGCTTCGAGAGCCTTTTCGTCGACGTCGGGTACGCGGAGTTTGTGTTCGGCACACAGACGCTCGAGCAGGTTCCGCACCAGCAGGGGCACGTCCTCGATGCGGTCGCGCAGCGGCGGCATGTCGATGTGCACGACATTTAAGCGATAGAAAAGATCCGAGCGGAAATGGCGGTCGTCGACGGCGAGTTGAAGATCGGAATTGGTAGCGGCGAGCACGCGGACGTCCACGCTCTTTTCCTTGGTGGAGCCGACCGGGATGAACGTGCCTGTCTCCAGCACGCGCAGCAGTTTGGCCTGCACGGCGAGGTCGAGCTCGCCGACTTCATCGATGAAGAGCGTGCCGTGGTTGGCGGCTTCGAAGTAGCCCATCGCGCGGGCGCTGGCGCCGGTGAAGGCGCCGCGTTCATGGCCGAAGAGTTCGCTTTCAATGATGCTGGCGGGGACCGCGGCGCAGTTGATCGCCACGAAGGGGCCGTTCTTTCGGGGCGAAAGTTCATGAATGGCGCGCACGACCATTTCTTTGCCGGTGCCCGATTCGCCGGTGACCAGCACCGTTGATTTGAACGGCGCGACGCGGTGAATCGTGTCGTAGATGGCCTGCATCTTCGGCGACCGGCCAATGAGGTTGCGGATCTGGGTGGCGGTCTGCTCGTCGCCGTGCTCGCGCCAGCGGGTGATTTCTTCGCGCAGGCGGCGATGCTCCAGTGCACGCTCGACCACATCGAGAATGTCGGGCGGCGTGAACGGTTTGGTCAGGTAGTCGAACGCCCCGGCCTTCATGGCTTGGATGGCGCTCTGCACCGTGGCGTTGCCGGTGATCAGCACGACCTCGAGCAACGGGTGTCGCTGCTTGGCTTCGGTGAGCAGGGCGAGGCCGTCAACGCCGGGCAGCCAGAGATCGGTGATCAGGAGATGCACAGCGTCGGAGAGTTTCAGCAGCGCCTCGCGGCTGGACGGGGCGCGCAGCACTTCGTAGCCGGCGTCCTGCAGGGCATCGCCGACGGATTCAAGCACGCTCGGGTCGTCTTCGGTTAAGAGAACTGTTGCTCGGGGCATGTCACATCACTCAAAACTGCTGCCAGCGCCGTCTGCAATTCTAGCCGGAAGCGCGGGCCGCGTCAGGTCTGCGCGGGCGGTTTGCTGTCGGCGGCGGTGTGGTCGATCACTACTTCGGGCGATGCTTCGTCGCTGGTTTGGGCGGGTTCAAAGGCCGAAGTGCGCGGCGCCACCGGCATGCCCGCAGGCACCGGGGCACTTGAGTCCGCCCTTGGCAGCACAATGCGAAACGTCGTTCCCTGGCCCGGTTGTGATTCGCAGAAGACCGTGCCGCCGGCGCCCGAAACGACCCGCCGGACAAGCGCCAGGCCCAGGCCGGAGCCGTTCTGCTTGGTGGTGAAGAACGGTTCAAAAATACGCTCGTGCAGTGCCGGCGGAATGCCCACGCCGCTGTCGCGGATGATCAGCGTCACATGCTGGGCCTCCACGAGTGTGGAGAGCGCCAGCGTGCCGCCCTTGGGCGCGGGCATCGCATCCTGGGCGTTGGCCGCCAGGTTGAGCGCGACCTGCCGCAGTTCGTCCGCGTTCACCGCCACGTGCGGGTTGGACTCATCAAAGTGCGTGATGATGCGGATGTGGCCGCGCTCGAGCGCGGGACGCAGGAATTCCAGTGCCTCGCCCACCACGCGGTTGACCGGCGAGGGCGTGGCTTCGTGAACCACCTGCGTGCGCTGCAGAAAGTCGTTGAGCATCTGGTCGAGCCGGCGAATCTCGCGTTCGCACCGGTCGGTCAGCGTCAGTTGCCGGTCGGCATCGGTGTCGCGCTTGACCGGTGCGGTGATCAGCGTGCGCAGCGAATGCAGGTTGAATCGCAACGCCGTCAGCGGGCTGCGGACTTCATGTGCCAGCACTGAGGCGAGCATCCCGCGTTCGGTCAGCAGGCTGGTGCGGGCCCGCAGGGTTTGTTCCAATTCACGCCGCGAATGCTGCAGGCGGCTCTGCCCCCAGGTCATGACAAACGCAATCAGCAGCGCGCCGCCGCCCGTGAAGAACAACGCCACGAAAACGAGCTGCGATTGTGTCGTCCAAAACTGCCCGTCGTACCAGGACTTCTTGTAGCCGGTGGAGATGTAGCCGATCGTCTGCCCGCGCAGCATGAGCGGCACCGTCACGTCCAGGATGTCTGTCTCGGCAGCGCTGTGTGGCCGGCCCACGCCGTGCAGCGTGCGAATGCGTGTCGGCGTGCCGGGGGGCAAGGCAGGCCATTTTTCTGCATCCAGGGTGAGCGTGATTGCCTCGGTTTGCGAGTGCGCGACGATCGTGCCGGCATCGGTCCAGACCATTGCGTAAGAAAGATTCGGATCGAGTCGACGCGTTGATTCGACCGCATCACGCAGCACGTAGTTGTTGATCAGCACATTGAGATTGGCCGACGACGCCGGGCCCGTTGTCGGAAACACGCCGGACGTTGCGATCACGGCTGAAAGCTGCTGGGCGCGTGCCGTGAGGCGGGCGTGCATCACGCGTTCAAACGCGCCATAGATCAGCACCATCGACCACGTCACCGACAACGCCGCCCACAGCGCCACTGCGATGGCGGTCACATGCCACGACTTGATCTTGCCGGTGCGAAGGGCCATGCGGGTATGCTACCGCGCCGCTGGCCCGGATGTGAGCGCGATCACGGCTTCTTCTGGCCGAACTTGGGTTCGGTGCCGTTCATCAGCCGCACGATATTGCTGCGGTGGCGGACGATAATCAGCCCCGCAAAAAGGCCCGCCACGATCAGCAGCGGCGTTAGCTCGCGCGAGGGCACGGTCATATCGCCAAACGGCTTCAGCAAGCCAAACCCCAGCAGCAGCACGAGGAGGAAAAACATCGCCGCGCCGATGATGCTCGACAGCGAAATATAGCGATAAACAAAAAACACCACGAGAAACGTGATGAGCGCCCCGAAGCCCGCCAGCGTGAACAGCGGCCAGAAGCCCAGCACGATGCCCAGCCCGGTGGCCACGCCCTTGCCGCCCTTAAAGCCCAGGTAAATCGGAAACAGGTGCCCGATCATGCAGGCCATGCCCGTGATCAGCGGCGACCACTTCGGCAACTCCGTGGCCCAATGCTGCACCAGCAGCGCGGTGATCAATGTCGGCAGCAGGCCCTTGAGCATGTCGAGGAAAAATGCCTGGAAGAAATACTTCTTGCCGAGCGTGCGGCCGAGGTTGGTCGCGCCAATGTTGCCCGAGCCGGTCTTGCGGATATCCACGCCATGTGCTTTGCCGATCACAAACGCAAAAGGCACCGAGCCGAGCAGGTAACCCAGGAGGGGCGCGACGACATAGATCACAATTTCCGCGACGGTCATGAACGCTTCTTTATCACAGCTTCGTAAAGGCCCAGCATTTTATCGACATATTCGTCGGCGGCTACCGTGCAGGCCCGCAACGCGGCCGCGGTGTTGTGTGCCCGCTTCTGCCGGGCCGACGCTGTCGCCAGGCTGTCGAGCGCCTCAGAGAGCGCCGGCACATCGAGCGCCGTCGGCACCACAATGCCCGCTTCATGCGACAGAATAATGTCGGCCAAGCCATTCTGCATCGACGTCACCACCGGCAACCGGTGCGTGAGCGCCTCCAACGTCGCAAACGGACACGGGTCGTAGAACGTGGGCAGCAGCAGCGCATCGGCTGCCGGGAAAACATCATCAATCGCCGCCGTCGGCCCGATGAACCGAACGCGTTCGCTGATGCCCCAGCGCTCAGCGAGTTCAATGTATTCGCGCACCTTGCCCAGGCCGACGACCACCAACTGCCACGCGGTTCGGCTATGGCGCACCGCATCCATGGCGTGGCGCAGACCCTTGCGCCGAAAATCATGCCCGACGAACAACGCGACCGGCGCATCGTCATTGAGTTTGTAATTGCCGCGAAACCATGTCCGCTGTTCCGCGTGTCGCCGCGGCGGCACGGCGAGCAGCGGCGTCGGCATCTGCACGATGCGCGTCGCGGGCATCGCGTAAAAATGCTTCAGGTCGCGGCCCATCAGCGTGCCCATGGTCAGCACACGCGCCGGGCCGCTGCTGCGTGTGAAGGCCTTCTTCTCCAGCATCAACAGCAGCCGCTTCTTCGCCGACAGGTGCAGCATGAGTTCTTTAAACGAGGCGCTTGAAGCCGTGCCGCGCGATGCGATCGCCTGCGCCTGCAGCGCCGCGTAAATGCCGTGAATCGGCTGATAGATATCGCCCGGCCGCGCCAGCGTGAACGAGTGAATCACATCGGGTGCCAGCCGCCGACAGCGCATGGCCGCGCGCTGGCCGAAGAAGCGAAAGCCGATCGCGTGCGAGAGCTTAAACCCGCGCAGCCGGTGCACGTGCAGGCCCTCGGGCAGTGCGGCATCGTTGCCGTGGGCGAGGCGCGAGCGATGCGCATCGTGGCTCGCCCGCTGTGTCGCCGCACGATAGCGGTTGATGCGCGGCGCCACATCGTGGCAGATCACATGCACTTCATGCCCGCGCTGGGCCAGCGCCGTGGCCAGCCAGACTGCGACGTTCTCAGCACCGCCGCGGGTCGGGTCGAAATGGTCCATGATCAGGGCAATTCGCATCAGCGTTCTCGCGCCACCAGCTGCCGCTCGCGCAGTTCCGTCACGGCTGTCAGGACATGCTCAACTTCGATGCCGCGCATGCAGCGATGATCCACCGGGCAGCGCTTCAGTTGGCACGGCCCGCACGGCACATCAATCCGCACCTGCCGCTCAAGATCGAAGAAGGTTTCCGCCCACACCGGATCGGTCGGGCCAAAAAGTGTGACGACAGGTCGGCCCAGCGCCACGGCAAAATGCCGCGGACCCGTGTCGTTGCAGATCATCAGCGCGCTGAGGCGGACAATCTCTTTGAGTGCGCCGAGCGAAAGGCCCCTGCCGTTGTTGAGTTTGGCCAGCGCATGCAGTTTGCCGATGCCGCCGCCGTTGGGGCTCAACATGCTTGCGGCCATGATCGCTTCAACGATCGGCAACTCGGCGGGGCTGGAGGCGATCAGCACCGTTGCGGGTGATTCGTTTTGCCGGTCCATCAGCCGATCGGCGAGCTGGGCGAAACGTTCGGGTGGCCAGCATTTGCTGGAGCCGAAATTCGCGCCGGGCACGAGTACCGCCAGCGGTTCGCGGCCATCGGTCGCAATGCCAAGTGCGGCCAGTGCGGCGTGGGCTTCGGATTGTTCAGTGGGAGTGATGCCAAGCTGCATGTGGCGCGAGGTGTCGGCGTGGTCAGAGAGATAGGCCGCGAGTGCGAGGTAGTAATCGATGGTGGGGATAGGCTCGTACTTGCCGCCGGCGCGGGCGGAAGGATTTTCTGGCGGGGGCTTCATGCGGCTGCGAATCTCGGCGATGGCGCGGTTCATGGCGGCGTCGCGGGTGCGCCGTTCGGTCGAGCGGCCCAACGGCTTGATGCGGTGGGTCAGCAAGGGCGAGCGCCATTCGCGGGCGTAACCGAGGCGTTGTTTCACGCCGCCGCGCCAAAGCGTGAAGGCCGAGCGCAGGCTGTTGGGCAGCAAAATGCCGAGGTCGAATTTTTCGCGCTTCAGCCAGGCGATGCTCTGCTTTTCTTCGGAGCGGGAGAAGGTTCTGGCTTCGTCGATGCAGGTGAGGCCGCTGAGCACCGGCGCGATGATGGGCCGGCCCAGCGCGGCAATGTGCGCGTGCGGATAGATGCCGCGCAGGGACCGCAAGAAGGGCGTGGCCATGACGCCGTCGCCGAGCCAATTTGGCATCATCACAACGATTCGTTGCGCGGCGATTTTTGGCGCTGTGTGGCTCTGGGTCATGGCCTCAGGCGTCCGTTGGTTTGAGCGGCTTGCCGCAGTGGCGGCAGAAACGGTCGGGGGCGTCGTAGAACCAGCCGCAGTTTTGACAGAGCGGCCGGGGCTGCGGGGCATCGACATCTTCTTCGCCGGCGATGCGGGCGAGCCGCTGTACTTGTGCGAGCAGCAAATACCAGAAACCCAGGACGAGCGTGACGCTGGAGATGATCAGGAAGACGTACGCGACGATCACGAGGAACGGCGACTGCTTCATGAAGTCGCGAAAGCTCAGGGCGTAAAGACCCCAGCCGGGAGCGGCACATAGCACCGCAAACGTGAGCAACCAACGCGCCATCGACCGGTTGCGGTCGCGCTTGCGGCGCACGGCCTTGGGCAGGTCGGCGTCGTGCGGGTGAATGTCGTCGGGCGTATCGCTCATGCTCAACTTTCGAAAAGCAGGGAGGCAATTTGCCGCGGCTTCAATGTCGCGGTTGCGCCCTGCACCTTCACAGCTTCATCGGGGCGATGGTCAAAATCAACCGCACGGAGATTCTTTGCGGATGCGATGGTGAAGGTTGCGGCCGCGCTGTGCGGGTTGAAGGCGCGGATGAGCCAGCTGTTGCCGTGACGCTGCAGGCTGGTGATGACGACGTCGCCAGTGGTATGCAGGAAAGACTGCGTGAGCGGCAGCGTGCCGGTGGTGGGATGGGCTTCGCGATCAAAGGCGGTGAGGTCGGCGGATTGGGTGGGGGTGTTGACGCGCTGGCCGTGCAGGAAGAGTGCTTTGACGGGCAAGGCGCCGCTGAAGGGGACGATGCGCCAGTTGAACTCGTGGTGGCCTTGGATCTGGCCGGCGGTTTCGGTGAGGCCGCGCTGCACGGTGCGGCGGAAGCTGCGCAACAGCGTGATGGCGAGCGGACGCTCGGGCGTGTCGTACACGGCCGATTCGTACAGGCCGCGGCTGACGGTGGCGAGGCCGAGCTTGCTGTCGGTGATGGCGGTGAAGGTGTGCTGCGGGCGGCCGTCGACATCAAGCTCGCGGCGGGTGGCGTTGTCGGGCAGGAGCGCCACCGGCCGCTCAACCACATCAAACGGGCTGTCGGCAAAGTATGTGTCGGCTTTGAGCTGCGTGGGCAGCAGCACGCGGAGACGATGATCTTTGACCGTGTTGTTGACGACCGTTTTCACCTCCACGTGGCTGGCGCCGTGGCGCAGCGTGATGTCGGTGGTGATGGTGAGCGCTGCGAGCCGGCTGCTGCGCTGCATCGCCGCGAAGTCGAACTCTTCGGGCAGCGTCATTGTGGTGGTGATGCGCAGGGTGGCTTTGTAGGGGCCGTTGGCGATGACGGCGACGGTGGCGGAGGTCGCGGTGCTGTAGTGGCGGGCATCGTTGACGGCGATGCCGTGGTACCAGCCGTCGCCGATGTCGGCGATATCTTCATAGGTGACGAGGTCGGGGTAGGAACGGCCGGTGCGTTTGTCGTGGAGGGTGATGGCGCCGTTGGATTGGACCGCGATGCGGAGGTGTTCGTTGTCGATGGTGCGGTGGGTGGGCATCATGTTGCCGGGGAAGCGCTTGGGGCCTTTGACGGGTTCGATGCGGAGCGTGATGTAGCCGAGGGCGGGGATTTTGAGCGGGGCGGTGATGGAGACGACGTGGCGCGGGTCGCCCTCGGGGAAGCGGGCCCGCTTGATCCGCCAGCCGGGGACGTTGTGCTGCTGGGCGTTGAGTTGCCAGGGGATTTCGTTGCCGTCGGGTCCGAGGATGCGGAAGCTGTATTTCTTTTCGAAGCCGAAAAATTCGCTGAAGGTTTCGGGCCAATCGGCGGGGAGGCGGATGTCGAGATCGACGGGCTCGTCGACAGCTTGCGCGGTGTGGTTGAAGACCGAGACGACGAGCGTGGTGGCGGGGAGGTCCTTGGGGGCGCTGCTCGTGGCGATGGCCTTGAGAGCGTTGGTGGTGATGCGCGTGGCGATGTCGTGCGACTGGTCGAAGCGGTAGTGCATGTCTTGATGGACGCGGTCGATGGAGCAGCCGCAGATGGAATCGTGCGGGTGGTTGGTGAGGAGGTGGCGCCAGGCGATGTTGAGGAGGCCTTGGGGGTATTCGGCGCCGAGGGTGGCGGCGAAGGTGCAGAAGGGCTCGGCCCAGAGGGTGAGGGCATCTTCGCAGGCGGCGTTTTTCTGCTTGATATCGACGCGGCTGGAGAGGGTGCCGGGGATGAGCCAGGATTCGTCCTCGTCCATGGGGTCGCGGGCGGCTTCGCGCAGTTCGCCGTGGAGGGTGCGTTCGATTTTGTCGGCGACGGCAGAGAGTTCAGCGGTGTAGGCGTCGGGGGTGCTGATGATGATCTTGATGTCGTGGGCGGCGAGTTTTTCGTTGGCGCGGGCGATGAAGGCGGAGATCTGCGGCTCGATCTCCATGTGATCGGCGCCGTCGAAGAGGTAGAGGGGGCCGACCTGCGTGCGCTGGGCTTCGTAGAGGGTGTAGTCGATGAGGCCCTGGACGAAGATGTCGGGGTCGGTTTTGCCGGTGAGGACGGCGGGCTTGCGGGCTTCTTTCCAGAAGCTGCAGTAGCCCCGGCGACCGAAGCGGAAGACGGGGAGCTGTGTGCCGTCGGGTCCTTGCCAGCGGGAGACGCCGAAGGCGTCGCGTTCGTTGATGCCGCGCCAGGTGGTGGTGCCTTTAGCGCCGAAGAGTTTGAAGAGTTGGGGGAGTTGGCTGATGTGGCCGAAGAGGTCGATGATGCTGGGGGTGGTGCTGGTGGCGCCGTAGCTGCGGGCGATGGCTTTGCCGAGCTGGATGTTGCGGATGAGAGATTCGCCGGAGACGAGCCATTCGTCGGGGAGGCAGAACCAGGGGCCGACGATGAGGCGGCCATCTTTGACGAGGCGGGCGACGGTGTCGCGTTGTTCGGGTCGGACTTCGAGGTAGTCGTCGATGGCGATGGACTGGGCGTCCATGTTGAATTTGTAGGCGGGATCTTTGGCGCAGGTGGCGATGACCTCATCGAGGACGCGCACGAGTTTCATGCGGTAGCCTTGGAAGGTGTCGTACCATTCGCGGTCCCAGTGGGTGGAGGAGACGTAGTGGGCGATGCGGGGCATTTTTCCTTCTCCGTGAGTTGAGCACTGCGGCAAGGATAACGGTGTTGGGGAATGGTGAATAGGGAAGGGTGAGTGGTGAATGCGAAGGGCGGAATGCGGAATGCGAAAGCGGGAGGCACAGAGGCACACAGGCACAGAGGCACAAAGGGGAGATGTATCACGGGTGATACCGCGCGGGTTTTGGTTAGGTTGGGCGGGGAGGGGCGTTTTTGATAGCGCCAGAGGGGAGATACGCCAGGGGTGGCGGGTCTAGGGGAGACACCGGTGGCGGGTGTGCAGTGGCGTGCACGGGGGGCGGTATCACTGGAGATGCCGACATCTCTAGAGAGATAACGACTGCAATGACGAAGGACGAATGACAAATGACGAATCAATGACCAAGACCCAATGAGGGAATGATCAATGGGGCCCAGCCGATGGGCGAGTGGGTTGGTAGGAATAATAGGTGAATTCATGGCCCGGCCCCCGTACTGTAGTGTGTGAACAATAACCTAACATACGGGGCGGGGTTGTCAAGGGAAATCTTTTGGATTTTCAACGCGGAGACACGAAGACGCGAAAACGCCAAGGAATTAGGGGATTTCAGATTTGAGATTTCAGGATTTGAGAACGGCGCGCTGGCACTCGCTGACGCTAGTGGTACTGCATCGGCGACTGAAGTCGCCGGCTACACGGGGCCGGGGCGGGGTGACTGGAACGGTGCGGCGGTGATGCGTGGAAGCGGCGGCAGTCGACACTTACGACGAAGGAGGCGTTACTCGAAACTCGACCCACACTCCATTCTCAAGTCGCTCCATTACGCCCCATTGTGGCTTCCCGTCAATCCTGCCTTTGACGCGAACGGGTGCGATCTAGTCCTGTTGGCAACCCGGCAGTGGGTCATCAATGGTCGCCCAGTCGTCAGCACGGATGCCAAAATCCTTCAGGCAAACATCCTCTGCGTCAGCAAGCGATTCAAACCAGCTGTCCCCGATAGCCGATCCGTCCTCGAGCGTGGCGCAGGGGAAGACATAGACTCCCTCATCACATGCATGCAGGATGCATCGTGCAACACCTGTTTGGGGGCGTCGGACGTTGGCGATCTTGCGCATGGGGGCTCTCCAGCAGGATGCCGGCATTATTGCTCCGATCCAGCCACCGCTCAATCCGCACACCGGGCCAAATCGTGCCAGTCACCTCGGGGTGATTGGCACGACTTGGACCAGTGACAACCGCTTTCGTGGACGCGGTCTACGACGGCCCAGCTGTGACGTTGCGGATATGGACTAAATCCGATGCCTTACTTCAAAGAACGTGCCCTTTCGCATGACATGCTCCTGATGGTTTGTACCGCCGTAATCTTGAAGCAGGAGGCAGAACCTGACCTGCCCCTGTACGGCTGCGCGCAATTTTTCAGTCAGTAATCGCAGATCGGACTCGACGGTGACGGCATCGTCCACTGCCAGATCTTTGCTGTGGACTGCGGATGCAAGTTGTTCAACGACGGGTAAGGCGCACTGCGGATCATGCCAAGACAAAGCTTCTCCGCGGAAATCGTCGCCTGAATTGAAGGCCGAGATGGGCGTCAAACCGTGGGCTGTTAGATAGGCGTCTATGGCAATAGAGTTGCGTAAGAGAGCTTCTCCCATGAGGTAGGTACTGGGGCCGCTGACCGGCTCCTCGAAGTAGGGCACTACCCGAAGCCGGCCAACGAGCGTATGGATGTAGGCAGGTAAGGACAGCAGGAATAGCGCCCCGGCGACGGCCGCTGGCACTCCACAAAAACCAATGTCGTGGAACACGTACAGCACGGTCGCCGTTGCGGCGAGGCCGCCAAAACCGACACGCCAGCAGGTGGCTCGTCGCACGTGGCGTTGGTGCCAACGCCAGAACCCAGGAGATATCGAGTACTTGCGCCTTGGCATCCCTGCAACTCACGCTTGATCGCCCTATGGTCAGCAGGCGGACCGTGGTTCAAACTCGGAAGGTGATTGTCGCTCGTTTGAACCGCTCTGTAAATGCCGATTGCCTCGGCGGTTGCCAGGGCTATCTCGTGTGTGCAGCCGGAGATTTTGGATTTGAGATCTTCGGATTTGGGGATCTGAGAATGGCGCGCTGGCACTCGCTGACGCTCGTGGTACTGAGGTGCGTGGGGCTTAGTGGAAGTAGTAGGTTGCGGGCCAGCGGTAGGGGCGGTTGTGTTTTTGGCACCATTCGGGAAAAGTGCCAGCGCGGGTTTCGAGGTAGGTGGCCCAGTCGGCGAGTAGCTGCTCGTAGTGAAGGGCTTCCTGGAGCAAGTCTTGAAAGGGCGCGGGGTCGTGGGCTGCGTGCATGAGATCGCGGGCTTCGGTTAAGGCGGCGCGTGTGGTGGCGAGGTCGTGGAGCAGAATGCTCTCGGCCAGATGATGGGTGGCGTAGTCGACGTAGGTGAGACGGACGCCTATGAGAAACCGGCGGGCGGCGATGTCGCCCGGGGCGAGTGACAGGGCCCGTTGCACGAGAGCTGGATTGCGGGTTAGCAGGCCGAGTTCGCGGAGAGGGATGGGGGCGAGAGGTTCATCACGGACCCAGGCTTCGAGGGTGGGGATTAGAAACTGGGTGCGAAGGGGGTGGGATATCAACAGATGGACGTCGGGTGCATGATTATGAAGGTTCAGGATTGTGAGGCACGCAGACCGCGCATCGGCTGCGGGAAGACATGCGGCTTCTTGCAGGAATTGTCGGAGCGCTGCGAATGCCTGCTGGCGTTGTCCGCGTTCGCGCTGCTGGCAATATTCGGCGAGGGAGTTCAGCGACGGATGGACTCGCAGGGCGAGCGCCAGTTCGTTGAGATCCTTGAAATTCTTGTCTTTACCGTCGCGCATGAGGCAGTCTGCTTCGCATGATAACTGGCGGTATGGCGGAAGGAAGTGGGGAGTCCTGTGAAGGTGGGATGGCCCCGGGCTTCCGCCGCGGGGCTGATGTGGGTTGGATTTGCTGGGAGGTGGGTGGGGGCAAAAATGCACACGGCCCGTGGGATGGGTTTCATCGCACGGGCCGTGGCTATAGAAAGGTGCCAGGTTCGGAGCGCAGACAACGCGTCTGGCATGTGGGACGGGTTTCAGGCGGTGCTCAAGAGTACCCGTCGCCTCGGTCAGGCCTTGGGATGACCGATCTCCGAACGTGGCAACATCGACAACACATGACCAGTTGGACCGGACGCGAGGCTGCGAGTTGCTCCGCCGTCAACTCGCAGCTTCTGCCAAACCACACGATGGTGGGGGCCATGTGAACATTGCACGTTTCTGTATTTACTTGTCATCTAGGACCGCGGTGTGGGTCTTGGTGTGTCACAGCCTGCCGAGGCGGGCTGATTGGTGGCGTTTGGACGGAGGCAATGCGTAGAGCGTGGCAAAGTAAAAAATTTGCCGAGGTGCATTGCCTCCGTTCCCGGAGCCAAACGATTGTGTCACGCCGAGGCGTGAAGTATTCGGTTGTTGGCGGTCAGCGGCAGGATGATTCGCGTATTTGGAGTTGCCGACCGTTTACTCCTTTATTATCGTCTTTTATTTCACGAAGTCAACTAGATTTTTGAAAAAATTGCTTGAATAGAATCTAAGTCGAGCATAAATTCGGCAGTAGCAAAGGATTAGTTGGGAAAGCGGGGAGCGCAATAGCCGTTGATTGCGTCCCGCGCATTAGGAGTGTTGGACACGTGATTTTTTCGAACCCGAGCGAGTACGCGATCCGCGCGTTGTCGGAGTTGGTGTTGATGGCCCAGGATGCGCCGACGAATGGTCGGCGTCCGGGGTTTGTGATGCTGGATAAGCTGACGGACCAAGCGGGGTTGCCGCGGGAGTTTTTGGCGAAGATTTTTCGTCAACTCGTCGAGGGCGGGCTGCTGACGTCGGCGAAGGGTCCGGGCGGCGGTTTTGCGTTGGCGAAGCCGGCGCATGAGATCAACCTGCTGGACGTGATTACGGTGGTCGATGGCGGGCATCAGATTGATGGCTGCGTTGTTGGTCTCGCGCGGTGCAATGATTCCGTGCCGTGCCCGCAGCACGATTTGTTCAAGCCGATCCGGCAGCGGTTGCGTGCGTACTTGAGCACGACGACGCTGGCGGACACGGCGGCGAGCTTGAAGGAAAAGAAGGCGCTGAATATTAAGGACACCGCTATTGAAGCGGGAAATAAGCCGGACTAAGCGACACTGCAGAATGACGAATGATTAATGACAAATGACGAATGGCGAAGCGCGGTGTTGGTGCCGGCGGCTTTGCGTGGAAAAAGGCAACGCCTGGATGAGAGTCCGGGCGTTGTGTTTTTTGCGGGGAACCCAGGGACTGCAGTCCCTGGGCTTGGGGGCGAGCGTGGAATGTCGATTTGGCCTATCGGATTTTGGTGGGGGGCTTGCAGAGAAACCGCAGAAACCCTACGGTATGCGGCTCGATAGAGGAGGCAGCGAATGGCGCATCGCGCTCGAGCGCATAACGCTGCGAATGAATACCGCGCGGTCCCCGTCGCATAGCGACGGGGCTTTCACTGGAACCGGAAACTGGAAACTTGTTGGTTATGACGGATTACATCAGTCATTTGCGGCAGCTGGAGGCGGAGTCGATTCACATTATTCGTGAGGTCGCGGCGGACTTCACGAATCCGGTGATTCTGTACTCGGCGGGCAAGGACTCGATGTGTCTGGTGCACTTGGCGCGGAAGGCGTTTTTTCCGGCGAAGGTGCCGTTCCCGCTGCTGCACATTAATACGACGTGGGACTTTCAGGACTTGCTGACGTTTCGGGATTGGTACACGCGCGAGCACAACCTGAAGTTGATTGTGTATACGAATGAAGAGGCGCTGGCCGAGGGGGCGGACCCATGGACGACGCCGACACCGAAGTATTCGGCGATGATGCAGACACAGGCGCTGGTGAAGGCGCTGAAGGCGGGGGGCTATGATGCGGCGTTTGGCGGGGCGCGGCGTGATGAAGAAAAGGCGCGGGCGAAGGAACGCGTGTATTCATTCCGCAACAAGAACATGCAGTGGGACCCGAAGAATCAGCGGCCGGAGTTGTGGTCGTTGTATAACGGGAAGGTGAATCCGGGGGAATCGATTCGGGTGTTTCCGCTCAGCAATTGGACGGAGCTGGATGTGTGGTTGTACATCCACTTGGAGAAGATACCGCTGGTGCCGATGTATTTTGCGAAGAAGCGTGCGACGGTGGAGCGGAATGGGGTGCTCATCACGGTGGATGATGAGAAGCGTATGCGCTGGCAGCCGGGGGAGAAGAGCGTGGAGCGTTTGATACGGTTTCGGACGCTGGGGGATTGGCCGTTGACGGGGGCGTTGGAGAGTGGGGCGACGACGGTGCCGGAGATTATTGAGGAGATGCTGATCACGCGGAAGAGCGAGCGGCAGGGGCGGGTGATTGATCACGATGAGGCAGGGAGCATGGAAGTGAAGAAGCGGGAAGGGTACTTCTGAGTTAATGACGAATGATGAATGATAAATGACGAATGGGGGATGGGGAGGTTTTGTAGATCGGTCATTAGTGATTGGGGCAGGTTTGGGCGCGGAGGGTGGCAATGCGCTGTCGCAGGTGGGCGGTGATGGTGGGGTTGGTTTGGGCGGCGCAGACGACTTCAAGTGCGGAGGGCATGGTGGCGGGATCGAAGCTGGCTGCATGAAGCAGTTCGGCGCCGATGCGATCGGCGTTTTTCTCGAGGGCGAGACGATCGCCTTGGACGGCGCTGGGGATGGCGGGGGCATCGACGAGGTGGCCGAGCTCGTGGGCGATGATGGCGGTGAGTTGGAGGTCAGTGCATTTTTCGAGGAGGCCGCGGGTGAGGTAGATCTCAGCATTGGGCCAGGAGTAGGCGGCGACGTTGGGGGTGTTAAGGACGAAGATGCGGACGTGGGCCCATTGGGGGTGGGCGTGGAGGAGGCGTTGGCCCGCGGCGCGAGCGCGCTGGGCGGGGGGACCTTCGAGCGTGCCGCCGTGGCGGTGGTTGAAGGCGTCGATCGTTTGGCGCGGGGTGGCGGCGCAGCCAACGGCGCCGAGGAGAAGAAGGAGGAGGAGGGCGGGGATTCGCATGGCGAGGGCTAGAAGCATGGACTGTGCCAAGTGCGGTTGGCACGCGTGGGCGTGGTTGAGCGTGCTGTTTGTTTAGGCAGGGCGATGGGGGCTGCGTGGTAAACGTGCAGATATGTGAAAATAGAAGACTAGATGAACTTTTATTTCTTGGTGGCCCGTTGGAATGGGCAATGGCGGAGATGTTATTCGCCAGAAACCCCAAGCGGAGGACTGACCATGGTACGGATGATTGCATTGTTCAGCATGTTGGCGGTGCTGGCTGCGGTGGCGGTGGGCTGCCAGAGCACGACGCCGAATGCGGTGACGGGCCAGCCGGAGCCGGTGCGGTTTGAGAAGGGCTATCGCTGAGTCATCATGCTCTGGTTGTTGGACCCCAGGCATGAAGAACGCCGCGCAAACGCGCGGCGTTTTTTTTTGGGGATGGGGATCAGCTGTCCACGAGTTCGACCTGGCCTTCGACGATGGCGCCGGGGGCGATGGCGAGTTGGCGGGAGAGGATGCGGCCGGCGACTTTGCCGGTGGCGGTGACGCGGCAGGAATGGGAGGCGAGAACTTCGCCGAGGACACGGCCGGCGATGACGATGTGGCAGGCGATGAGGTCGCCGCGGACGCGGGCTTCGGGGCCGACGATGATTTTGCCGGCGGTGATGGTGCGTGGGGCATCGAGGTCGTTTTCGATGAGGACGTCTTTGACGTGGATCTGGGTGAAGCACTTGGGACAGCGGATGATGAGGGCGCGGCGCGGGGCGTAGAGGGCGTGGCCACAGTAGACGCAGCAGCGCTCGGGGACATCGCGCGGGGCGGGGGCGGGCGGGGCATTGGGTTGGATTTGTTCACGGGTGCGCGTGGTGACCGTGGTGAATTTGTGGAGGGGGAGGCTAACGGCGCGCCGCTCGGCGGCGGAGACGGGCAGGGGTTTGAGGGCTTGTCTGAGGAAGCTGAGCATGCGCGCACCTCGGGCGTGGAACGTGTTGTACGCGCCGCGCCGTTGCTGGTTCAGTGGACTTTGATCACGCGCGGAGCGCGGGTTTGGAGGGTTTGCTGGACGGCCTGAGGCATGACGCGGACGTTGGGCGAAGCGGCGGCGGCGGGGACGGTTTCGACGGGGGCGGGCGCTTCGTGCAGTTGGGTCATGCGGTCGCGCAGGCGGAGGGCGGCTTCGTCGATGAGGGCGTCGGTGTTGTCTTCAACGGTGGGTGTTTCTTCGGCGGGTTGAGCGCCGCCGACGTAGACTTGGCCGATGAAGCAGGCGCCCTCGCTGATGGCGAGGTTGGCGGCGCGGATCTCGCCGCTGACGCGGGCGGATGCGCCGAGGCGGCAGGCGCGGGTGGCGATGATGTTGCCTTTAACGGTGCCATGGATATCGATGACTTCTGCGGTGATGTCGGCTTCGATGGTGGCGCCGGCTTCGATGATGAGGGTGTCGGCGGCTTCGATGCGGCCTTCGACGCGGCCGGCGATGCGGGCTTCGCCGGTGAGGTGCAGTTCGCCTTTGACGATGCAGGCGGCGCTGATGAGGGTTTGGGCGTGCGTGTCGTTCATTTTCTCACATCTCCGAGACAATGTTTGGTAGTGGCAGGAGAATCTATCGACTGGAGTGGTTTTGGGGCGTAAGCGTTTTGTGCCGAGGGAGGGCAGAAATCTGCTACCCGGAATGGGGGAAGGTTGGGCGGCGCATCTGTGAATGTGTTGGGGTGGGACGCGGCGCGTGGCCTGTGAACCGGTGTGGGGTACAATGCGTCCAACTTCTTGTGTTTAACCGAGGTGTGACATGCGTCGTAGGTTGATGGTTTTCATCGTGGCGGCAGTGGTGGGTGGCGGGGCGGTGGTGGGGTGGGGGCAGACGAAAAAAGTGGAAGGGGCGGCGGAGCCGATTACGCCGGAGATGCTGGAGACGCTGCGGCAACTTTCGAATGAAGACTATAAGACGCGGCAGGAAGCGGTAGCGAAACTGCAGCAGGCGATTGCGAAGCATTTTCAGCAGATGGTGTATGTGCAGGACCTGATGCTGAAGATTCAGACGAACCTGGCGGAGCAGTTGAAGCAACTGACGCTGGTGCCGGACAACGAGGGGGCGGCGCGGACGGCGAGTTTGATGGAGTTTAACCATGCGTTGTCGCGGTGGGCGATCGATGTGATGCAATTGCCGGAGAAGGAACGGACGGCGATGCTGGACTGGGGGATCAAGCAGGAAAACATACAGATTGTGGCGCGGGCGTATCACCGGAAGAACGAGGTGCGCATCGAGGCGACGAAGGAACTGGCGAAGGTGACGGGGGCGAATGCGACGCAGGCGGACTGGCTGCTGGCGCAGTTGCTGAATGACGGTGACCGCGAAGTGAGCCTGATGGCGATGGATGCGATCTGGGACCGGCCGGCGAATGCGATGATTATTGATACGTTGTGGACGAAGGCAACGGCAGGGGTGATGAACCAGATTCGGCCGCGGAACCAGCAGCCGAAGGTGGTGACGGTGCGGGGTCGGACGATACAGATTTATGAGCAGGACTATCGCGCGCAGGCGCGGGCGCAGGATGCGGACGTGGCGGTGGACTTGCTGATCAAGCAGAAGAATGACGAGGTGAACAAGCGGCTGGGGGCGATGTTTACGGAGTTGATGGCGAGCGCGGGGAACCCGAATGACTACCGCTGGACGGTGTTTTCGCCGAACTACGGCGATGGCGGGCGGGCGATGAGCCGGTTGATTGAGGCGTACAAGCCACGGGAGGCGGCGGGATTTTTTATGAAGGTGATGGGGTCGGCGAGCACGGACGGCTATGACACGACGATCGGGAACAACGAGAAGTACCGGCAGTCGACGCGTTGTGATGCGGCGGGGGTGTTCATGAAGATCGTGAACCTGGACCCGGATGAATTCGGGCTGCGCAAGGTGGCGAACTACGGCGATCGCTGGATGGTGAAGGGCGGACAGCCGGAAGAGAACGAGATGGTGAAGAAACTGCAGGAGTGGTGGAAGAAGAATGCGAAGGAGTATGGGGTGGAGGTGGAGCAGACGGAGAAGACGACGGAGAAGAAGCCGGAGGGGTAATGACGAATGACAAATGATAAATGACGAATGAAAAAGCCCCGGGCTTCTGCCGCGGGGCTCTTTTGTTTTGACAGGTTTTTGTGGGCGGGGTATAGGTTGGGACGCTCTGTGGGTCAACAACTCAAACGTGAGGAACGGCGATGAATCGGATAGGGCAGTGGGCGTTTGTGATGGGGATGGTGGTTGCGGGAATGGTGCGGGCGGAGTTGGAGCCAATCACGTTGCCGCCGGGCGCGGTTTCGGCTGACACGGTAACGCTGGTGGTGGCCGATCTGCGGCAAGCCATAGGCGAGGACTGCACGGACGCGGGGAAAGCGATAGATGAGATTGCGGCTAGTCCGAACGGCAGGCTGAAGGAGTATTTCGCGGCGCTGGGGGCGGAGCGAGACGCGATGGTGGCGGCAGGAGTCGAAGTGGTTTTGGCGACGGCGATGCCGGGCGACCTGGGTGGGGCGATGCCCGGGGGCGACAAGCAGCAGGGCGCGACGAAGTCGGTATCGATGGTGCGGCTGAAAGCCGGGGTCGACGCGAAGAAGGCGACGGCGGCGTTGATGCAGGCGCGGGCGAAGATTCATGAGTTTGACGAGCGCTTGGCCAAGGAGGCGGCGAAGGAGGCGGGTGATGACAGTGTGCCCGTGCCGAAGAAGCCTGCGGCGATCACGCTGGCGCCGGTGAAGGATGCCGAGGGGTGGTACGCGCTGCAGGGGGAGGGTTTTGCACCGCCCCATGGGAAGTCAGAAAAGAACGATGCGGTGCGGGACCGGTTGGAGATGGCTTTGCGTCCATTCAGTGATGCGCCGATCGTGATGCTGTTCAACATGACGGATGCCATGCGTGAAGAAGCGGGGAAGGAGAAGCCGCGCGGTTTGGCGATGCTGGAAATGCTGGAAGGCGTGCAGGGGTTGGAGTGCGGGGCGGCGGCGTTGTACATGGGGACGAATCCGCGGTTGGCTTTGCAGGTGCATCTGACGGATGCCGAGAAGGCAGAGACGATGCAGGACGCGTTGAACAAGATCATTTTGACGCCGTCGATCATGTTTGTGTTCGCGAAGCCTGCCGACAAGGACGACCCGCTGCACGTGCAGATCACGAAGTTTGATGAGCTGATGAAGGGTGTGCTGCTGAAACGCAAGGGGCGGATTATCTCCGGCAGTTGTGATGCGGAACAGGTGAAGGCCATCGTTGCGGCGATGAAGCAGATCAACGAGACGCTGGAGGAACGCGGCAAGTGATGGCGGCGGTGGTGCAGGGCGTCGTAGAGAATGAAAAAAGCCCCGGGCTTTTGCCGCGGGGCTCTTTTGTTTTTGCAGGGAGGTAAGTTTAGATTTCGAGGACGAGGCGGGCGGGGTCTTCGAGGGCTTCTTTGACTTTGACGAGGAAGGTGACGGACTGTTTGCCGTCGATGATGCGGTGGTCGTAGGTGAGGGCGATGTACATCATGGGGCGGATGGCGATGGTGTCTTTGCCGGCTTCGGAGATGACGACGGCGCGTTTTTCGATTTTGTGCATGCCGAGGATGCCGGCCTGGGGCGGGTTGATGATGGGGGTGGAGAGGAGCGAGCCGAAGACGCCGCCGTTGGTGATGGTGAAGGTGCCGCCGGCCATTTCATCGATGGTGATTTTGTTGTCGCGGGCGCGGGTGGCGAGGCGTTTGATTTCGGCTTCGATCTGGGCCATGGAGAGTTGGTGGGCGTTGCGGACGACGGGGACGAAGAGGCCGCGATCGGTGGAGACGGCGACGCCGAGGTGAACGGCATTGCGTTGGACGATGGTGTTGCCGTCGATCATCCAGTTGACCTGGGGGACGGTTTTGAGGGCGTAGCAGACGGCCTTGGCGAAGAAGGACATGAAGCCGAGGCCGACGCCGTAGGCTTTTTCGAAGGGCTCTTTGTATTTTTCGCGGAGGGCCATGACGGCGGTGAGGTCGACTTCGTTGAAGGTGGTGAGGCAGGCGGTCTGATGCTGGGCGTCGACGAGGCGGCGGGCGATGGTTTCGCGGAGCTTGGACATGGGGACGCGGACTTCTTCGCCATCAACGAGCGGACGCGAGGGTGCGACAGCGGGGGCGGCTTCCTTGCCGGCCATGCGGTTGGGTTGGCTGGTGGTGCCACCGGCAGTAAAAGCTGGTCCGCTGGCGGGTTTTTGGATTTGCTGCGCCGCGGCGGCATCGACGGCCTGTGATGGGCCGGTGCGGGCGATGTAGTTGAGGATGTCTTCTTTGGAGAGGCGACCGCCGGCGCCGGTGGCGTTGATGATGGCGTTCTGGAGGCGGTGTTCGATGACGAGCGCGCGGACAGCGGGGGACAGGTCGTCGAGGGCGATGTTGGCGAGGTGGATGGGGTTGCCGGCGCTGGTGGTGGGGGGAGCCTGGGTGGCGGTAGCGTTGCCGCCGGCCTGGGCGGTTTGCGCGGCGGGCGCAGCGGCTGCGGCGCCGCCGGTGGCAGCGAGGTCGAGCTGGGCGATGGTTTCGCCGACGGCGACGGTGGAGCCTTTGGGCTTGAGGATCTTGAGGGCGCCGTTTTTGCCGGCGGGGAGTTCGACGGTGGCTTTGTCGGTTTCGAGTTCGGCGATGACGTCGTTGGAGGTGACGTATTCGCCGTCATTTTTTACCCAGCGGGCGATGGTGGCTTCGGAGACGGATTCGCCGAGCGAGGGCACTTTGAGGTCGAGAATGTCGGGCATAACAAATCCTTTTGTAATGACGAATGACGAATGATAAATGACGAATCAGCGACGAGGGTTCAGCGTCATTCGTTATTTATTCGAGGGTTCTTTGGTCATGGAGACTTCGATGCCGGAGCCTTCGCCGCCGGGTTTGACTTCTTTGCTGGTGAACGGGGCGCCGAGGGCGCGGGCGATGATGTCTTTTTGTTCGCGGTCGTGCTGCTCGGGCGAACCGGCGGCCGGGCTGGCGGAGGGTTTGCGACCCACGTAGTAGAGCTTCTTCATGCCGGCCCAGTGGTAGTGGAACTTGGCGCCCATGAAGGGATAGACACCGTTGTTGCGCGGTTCTTCCTGCACCCAGACGAGTTCGATGTCGCGCGGGTAGGTCTTGGAGATTTCGAGCAGGCGTTCGGAGTTGAAGGGGTAGATCTGTTCGAGGCGGAGGAGGGCGACGTCCTTGATGCCGAGGCGCGTGCGTTCTTTGAGGATGTCGTAATAGACTTTGCCGGAGCACATGACGACGCGGCGGACCTTGGATTTATCGAGCGGTTCGACCTCATCGATGATGTCCTGGAACTGGCCGTTGGAGAATTCGTCGAGGGTGCTGACGCAGAGCGGATTGCGGAGCATGCTCTTGGGGCTCATGACGATGAGCGGGCGACGATAGGGGCGGTGGTGCTGGCGGCGGAGCATGTGGAAGAGCTGTGCGGGCGTGGTGGGGTAGCAGACCTGCATGTTGTCTTCAGCGCAGAGCTGGAGGAAGCGTTCGAGCCGGGCGTGGGAGTGTTCGGGCCCTTGGCCTTCGTAACCGTGGGGGAGGAGCATGACGAGGCCGCAGTACTTGCCCCACTTGGATTCGGACGAGGAGAGGAACTGATCGATGACGGGCTGGGCCATGTTGACGAAGTCGCCGAACTGGGCTTCCCAGATGACAAGGGCGTTGGGGTCGGCGGAGGCGAAGCCGTACTCGAAGCCGACGACGCCGAGTTCAGAGAGCGGCGTGTTGATGATCATGAAGCGGGAGCGGCCCTTGGCGTACTCAGCGAGCGGGACATAGGGGCGGCCGGTCTTGTTGTCAAACCAAACGGCGTTGCGGTGGGAGAAGGTGCCGCGGGAAACGTCCTGGCCGGTGAGGCGGATCCAGACGCCTTCATGCAACAGCGAGCCCAAGGCGAGCATTTCGCCGCCGCCCCAGTCGATGCCTTTTTCTTCGTTCACGGCGGTGAGGCGGTTTTCCATCATCTTGGCGACGGTCTTGTGGATGTTGAAGTTTTCGGGGACGCGCGTGAGGGCAGAGGCGATGCCCTTGAGCGTGTCTTTTTCCATGTTGGTGGGGTAGGACCAATCGGAGATGGTCTTGGGGACTTTGATGAAGTTGGCCCACGGGCCGTGGATGGGCGGCGGGGCATCGGCAGGCTTGAAGGTCTGGGCGTATTCGAGGGCCTTTTCGAGGCGCTCGCGGACTTCGTTGGTCCACTGGTCGAGTTGTTCCTGCGTGACTTCGCCGGCGTCGAGGAGACGCTTGGAGTAGATTGCTTTGACCGTCGGGTGTGCCGCGATTTCGCGGGCCATGACGGGCTGGGTGACGCTGGCGTCGTCGAGTTCGTTGTGGCCGCGACGGCGGTAGCAGACGAGGTCGACGATGACGTCCTGCTTGAAGTGCTGGCGGAATTGCATGGCGAGCGTGCCGGCGTGGAAGACGGCTTCGGGGTCGTCGGCGTTGACGTGGAAGACGGGGGCCTGGATGGCCTTGGCGACGTCTGAGGGGTAACGGGTGAAGCGGCCATCGCTGGGGTTGGTGGTGAAGCCGATCTGGTTGTTAATGATGATGTGGATCGAGCCGCCGGTGCGGTAGGCTTCGAGTTCGGACATGTAGAGGGTTTCAGCGACGATGCCCTGGCCGGTGAAGGCGGCATCGCCGTGCATGAGGACGGCCATGGTGCGTTCGCGGTTGGTGTCGCCCTTGCGATTTTGCTTAGCGCGGCACTGGCCGACGACGAGGGGATTGACGAGTTCGAGGTGGCTGGGGTTGTGGGCGAGGGAGAGGTGGACGCGCTGGCCGTTCTTGGCGGTGTAGTCGTGGGCGTAGCCGAGGTGGTATTTGACGTCGCCGTCGCCGGCGTGTTTGACGGCGGGGCGGCCGATGACTTCGCTCATGAGCATTTCGTAGGGTTTACGCAGGATGTGGGTGAGCACGTTGAGGCGGCCGCGGTGGGCCATGCCGATGAGGACTTCGTCGAGGCCGAGCTCGGCGCCGGTTTCGATGACGGCATCGAGGAGGGAGATGAGGGAGTCGCCGCCTTCGTTGGAGAAGCGTTTGACGGTGGGGAAGCGGCGTTGGAGGAAGGCTTCGAATTCTTCAGCGGCGATGATGCGCTGCATGAGGGCCTGGCGTTGTTCGCGCGTGAGGGAGGGTTTGTTGAGCGTGGGCTCCATGCGTTCGATGAGCCAGGTGCGTTGTTCAGGGTCGCGAATGTCCATGAACTCAACGGCGAAGGTGCCGCAGTAGGTGTCACGGAGTTGGCGGACGAGTTCGCGCACGGTGGTACGGATGCCGCCGCGGAAGTTGGGGACCGTGAGGAGTCGGTCCATGTCTTCTTTTTCGATGTTGAATTCGTTGAGCTCGAGGAGGGGGTGGTGGGTCATGTTGTGGCCGAGGGGATCGAGCTTGGCGACGAGGTGGCCGAGTTCACGGTAGGAGTGGACGAGGTCGGCGATCTGGATGAAGCGTCCGGGGCCTTTTTGGTATTCGGCGGTTTCGCCGGTGGGAGCGGGGGCAGTGCCGGGCTTAACGCCGGCGAGGTCGAAGCCGGCGAAGAGGTAGTGCCATTGGGGGTCGACGGAGGCGGGGTCCTTTTTGTACTGCTCGTACATTTGCTCGACGAGGGCGAGGTTGGAGGGATTGAGTGCGTCGAGGGGCGCAACGGGGGCGCCGTTGGGGGGCGTAGCATGTTGGCCGTTGGGCGTGCCGTCGAGGTTGGAAGGACCTTTCGGTGCGCGATCAGCCGACGCGGCTAGCGGTTCGGTGGAAAAGGTAGTCACAGCTCAGCTCCGAGGTATGCCGCCCCTGGAAATGGCGGGTCTAATAGTTTACGCAGCGAGAAGGCTGGCTGCCACTGGGCGCCAGAACTGCCGGCGACAGGGTCTAAGCCGACGGCACGCCTGCATTTAAGGGATTATCGGCGAGAAGCGTGGGCAGCGCAAGAAAAAGGGCATGGCGTCCGATAATGCTGTGATGGGAAGGGAAATGTGGGTGTGGAGGGTGTTTGGCGGGTAAGTCCTGTTGCTGAAGGCGCGGGCGCGCCGATAGGTTATACGTCTTACTGCGCGCCGGCACGGATGTTGGCGCGGGTGAGGGTGCACTTAAGTAAGCGGCCGTATGTCGTCGTTCATGGATCAGAACTCGGTCGACCAACTGCTGGCGCAGATACAGGAGCAGACTGCAGACATTAAGCAGCAGGCTGACACTGCGCCCGTGGATGACCCGGGGGCGAAGGTTGCGGTGGATGCGGCTGCGGCGGCCGTGGCTGAGATTGCGGGGGATATGACGCCGCCGCCGGAGCGGACGGCCCCGACGGTGGCCGCGGCGCCGGTGGCGTCGGCGGAGTTGCCGGCGGAGCTGGTGGGCGGCGGGGTGGTGGACGCGGATGTGCGGCGGCTGATGTCGATCGAAGTGCCGGTGATCGTGCAGTTGGGCCAGCGGCGCATGACGGTGGGGGAAGTGATGCGTCTGGCGGTGGGTGCGATCGTGGAGTTCAACAAGTCGGCGGACGAGGAGTTGGACCTGCTGGTGAACAACAAGCCGATCGGGTCGGGGCATGCGGTGAAGGTGGGGGAGAATTTTGGGATAAAGCTGACGACGGTGGGGGCGATTAAAGAGACGATTCGCAAATTGGGCGGGGTGTGAGGGGCCGGTAGTTCTGCTGATAAATCACAGTGAATGAGCCAGGGGGCGGGCCGAAGATGGGGCGTGCATCTTCGCGAAGTTTCTGGTAAAAAATGAAGATTCTTTGAGCGTGGTTGGAACGATTCACAGGTGCGGCTGCGGGCTGCATTTGCCGAGAGAATGTTTGGCATGGCGTTGACTAGCTTTCCCGAAGAGAAATTCGCTCCGGCGAGCCACCTTCGCAATGAGTATGAGACGCGTGTTGCGCGCGGCATGGCGCGGATGAAAGAGAGCACCGTGGTGATTGCCGGGCTGGCCCGGAACATCAGCCATGTGTTTGAGCGCACGTCAGCGAATATCGATCAGCTTGGTGGGATGTTCAAAGACTACCGGGTGGTGATTTACGAAAATGATTCGAGTGATGACACGCCGCAGCGGCTGACGGCGCATGCGCAGGCGAACCCGCAGTGGCACGTGGTGTCGGAATCGCGCGGCGATCCGGTGAATCCGACGGCGCGGTGCTTGAAGCGCGCGGAGCGGATGGCGATCTACCGCAATGCATACCTGGATATCGTGCGGGAGCGCTACAGCGATTTTGGCTATGCGATTGTTGTGGATACGGACCTGGCGGTGGGGTGGAGCTGCCTGGGAGTGGCGAACACGTTTGGGCATGAGGGGTGGGATTTTATGGGGTCGAATGGGATCATTTACAGGCGTAAGGGGCTGAACCCGAACCTGCCGATGCAGTATGACGCATGGGCGTTTCGGCTGGATGAGGCGTACACGGCATTGACCACGCGCGAAGTGAACGTGATGCAGTTTCAGCGTGGGGAGCCGCCGGTGGCGGTGACGTGTTGTTTCGGCGGGTTGGGGGTGTACCGGATGCCGGTGTTTCTGGCGGGGCGCTATGCGGGCGATGACATCGACCACGTGACGCACCTGCGACGGGCGCGGGCGGCGGGTTTTGGCAAGGTGTTCTTGAACCCGAGCCAGTTGACGATCTACGGGCGGCACTGGCGGAAATCTGATCGCTTCTACATGCCGCTGCTGCGGAACGTGCTGCGGAAGCCAATTTTGGGCTGACGGAGCGGAGGCGGTGATGGGACAACAGCCCCCGGCAATCAAGCCTTGCGTATCGGCGACACCGCGGCCGTTGTTCTCGGTGATGATCCCGACGTATGAGCGCACGGAGCACCTGGCGGAGACGCTGCGCAGTGTGTTGGCGCAGGATTTGGGCCCGGCGGTGATGCAGATTGCGGTGCTTGATAACAACTCTCAGAATGCCGATGTGGCGGGGATGGTGCGGGAGATTGGCGGGGGGCGGATCGAGTTTCACCGGCATGCGCAGAATCTGGGGATGGTGGGCAACCTGAATGCGTGCATTGAGGCGGCGCGGGGGGAGTGGGTGCACATCCTGCATGATGATGATTTTGTGGCGACGGGGTTTTACCAGGCGCTGCGGGCGGGCATGGAGGCGTCGCCTGACGCGGGGGTGTTGTGTTGCCGCTGTCGTTACCTGGATTCGGCGGGGCGGATCATGGGGGTATCGCCGCCGGAGGCGCGGGCCCGTGGGCTGGTGGATGACGGGCTATGGCGGATGGCGCGCGGGAATTTTTTGCAGTTCTGCTCGGTGGTGGTGCGGCGCTCAGCCTATGAACAGGTGGGCGGCTTTGACCCGACGCTGCGTTACGTGATCGACGCGGAGATGTGGGTGCGGCTGGCGGCGAGATTTCGGGTGCGGTTTGAGCCGGAGGCGTTGGCGACTTACCGGGTGCATGCATTGTCGGCAACGCACAAACTTATCATGAGTTCAGAGGACTGCACGGATATTGCGCGCGGGTTGGTGTTGATGGGCGAGCGCCTGCCGGCGGAGAGTGCGGCCCGGGTGATGCGCGCCGCGCGCGCGTATGCGGCGGACCTGGTGTTGCAGCACACGCGGGTGATGAGTGACATTGATCCGAGGGGTGTGCCCGCGCGCTTGCGGTGGGCCGTGCGGTTTGATCCGGGCGTGCGGACGTGGTGGCGATGCGGCCGGTTGACCTGGCGGATGTTGCGGCGGGGTTTGTTGAATCAGCGGAAAGGGCCGCGGGCGTAGGCGCGGTGTTGCGCGGCCTTGAGAAGTGTTTCGCGCAGGCCGTCGCGTTGGAGCAGCATGGCGAAGGGGAGCAGGAGGAGCGTGCGGATCCAGCGGGAGAAGCTCTTGGCCCGGAGTTTGGCCATGCCGGCGCTGCCGAAGTACTTTTGGCGCAGGGTCATTTCGCTGCGGATGCTGGCGTCGATGAGGCGGACGAGATAGGACGTGGTCAGCCGTCGTGCTGGGATGTGGTGGCCGAGGCGCAGGGTGGGTACGAAGACGCGCTCCCAGCCGGCCTTGCCAATGAGGTAGCCGATCTCAGTATCGCCGCAGCTGGTGAGGTTTGAACCAAGGCGATCGGGCAGGAGTGATTCGGGGTTGTTGACGGGCACGCTTTCGAGAAAGGCGGAACGGCGGACCCACATGCCGGCCCCGACGGTGGGGGCAAGCGAGGGGGTTCCGGGGTAGATGATTTCGCGGTCACCGAGGTTGGCGTTGATGGCGAGGTGATGGGCGAAGCGTTCGATGGCGGGCGAGGGCGGTTGGGCGTAGACGGGATAGATCGAGGAGATGAGGAGGCCGCGTGCGGGGTTGGCGAGTGCGGCGATGCCGGTTTGGGTGTATTCGGGGCCGGGCTCGGTGTCGTCGTCGAGGAAGCAGATGAGCGGGCCGCAGGATTCAGCAACACCGCGGAGGCGGGCGTGGGTGAGGCCGGGGCGTTCTTCGCGCACGATGCGCACGGAGATGCCGGCGTTGCGGAGGGATTGGGTGGCGGGGAGTGTGTCGGCGGTATCGGCGGTGCAATCGGTGGAGGCGTTGTCGACGATTACGATTTCAAAGAAGGCCGGGACGATGCCGGTCTGCCGGGCGAGTGCCTGCAGTGGTATGTGAATGCGGTCTGCCGCGTTGTATGCAGGCATGACATACGAGACTATGGGGGTTGGCATAGCTCACTTTTTTTAAGGGAGCGCGGGAGTATATGGGGCGTGGCTGAGCCCTGCAATGAGGCAGGACAACGGTGGCGCAGGGACGTAGACTTGCGGCACGTGCGGGCAGAGGAGATGCGATGATCGTGCAGGTGTTTACATTTCTTGGCGGGTTGGTGCTGCTGATTGTGGGGGGGCGGCTGTTGGTGTCGGCGTCGGTGGATACGGCGCGGCGGTTGCGGGTTTCGCCGCTGGTGGTGGGGCTGACGCTGGTGGCATGGGGGACGAGTGCGCCGGAGTTGGCGCTCAATCTTGTGTCGGCGGTGAAGGGGCGCGGTGATCTGGCGCTGGGCAACGTGGTGGGGGCGAACATCTGTAATTTAGCGATGGTGCTGGGGGTGGCAGCGCTGCTGAAACCGCTGGTGGTGCAGCAGCGGTTGATCGCGGTGGAGGTTTGGCTGAATGCGGCGGTGCTGACGTTCATGGCGATCATCGGATTGACGATGGGCTTTAACCGCGTGGCGGCGGCGATGATGCTGGCGGTGTTTGCGGCGTACAGCACGTGGACGATCATGTCGGCGATGCGCGAGAGCAAGACGGGGACGGTTATCAGCAGCGGCGGGGAGATCGACCCGGGCCATGCGGGGCCGCCGATGGGGTGGCTGATGATTGCTACGTGCTTTGTGGGTGGGATGGCGTTGTTGTCGTTTGGCGGGATGCTGGCCAGCGATGGGGCGTCGGCGATTGCGGTGGGGCTGGGAGCGCCGCCGGCGCTGGTGGGCGTGACGATCGTGGCGATCGGCACGACGTTGCCGGAGTTGATCACTAGCGTGTTGGCGGTGAAGAAGGGGCAGACGGATTTGGCGATGGGCAATGCGCTGGGGTCGTGTTTGTTTAATGCGGGGGCGATTTTCAGTGTGAGCGCGTTGATTGCGCCGCCGACGGTGGGGGCGGGACTTGTGACGCCGTTGGTATATATGGCGGCGCTGGCGGTTGCGTTGATCGTGATCAGCCGGACGTTTGGCAAGACGGTGTCGCGGCTGGAGGGGGCAGCGCTGTTGGGGAGTTATGTGGCGTTCCTGGGGTATAGCGCGTGGCAGAGCTTGCGATGATTGGTCAGATGCCGATGTCTTCGTTCCAGAGGTCGGGCTTTTCGCGGACGAACTTTTGCATGAGGTCGATGCAGGGCTGGTGGTGGAGGTTGATGAGTTCAACCCCGCGGGCTTTGAAGAGGTCTTCGGCGCCGAGGAAGTTGATGTTCTCGCCGATGATGACGCGCGGGATGCGGTAGAGCAGGCTGGTGCCGGTGCACATGATGCAGGGGGAGAGGGTGCTGACGAGGGTGAGCTTGGGCCAATCGCGGCGGCGGCCGGCGTTGCGGATGCAGGCGACTTCGGCATGGGCGGTGGGGTCGCCGGTTTGGACGCGGAGGTTGTGGCCCCGGGCGACGATGTTGCCGGCAGCATCGGCGAGGACAGAGCCGATGGGGAGTCCGCCTTCGTTGTAGGACTTGAGGGCTTGCTCGTATGCGGCTTGCATGAGGGCGTCATCGTTCATGAATCACCTTTCTTGTTCGCACAAGAATTTAACCGCGAAGGCACGAAGGCGCGAAGATGCAGCATTTGAGATTTCAAATCGCGTGGTGGGCGTGCTAAGTTACGCACCTTAGATTGGAGAAGGCTATGCCATTGTCGTTTCCGTTGCCGTTTCGCCAGGTGCATTTGGATTTCCATACGGGGCCGGGGATCCCGGATGTGGGGGCGGACTTTGATGCGAAGGCGTTTGCGCGGGCGCTGAAGGCGCGAGCCGTGGCTGGAGGGGGCGGTGCCGCTGAGCCAAGTCGGGTTGTTCCAGCGGCCGACGGGTTCGACGAATGTCACGCAGTCCAGCAGCAAAACAGATGAAGGCGCGACGCGCATGCTGACGCAGCTGCGGGTGCAGTTTGATGTGGTGCAGGCGGAGAGCGATTGGGCGAAGTATGAGTTGCTGGTGTTGCCGGATGGCGTGCCGGTAACTGATGCGCTGGCGAAGAAGCTGCAGGGGTATTTGAAGAAGGGCGGGAAACTGCTGGCCACGGGGACGAGCGGCCTGAGTGCGGACGCGAGCGCCGTGGTGCTAAGGGAACTGGGGGTGAAGGTCGAGGGGATGTCGCCGTTCACATCAACGTACATGCGTTTTGACGAGGGGGCGCTGGGCAGCGCGGACGGGGCGCTGGTGTCTTATGCGGGGGATCATGTGGTGTATGACCGCGGCGTGCGCGTGACGGCAGCGCCCGGCACGGAAGTGCTGGCGCGAATTGTTGAGCCGTATTTTGAGCGGGCGTGGGATCACTTCTGCAGCCATCGACACACGCCGGGATTGATGCGTGCGAGCAAGTATGCGGCGGCGACGTTGAAGGGGAATGTGGGGTATGTCAGCTTTGATGTGTTCAATCAGTATGCGGTGCATGGGAACTTGCCGTACCGGCTGGTGGTGAAGGCGCTGCTGGAGCGGTTGCTGCCGGAGCCGCTGCTGAAGGTGAGCGGGCCGAGTTATGTCGAGGCGACGGTGCAGTGCCAGAAGGGGGAGGAGGGCATGCGGCAGATCGTGCATGTGCTGGCGTACAGTGCGGAGCGGCGGACGGGGAATTTGGACATTGTGGAGGACATTGTGCCGCTGACGGATGTGGCGGTGAGCCTGCGGCGGGCGAAGGCACCGAAGCAGGTGTACTTAGCGCCGGAGCGGGTGGAACTGCCGTTCAGGTATGAGAATGGGCGCGTGGAGGTGACGATTCCGCGCGTGGCGGGGCATGCGATGGTGGTGGTGGGGTGAGGGTGGTGCGTCAGGGGCGGGGTTGGCCGTCGCGCCAGACGGAGGTGCCGCGTTCGCGGGCCCAGGCGGTGTAGCGCGTGGGGTCGCCGCACCATTGGCCGGGCTCGAACCAGGCGTGATGGGTGGGCGGGCCGGCGAGGGTGATTTTGACGACGGGGAAGAGGCTGCATGGGGGCTGCGTGGGAAGTCCGCGGAGGAGCCAGCGGCGCGGGGTTTGTTGTGCCTCCAGCGACTGGCCGGTGGTAAGGAGCACGGCGTTTTTTATGGTAGTGGCCAAGCCGGGGATGACGAGTTCACCGTAGGGCGGGTAGAAGCGCAGGATGAGATAGAGGTCGTTGTCGCGCTGGGTGACGTGGCCGAGCAGGACGGATTCGAGATGGGGCGCTGCGGCGGTGGTGCCGTAGATGGCTTCGCCGTGCACGTTAAGCCACTGTCCGATCTCGGCGGCGTGGGAGACGAAGGTGGCGGGGAGATTGCCTTGGGCATCCGGTCCGACGTTGAGGAGCAGGTTGCCGCCTTTTTTGGCGCATTCGCAGAGCATATCGAGAAGCACATCGGCGGGGCGGAAGCGTTCGTGCCGGGCCCAGCCCCAGAGGCGCCAGGTGGAGACCTGGCAGGACTCCCAGAGGCGGTCCTCGGCGGTGATGTGATGTTCAGGCGTGCCGAAGTCGCCGAGGTCTTCGGATTCACCGGCGCCGTGGCCACCGTCGGCGTTGGGCTTTTTGGTGGAAGAGCCGGCGCGGTTGTTCACGAGGATATCGGGTTGCAGTTTGCGGATGGTGGCGATGAGTTCGCGGGAGCGCCAGTCGTCGCTGGACCGGGGCCAGGCGCCGTCGAACCAGAGTTGGTCGATCTTGCCGTAGTTGGAGAGGAGTTCATGTACCTGGGCGTGGCAGTATTGGACGAAGCGGCCCCAGCCGGCGGGGTCGCGTTCGGGGCCTTCAAACATGGCGGGGATACGCCAGTCGCCGAGGGAGTAGTAGAGTCCGATGCGCAGTCCGGCGGCGCGGAAGGCGTCGACGTATTCGCGGACGAAGTCGCGCCCGGCGGCCTGCCGGGCTGAGGAGTAATCGGTGGTGGCCGTATCCCACATGCAGTAGCCGTCGTGGTGGCGGGTGGTGAAGACGGCGTATTTGAAGCCGGCGGCGCGGGCGACGCGGGCCCACTGGGCGGCATCCACATGCTGGGGATTCCACTGGCAGGCGGCGTCGGCGTAGGCATGATGGTCCATGGCTTCACGCATAAGGACCTGTTCGCCGCGTTCAAAGATGGCATAGGGGCCAAAGTGGATGAAAAGGCCGAAACGGGCCTGCGGGAACCAGCGGAACTTGGGGGGGATGTTCATGGAAACTCCGGCGGGAGGAATGGGCATCGCGAGGGGGCGGATTCTAAGGGGATTGAGGGGGTAGAGCCATGGCGCGGGCGCGTGGGGGCGTCGCTGCGGGGCTATTGACGCATGCAACGTCTTGTCGTTATTCTATTTGATTCGCCGTCAGTGATGTTCGCTGCGCTTGAGCGTAGTGACATTTCAGAGACACGACCGGCCATGCAGGCACGCAAGGGCGGGTCGTTTAAGCGATGTACAGAGGCTGACGCTTCATGGGTTGAAATCGCCACGTGTGTGGCGACCTGTGAATTTTTGACGGCAGGTTGGCCTTTACGAGATCGCTGCAACCCATAAGGGAGTTTTGTCATGGCAAATCCTCAACTCGTGAAAGACCTGATCGATGCGGGTATTCACTTCGGCCACCGCTGCTCGCGTTGGAACCCGAAGATGAAGCCGTACATCTACGGCCGCAAGAACCTGATTCACATCATTGACGTGCGCGAGACCCTGAAGGGTCTGCTGGCGGCGAAGAAGTTTTTGAACAAGCTGATCGCCTCGGGCAAGGACGTGGTGATCGTGGGCACGAAGCGGCAGGCCCGCGGCGTGGTCGAAGAGATGGGCAAGCGGACGGGCATGCCGTTCGTGGCGGAACGCTGGCTGGGCGGCACGCTCACCAACTACCGCACGATTCGTTCGCGTTTGCAGCGTCTGGAAGAGCTCGAGCGTATTCTGCAGAGCCCGGACGTGAACAAGGCGTATTCGAAGAAGATGGAAAGCTCGCTGAAGCGCGAGTACCGCAAGATTTTGCGTAACTTGTCGGGCATCCGCACGATGGACAAGTTGCCGGGCGCGATGTTCGTGGTCGACGTGAAGCGTGAAGACATTGCCGTGAAGGAAGCCAAGAAGATTGGCATTCCGGTGGTGGCGTTGATCGACACCGACAGCGATCCGGATGAAGTGGATATCGCGATTCCGGGCAACGACGATGCGTTGCGCGCGATTGAGCTGATTTTGAAGGAAGTCGGCGACGCGGTTGTGGAAGGCAAGGCCGGCCGCAGCGTGCGTGAAGAAGACAAGGGCGGCGATCGTGGTGGCGAAGGCGGCGGGCGCGAACAGCGTCGCGGTCGTCGGCGCACGACCTCGCAGCAGGCTGAAGAAGCCGACAAGCCGGGCGCGGCGGAAGAACCGGCCGCGGCTGGCGCTTAAGGAAATAGTGCTGAGTGCTCAGTACTGAGTGCTGAGTAACTGCAGACAGACCACGGTTTGGTGGTAGGAGAATCGCGGGCGACCTTTAACCAAGGTCGCCCGCCTCGTTTTTGCGCGCAAGAAGCGGGCACACATTGTCAATGTATCGCGATCGATTGATAATGCCCCGATGAACACGAATGCTTCGTTTCGGCAGTATTGTGAAACATACTTCGCGCGGTTGGTGTGGGGATTTGCTAAGTCTCTGGACGACACGGGGGTGCGCAGCTGGTTGAACGGGCATTTCAATCAGAAAGATTTTGGTGGGGCGGCGGACATGGCGACGCGGATTTTTCCGGCGCTGTGCGCGTGGCTGAGCGACAAGCAGCGGCCGCGGCAGGTGGTGTTCAAAGGGGAGCGGGTGGATGTTGAGGGACTCGTCCGGAAGATTTTTGAGAACGCTTTTGACCCCAAGTGCGCGGGGTATTGGGCGGGGGATGGGCGGCCCTACAACCAGTTCGTGGTGGAGAGTTCGGTCATCGGCTACGGGGCGTGGCTGGTGCGTGACACGGTGTGGCCGACGCTGAGCGAATCGGTTAAGAAAAACTTTGCCGCGTGGATGGAGGAGTTTGGCAAAGAGGCGGTGCGGAACAATTGGCAACTGTTTTTGATCTGTAATCATGCGGCGCGGCGGGCCCTGGGGCTGCCGTTTGATCAGAGGACGATTGATGAGGCGTGGGCGTACATCAACACGCTGGAGCGCGGCGATGGCTTCATGACGGATGGGCCGGAGGGGCATTTTGATGACTACCAGTGGTGGGTGTTCGGCACGCACGAGATGTTCTATCTGCAGATGATGGGCGGGGTGGACAAGGTGCTTGATGAGCGTGTGAGGACGCGGCTGCGCAAGCGGCTCGAAGCGTTTCCGTACATGTTCGGGGCGGATGGCAGCTATACGGAATATGGGCGGAGTTTGACGTACAAGTTCGGGCGGTTGGGGTCGCCGGTGCTGGGGTATGCGCTGGGGCTGTGGCCGCACAGCGGGGGCATGCTGCAGCGATTGGTGCGGCGGCACTTGGAGCACTATGACAATGTCGGCGCGATTGACCGTGCGACGCACACCATACGGCAAGAGGTGGGAGCGCATGGCCATGCGGACGTGCGCGAGAGTTATATCAACACCGGGCATCCGTACTGGGCGATGCATGCGTTCAGCGCGTTGTGGCAGGTGCCGGCGGAGGATGCGTTTTGGACCGGTGGCGACGCGATGTTGCCAGTGGAGGAGGGGGACTTCCGGCGTGCGGTGCCGGCGGCGGGGTGGTTGTTTGCCGGGGCGAAGGCGACGGGCCATGTGCTGCGGTACACGATGGGCACGCATCACGGGGCGGGATCGATGCAGAGCAAGTACGCGAAGTTTGTGTACTCATCGCATTTTCCGATGAACATTGCGGCGGTGGAGGGGGATTATGGCCCGGATGCAGCGCTGTGCCTGACCGATGGCGTGCGGTGGACGCACCCGACGGTGTATGACAAGTTTGCGGTCGATGCCCGGTGGGTGCGGGCGACGTATACGCTGAAGATTGCCGATCATGATGTGGCGGTGGAGACGGTGCTGGCGCCGCTGGGCGATGGCGAGTGGCACGTGCGTGTGCACAAACTCGTCGTGCCGGTGGATGGGCTCAAGGCAGTGGAGGGAGGTCTGACGCTGGGCTATGACAGTGCGGAGCATGTGACGAAGTACGTGGATGCGCTGACGTCGAGCGTGAGCGGGGCGAACAACCGCGGGCAGCGGCACAGTTTGATTCACGGCGTGCGCGGGTACGACCGGGCAGTGATGCCGCAGGCGTGGCGCGGGCGCGATCGTGTGAACCTGGTCTACCTAGCGGCGATCACGCCGATGCTGGAGGCGACGTTGCGCACGGGCGCGAATGTGCTCGTGTGTGTGGCGCATGCGACGCGGGCACACAATCATCATGCGCCGAAGCCGCAGGCGATTGTGACGGTTGATGTGACGTGGGAGAAGGATGGGACGGTGATGGTGACGAGTCCTGAGGGGGAGCTAAGGGTGCCGGGGCTGATTTATTCGTATGTTTGATTGACAATTGGCAATTGAAAATTATCAATTGCCAATTGAGACGAGTTGGAGCGATTATGCAGTATCGGACATTGGGTCGTACGGGTTTGAACGTGTCGGGCATCTCGATGGGGTGCTGGAACATCGGCGGGCAATGGGGCGATGTGAGCGAAACGGACGCCGTGGCCACGCTGCGCCGCGCGCAGGAACTGGGCGTGAATCTCTTTGATACGGCGGATGCCTACGGCGTGCAGATGGGCACGTCGGAGGAATTGCTGGGCAAAACCTTCAGCACGATGCGCGACAAGATCGTCTACGTGTCGAAGGTGGGCAACTGGGCGCGGCGGTTCGGGCACCCGTTCAGCTACACCTCGCCGCTGCACATCATCAACTGCTGTCATGCGTCGCTGTACCGGCTGAAGACGGATGTGATTGATGTGTATCTGTGTCATATCGGCGATTTGCCGGAACCGACGATTTTTCTGGAAGCGTTCGACACGCTGAAGAGGCAAGGAAAGATTCGCTTCGGTGGGATTTCAACGAACTCCGCGGATGCGGTGGCGCGTTTCAACGTCCGCGGCACGTGCGATGTGGTGCAGCTGGACTACTCCCTGCTGAACCGCAAGCCGGAGGAAGTGTTGCTGCCGTACTGCAAGAAGCACAACATCGGCGTGATGGCGCGCGGCGTACTGGCGATGGGTCTGCTGGGCGGCAAGTACGATGCGACAACGGTGTTCAGCGACCAGGTGCGGCAGAGCTGGAACAGCGGCACCGAGCGCGATCGTTATCTGCAGCGAATCGCGACCGTGGAGAAGATTCGCGCGGTTTTCGGCGGCGAAACGAACCTCGCGGCGGTGGCCATTCAGTTCGCGCTGGCAAATGACACCGTGAGCTGCGTGATACCGGGCGCGAAAAACGCAAAGCAGGCCGAAGCGAATGCGGCCGCGGGCGAGCTGAATCTGAGTCCGATGGTGATCGACGCGTTGCGAGCGGCGACGGCTTAGGGGCTGTCTCATAAGGGCGCTCAGGGCGGGGTAGCGGGTTGCCGATAAATAGAGAGAGCCAAACTGTAACTTCGCGTGGCCTGCCACGTGTGTCATGATGGACTGCCAAGCGACGTTGAACGATGGGGCACAGAGAGCGATGCCGGAGCCACACGAACCATCATCGAAGCGCATGCCGAGCCGTGCGGATGTGACTGCGGAGTTTTCCGCTTCGGACAATCTGTCGGTTTCGCCGGCGGGTTCGCAGCATGCGCTTAAGGTGGGGGATCGGATCGGAAAATACAGGATTGAGTCGATCCTCGGCCAGGGCGGGGGCGGGCAAGTATTTGTCGCAAAAGATTCGACGATTGATCGGAAGGTGGCGATCAAAGTGCTGCCGCCGGCGATGTCGCGCGATGTACAGCTCCTGGCGCGGTTTCGGGCGGAGGCGCAAGCGGCCGGCAAGCTGAATCATCCGCACGTGGTGACCATCTATGAAGTTGTCGAGGCGGAGGGGATTTTTGCGATTGTGATGGAACTGGTGAGCGGCGGCAGCATGCAGGAGTATCTGCAACGCAAGGGTTCGCCGGGCTGGAAGGTGGCCACGCGGCTGTGCGGCGAGGCGTGTAAGGCGCTGATGGCTGCACATGAACAAGGCCTGATTCATCGCGACATCAAGCCGGCGAATCTGCTGCTGACGGGCAATGGCCATGTGAAGGTGGCGGACTTCGGGCTGGCGAAGATTGAATCGACCGGCGCGACGATGGCGACGCAAGCGGGGACGATTCTGGGCACGCCGGCGTTCATGTCGCCGGAGCAGTGCCGTGGCGACAAGATCGATGCACGAACGGACATTTACTCGCTAGGCTGCACGTACTACGCGATGCTGACGGGCAAGCCGCCGTTTGAGGCGGCGAGCAGCATGCAGGTGATGTTTGCGCACTGCTCATCGCCGATACCGGACCCGCGCCAACTGGTGGGCGATGTGCCCCCGGGTTGCGTGGAGGTTTTGACTAAGGCGTTGGCGAAAAATCCGGCCGAGCGCTATGCGAGTGCACGCGACATGTTCAACGACATTCGCGCCGTGCTGGGCGGCGGAGCGTTGGTGACCGGAGCGCAGACGCCCATTGCGGAGCCGATGCCGGAAGCAGCACCGGCGCCGTGGGTGATGCTGGATACGCCGGCGCCGAAGAAGCGCCAGACCGGACTGCTAGTGGGCATTGCGGCCGGTGTGGGCGTGGTGCTTGTGGGTGTTGTGATTGCCGTGGTTGCATTGAGTGGCGGCGACAAATCGCAGCCCGTGGTGCGCCCGCCGGAAGAGGCCGTTGTCGAAACGCCGGTGGTTGAGAAGCCGCCAGTGAAGGCGGTGGTTGAGACACCGAAGAGTGAATCGCCGGCGACGCAGGTGGCCGTAGTGACGCCGCCTGAAGAAAAGAAGCCAAGCGCGGTGGTGCCCGAGCAGCCGGCGACTGCACCGACCACGCTGCCAGTCGCAACAACGGCGCCCGCAGCGACCGCACCCGCGCCGGTGGTGTGGGACGACAAACGTCTGCGTGCGCTGCCGCCGCGTGTGACCAACTCGCTCGGGCAGGAGTTTGTGCTGATCAAGCCGGGCAAGTTCATGATGGGGGAGAACAGTCTGCCCGACGCGCCGAAGCACGAGGTCACGATCACGCGGCCGTTCTACATGGCGGTGAATGAAGTCTCACAGGGCGAATACGTGGACATCATGGGTGAGCAGCGCGAGAAGGTGTCGAAACGCGAACTGCCGGCCGCGCATGTGACGTGGGAAGATGCGGTGGCCTATTGCGAGAAGCTGACGAGTCGCGATGTGGAGTTCAAGGCGGGGCGGATCTATCGGCTGCCAACGGAGGCGGAATGGGAGTACGCCTGCCGCGCGGGGACAAACACGCGTTATGCGTTCGGGGCGTCGCTGGACAAGACGACGGCGAACTTCGGCAAGAGCCTGGATTTGATCAAGGATGGTCCGCCGGAGGACAGCAACGTGAAGCAGCCGGAGCGTCGCCCGAGGCCGGAGGACCGGCCTGGTCCGCGACCGGGTCCGGGCGGCAATCGTCCGCAACCGCCGGAGCGCAACGTCGTGCAGCCCGCGGCGGCAGAGGCGCAGCGGCCACTCGAGCCAGTGGGCAGATTTAAGGCGAATGCATGGGGGCTGAAGGACATGCACGGCAGCGTGTGGGAGTGGTGCAGCGACTGGTACAGTGCGACGACGTACAAGGACACGCCGCGTGTGGATCCAACGGGCGCGGCGGAGGGGCAATTTCGCGTGGCGCGCGGCGGGAGTTGGTCGAGCACGCAGATGCAGTGCGGCAGCGCGTATCGCAATGCACGTGCTGAGCTGCGAGCGCGCGAGCCGGGATTTGGGATTCGGCTTGTTTTGGCCGTCCCGGAGTGATGCGGCCGATAAATTACTCACAAAATTCTCATTTTCATCTTGCTTTAATAAAAATCTGGTGTAGATTTCTGGCGTCGTGATCGAGGGAGATCACGACGTTGGGAGAGAGTGGAGAGAATAGCGTCGCGTGCGCACGGCAGTGTTGCGCCACGCGGTGTCGTGGTTATCTCACCCAACATTTCAGATGTCGTTTTCGCCGCGGTGACGGTCTGCGCGTAAGACCAACCAGCCGCCCGTGTGGGCTGCTGCGCGCTGACTGGGGCCGGGCGATGTAGGAAGGGAGAGCCTTATGCGCTCACATGGTTTCGTATTGTCTTTGGTGGTTGCTGCGGCGAGTTTCGCGGTAGCCGGCCAGGCCCAGGCAACGTTCTATCACCACCCGCGCGAATGTCCGCCGGAGTTCTCGGGCTGCGAGAAGCTCTACAAAATGGGCGATGTTGATGACATGAGCATCACCGCCAACAGCGGCGATCCGGGTCTCGTCGTGCATACGCAGTTCAAGTCGTCAGTCAGCGGGAAGGAATTCTCGTTGTTCGACGGCGAATGCAAGACCTTCAAGTTGTTCGACATCTGGACCAACGAAACGTCGGTTAACAATGATGACACGGCCAAGAAGGACATCACGGTGAACCTCGCGTTCCTGCTGCCGGACGTTGATACGTCGATCAGCGGCGACACGTGGGGCGTGAAGGGCGTGTTCCAGTATGGCAAGGTGAAGTGGGACGGCCCCGTGATCGTGGATGTGCCAGGCGATCGCAAGTTCAAGATCACACTGTCGGACGAATACTTCAACAAGGGTCTCTTCGGCCTGAACGAAGGCGAATGCGATGGCGCCACGGTCGAAATCAAGATTTGCCAGATCAGCTCCGAATGTGATGACGGCGGCGGGAACATCCCCGAGCCGGCCAGCCTTGGCGTGCTCGGCCTGGGCGCGTTGGGCCTGATGGCTCGCCGTCGCAAGTAACCGATTGCATGGGAGAGAGATGGGGGTGGGATGATTCGGAGAGGGAGAAATCTCTGAAAACTTGGCCGGCGTGCGCGACAGCGTGCGCCGGCCTTTGCCGGGGCCGGGGGTGGGGAGTTTTGCGGTCCCGTCACTCAGGCTCGCGCGATGTTTTCGCGCGGACTGTCTCTCTATGTGGGGGTGGGCGAGGCCGACGTTGATGCGCGTTATCAACGGCGGCCTGTTTATTTTTGCGGGGCGTGGAACGATGGGCTACATTGTGGCGATGGGTGTTACGACCGACATTGTCTGGTTGCGGCTGTTTTTGTGGCTGCTGGTGATCGTGCTGCTCGCGGCCTTAGGCGGAGTCATCCTCTGGGTGCATTTCCGGAAGAAGCGCGCGGGGCGGGGGTTTGAGGTAATGCCCGAGGAAAACGACAAGCGGGGATGAAGTGGCTGTTACCTGCCGCGTGCAGCGAGCAACTCGTTCACGAAGGCAGTGGTTCGATCGACCTGACGCTGCTGGTCAAAGTCCGGAATTGAAGCGGGCATCTGCGTTTTCCGTGCGGCAATCTCATCGAGCGAAATGTTGTCGATCATGTTGGCCAGAGCCTGGATGAAAGTTGGATCCCACGGGCTGGTGCCGGGAAGTCGCCACATCCAGCCGTCATCCAGGTCGTAGGCCATGGGAATCTGCGTGGTAACAACTGGCAGGCGGGCGGCGACATACTCAGCAATTTTTGTGGTGTAGCGGAACATGCCGACCTTGTCGACGGATTGGGGCAGGAGTGCCACGTCCATGGCTGCCATGTAGTCGAGGACTTCGGTGTGAGGAACGTTGCCCGTGAAGATGATGCGTTGCCCTTTGTGTTGACCGGCAAGTTGTTCGAGGCGCTGGCGACCGCTGCCATCGCCGCACAGCAGGATGTACGCGCGTTTTGATTTGGACTGGTTGAAGGCCTCCACGAGCTCTTTGCCGTAGCAATAGCTTTGGGGCTTCGACCAGGCGAGATTGCCTAGGATGCCGAAGATGAGCGCATCTTGTGGAATGTTCAAGCGGGTACGGATGGTGTTTCGGGCAGCGAGGAGTTGCTCTGCGGTACGTGGGTGTGGAGCGAAGCCTTGGGCAGTCATGCCGCGCGGTGCCCCAAAGGTCATGGCACGGCCAACGAGGTACGGGGTCCAGCCGATAAAGCCGGCGCAGTAGCGACAGACAATGCGTTCATAGAGGCTGAAGGCCGGGCCGAGGGTTCGAACCTGGGCGCCAACCCAGGGTCCAAAGGCGTCGCCGCTGCTGATGATATAGGGCACGCCAAAGCAGAAACGGCCAACGAGGCACGCAAGGCCGCCGGCGATGCCACTGCCTTCGAGGGCCAGTAGCGCGGGCCGTTGCCGGCGGATCTCGCCGATAATCTGACGGAATGAACGAAGCTTATATTTGCGATCGAATGGAAAAAACGTGGTTTGGTGACCCCCCAACAGAATGCGCAAGCGGTCCTCTTCGTTGCTGTTCGCGCCCTTGGTGGCGAACGCCAGGATCGAGCGGTTGGGGTTTGCGGATACACCGGACATAGAGTTCCTTATCGGCAGAAGCGGAAGTAACCGGCTAGCGGTTGTGCGGCGATGCGATACGGACGCGGGCACCCAGGTGATTGGCAACGGGTCGTTCGTCGCCAGGTATGAACGTTCCGGTAGGACTGTTGAGAACCCTGGGTGAGCCGTCATCTGCCGCCGCAGCGATGGTTGCAGAGCCCCCGCTGTCGAGGTTGATCGCGTTATGGATTCCCATGCCTTTGAGGATGATGGCCAGTTCAGAAACGCTTACCCCTTCGCTGTAATTGGGCTGGCGACCATCGATAACGATGAAGAAAAGCATGCGACCGGCAGCATCAGCGCCAATAGCCGCTTGGGGATTGAGCTGGTCGCCAAGTTTTGGGCGGATAGCCCCGTCGCGGAGGATCATGTCGCCGCCAGAGATGGCATTGTAAACCGGGCCGGTGTTTTTGGCCCAAGCGATGGTGTTGTCGGCGGCAATGAAGAGGGTGGCGTCCGTCCATCGTGGCGTGTATTGCTCGCCGCGTGAGGCGCTTATCCCGGCGACGGTCACCGGGTCGCCTTCTTTCGGGTAGCCCCAGATGGGATGGTTGTACCATGGTGTAAAGAAGCCACCGCTGATGGCGACGTTGAGTCCGTAGCGACGAACGAACGTGGAAGTTTTTTGTGCGCGGAGTGCGTGTCCCTGGAGGGGTTCAGGGGGAGTGACGAGGAACTCAAGGCCGGGCGTTGAGAGATCGATGCGCGTGACATGGATGACCAGCGGACGCGGTTGCTGGCGGATTTCGCGAGTGTACGTGATACCGGCGACAATGGTGCGGGTTTCGGGGGCAGGCTGCGGGCGATACGTAAACCAGAAGATGTAAAGGCAGGAGAGGCCCATCAGCAGTGTGCCGAAAGTGCAGCCCCATTTGAGTGCGGCCCAGCAGATGCGAGGAAAGCCCGTCGATCGGGACTGCAGATGGCGGAACGCGCGGGCAACCAAACCAACCGCAATGGCGCAGGCAAGGAGTGCGATCCAGGTATAGAAGGCACGCTCTGGCGTGAGAATCATGGAGCAGACTCCGCCGCGGCACGAAGCGCCTGGACCGTGACATTGACCGCGAAACGGGTCTCGTAGAGTGCCTTGGCCCGACTGGCGAGCTCCTGCCGACGCGCTGGATCTTCAAGCAAAGCAACTGCCGCATCCGCCATGGCCGCAACATCGGCGTCGGGGACAAGAACAACTGCCTCGGATTCCTGCCAGATCGGCTCGGTACGCTGATTGGCGGTGGTGACAATCGGGCAGCCTAAAGCCATGCCTGCCATCAAACTGCCACGCCGGCAGCAAGCGCCGTCGGGATAGGGCTGGAGCACTAGGTCGCACGCTTTGAGATGAACGGCGAGCTCAGTTGAGGGCAAAGCTCCTGCGGCGGTCATGCGTTGCGCGAGCGTCGGCGACTCCGCCTGGAACTGCGCGAGGAAACGTTCGCTTCCCTGGCCTAGCAGCAGGATGCGCGCCGCGGGTTGCCGTGTGAGCACCTGTGTCAGGAGCGGGCGAAGCATCGCCGAGATCAGGTTTCCGTAGGTGCCAAAGTGGCCAACGAGGAGTTCGCCCGGCTCACGCAGATGCTTGCGGCGGAGGTCTGTCACCTGCTCATGGGCTGCGTCTGTTGCAATGTTGCTGGGCACGGGCGTCCAAGTTGAGGGGATGCCGATGGCACCGCGTTTCTCTGCCTCTTCGCGCCAACTGGGGGTGCTATAAAAGTAGTGGCGACTGGCGCGGATGACGAGCCGCGCCATGTGATGTGTGGCCAGCGCAAGCAGTCGATGTCTCAAGGGCTGGCCCGGAACGGCAGCAAAAATGATTTCGTGAAACATGGTGAAAACCGGACGGTGGCGGTACACCCACCATGCAAACCGCAAGTTCATGCCTTTGCAGCCAAACCCATGCGGCACGTACTGAACTACTTTGATGGTGTTCGATGGGAGCTGACGAAAGGTTCGCGACATATAGCGGAGGGCTTTGCCGCCATAGTGATCAGGCAGCGGGTGAACGGTGACCCCCGCAAGCGTTGGTGGCGGATCGGCGGTTCCCGGCGCGAACACATGAACCTCGTCGCCGCCTGCCGCGAGATCGCGTGCAACGAGAAAAGTGTAATCGGCGACACCCCCCTTGGCAGGAGGATATTCACCGGTGATGAGCGCCCATGTCCGCATGTGCCGCACGATCCTTTTTGCAGCTGGTCAGTTACAGCAGGTATTGTAGAATGCCGATAATAAGCCTATCTGCGAAGTGACGTAAGTATCGGCATTTTTGGTGTGTGGCACCAGCAGTGCGAACGCGCTGGCGATAGTGCCGCAACACGTCTTAGGCCGAGCTTCTGGCCATAGCTTCATGGACGTTCGAGATTGCAGCACGTCCTGCAATGAATGGATGAACCCTGATACCCCCTAGGCGTTGCAGCCACGAGCAACGTTGGGGATGTGATGGAAAGGCAACGTGCATGTGGGCATCGGATTATCTTATGCAGCCGATAGAGTCGGTGCTGGATGTAGGCTGCAATGCAGGGGCGCGGCTGAAATGGTGCCGGGCGCGATCGCCTAAAGCACGCCTGGCGGGGGTGGAGATCAACGAGAAGGCTATTCTGGACGCGAAGGCGGCGGTGCCGGACGCCGAGATTCATCGAGCTGGTGGCGAAGCAATTCCATTTCCCGACAACAGCTTTCAGTACGCAACCTGCGAAGAAGTCCTTGAGCACATGCCGGCAGAACTGCGGGCACCGGCGTTTCGCGAGATCTGGCGTGTGCTGCGTCCGGGCGGACGGTTGATTCTGACGACGCCGCATGCGGGATGGTTCGCCTGGTTGGACTCCAACAACATACGCTTCCGCATCCCTCGGCTCTATCGCTGGGTGGTCGGTCAGGGCGGACGCGATGCGAACTACGCGGCGATGGGCCGACAGGTGGAATGGCACTACCACTTTTCGAAACGTGAACTGGAAGAACTTGCTGGCGATGGCTGGCGCTGGGTAGCAGTCCATCGCGGCGGGCTTTTTGTCTTCCCGCTGATGGGAATTCTGAGCTGGCCGTTCTACCGCCGCAATATGCACGGCCACTGGATTCTGAACTTCCTCAATCGTGTCGCCGGCTGGGATTACAAATTGGATTTCGGTGCTGCATCCTATGGCATCTGCATCGTGCTGGAGAAGCAGTCGGCTGCGTCGCAACAGACGACAGCGTGATATAATTCAGAAAAATGAAAAGTGGCAGTAACGAAGACAATGGTGCCGACAGGGGGCGACGGCAAGCCATAACACGGAGCCTGGTCCTATGGTCACCCAAAGCAACATGCCGGTAGAGCCCGGTCGCTATGCCAAGAAACAAATCATGGCGAACGACGTCGTCGTACGTTGGAGCCATGGAACCCGGTTCCGACTAGTGCTCGAACTGGTGCGGAAGCACGCGGGTGGAAAGTTGCTGGACTATGGCTGCGGGGACGGCACGTTCCTGGCCATGTGCTATCAGGAGCAACTCTTCGCGGGCATGCTCGGCGCCGATGTCGAGCAGCAACAAATGGACGATTGCATTAAACGCTTCGCGGCGATCCCCGCGATTGATTTCTGCATGTGCCGCGAACTCGCCAGCGGCAAATACGATGGTTCATTCGATGCCATCACCTGCATGGAAACGCTGGAACATGCGGTGAATCTCGAAGAGATCATGCAGCACTTTCGCCGGCTGCTTTCGCCCAAGGGCGTGATCATTATCAGTGTGCCGATCGAGACGGGTCTCACGCTCTCAGGCAAGCAGATCTGGCGCCGCGTGGCCGGATGGCGGAACATCGGCGACTACAAGTATTTCGAACGCTACCCGGTCGGCGATTTCCTGCGTATGACTTTCGCCACAGCCAATACCAATCTGCCGCGGCCTAAGCATGGTCCGGCAGGTCTGGAGGCGTACAGCCATTACGCCTTTAACTGGCGCGCGCTGCGCAAGTTGATCGCCCAGCATTTTGTGGTGGAGCGGACGCAGTTTTCACCGCTGGGATTCCTGGGAGGTTTCATCTCCAGCCAGGCGTGGTTTATCTGCCGCCACAAATCATGAATGCCGTCGAAGTTACAGGCCGACCGATGTCCGCAGGTATTCTCTCGATTTCGCAATAAGCGGCGCGAGGCTGCCATGGACACGGTCCCAGTCGGGCGTCACCTCAAGCATGCGCTGTAACCATTCCTGCGTTGGGTTTTCGGTAACGCGGTCGCCAATGCCGCAAGTGCCAAGCAGATCCTGCATGCGTGCGCCATTCTCACCGGCGAACACCACGGCGAACGGTACGCGGTACTTCATGGCGAAGACCATACCATGGAACGAGTCGGTCATCATGAAGCCTGCGTTGCGAATCAATGAGATCCATTGTTGCGGACCGACGCCGTTCACGAGTTGATGAACCCCAGGTACATGCCAGGTGAGACGTGACATGCATAGCCGCCGCGGATTAATCCGGCGGTGCCAGGCGACCATCTGCCGAAGCTTGTCCTGCACGCGGAAATCAACTGCGAATATCAACGAGTAAGGGCGGTTGATGAGTCGCGGTGCGGCCACGTCATCGTAGTTTGCCAGAAGCGTGGGGTCCGCCATGATGGGTGCCTGAATTCCGAAGTCGCGTTCGAGCACGGTTTGGCTCGTGCGGTTACGGATGGATATGGCATTGAACCGCTTGAGTGCCGGCGCAACTCGGGCACGAGCTTCTGCTGGCTGATCGTCACGCCCAAAGCATGCGGCATAGCTGATACGCCGGCAGGTTGGGGGAAGCTGAAAATCAAGGAAATAGGCCCGCTCAAAATTTTTGTGCAGATTCCACACCTGGTCGCTGCCCACAATAACGGCGTCATAGCGAGCCGCGTAGCGTTCAAGGTGTTCATGCGTATAGATGGGCTCAGACTGAATGAAGAAATCTCTGCGGAACGCATGAAAGGCCTGATCCACCCGTCGTGTGTTCCACCAGCGGAGCGGGTGACGCGTGGTCAGGTGAGGTGCATAGCCGGCGGGACTGCGAAAGTCGATAATCTCCGCGTCGGCGCCCAGTTCACGCAGGGCACGGATCAGGCCCAGCGCCTGCAGTACCGCGCCGAAATTGAAGGCGTATTGGAACGCCAGTGTGCCGACTTTTTTCACTGCAATCCTTTCTCGGTTTCTATTTGGCGGGGGGCATCGCTGCACTATGGCTGAGGACCGATGGCGTTGAAACTCCGCAGATTTGCCAGATGTTTCTTGTGGGAGCGCGGCACGACGGCTTCAGGCATTGGGAAGCCCACTACCATGAACATGACGACGCGTTCATAAGGCGGCATCTTCAGAAGCCCGCGCACCCGCGCGTCCTTCTCCACCATCTCGGACCAGTTGACGCAGCACGATGACAGGCCGAGTGTCTCCAACGCAAGTTGGAACGCCATCGCCGAGAGACATGCGTCGACGTAGATGGTGTGCCGGTTAGTGATGCTTTCAACGCAGCCGCGCATGTCTCCGGTTAGTACGATCAATGCCGGTAAATGATTGAAGCAGGTAATGCCGCCCGGAATGTCCTTGAGTTGTTCGATCATGGATGGATCGTCGATGATGCGGTAGTGGAAAGGCTGGCGGTTGCAGGCGCTTGGTGAAAGCGCTGCAATTGCCATGGCCTTATCGATGAGGTCGTGTGGAACTTTGTCCGGTAGGTAGCCCCGGACGCTGCGACGGCGACGTGCCAACGCCATCAACTGGTCGTAGGAGCAATCTTCCTCGCCGTGCGCCCCTCTGGCGAATGGCGTAAGCGACTCGCCGGTCGGCGCACGCTGTAGATCGAGCTTGCGGAACTCGTTACGTGCGGCATCAATACGCGGCTCGCTGCCAGTGACCGAGAAGTACGTAGTCAATACATCGCGAGACCAGACGTAGAGTGGTTCATCTTCAGTTGCAGCGCAAGTGGACTGTAGTTCGTGCAGGCGGCGGAAATCCGCAACCGCTTCACGGGCAAGTTTGGCGCCGAACACGGATCGCCGATCAACCGCGGCGAGACCCTTCTCAATTATGTGCGTGTTGGTGCGAAGACGGTAGCGCCAGCCGATCGAATTGTCCGACGAATCACGGACCTGCTGCAATCCGTGAAAATAGGCCCAGGCTTCAAGTTGGAAATCCTTGTTGCGAAGGTAAGCGAGCGTCGCAAAAAATGGGGAGCGCAGCATGAGCCGGCGAAGCGGCGCAAGCAGCACGCCCTGCTTGGTTCGGCGGAGAATATTTTTGATCGAGGCGATCATGGGGCGATTGGGCACTCACACAAGAACTGAAGGGTCAGCAACGACGGCCGCTTCGTCGGTAGAGGCGCCTTGCTGAAAGACCAACTGTCAGTGTTCATCGGTGGTTATCGGCTGTAAGTTTAGCCGCTCAACAGCACGTTGTCCCGTCATGCCGCCGGTGCGGTGCGACGGCGGAAACGTTCCAGCACAAAGCCGCGATCGTCGCGGTTGACGACGAGAAACCAGCAAAGCACCAGGTAGATCGTGGCGCCCAAGGCCATCTCGGCGCCAAGGCCTATCCATCCCCAGGGCGTGTGGTACTGCGCCCAGTACCAGAGGCCGATGGATAAGGGCACGCCGATCCATAGAGGCTTCATCACGGCGAAGAATAGACTTTTCACGCTGAGTTGGAAGAGCCGACGCATCAGAAGCGGATAGCACCACATGTTCACCGATACATTGGCCACGAACAGGGCAAACATCGGGCCTGCCATGCCCCAGACCAGTGTGGCGACGATGCTTAGCACGATGTTGACGATGGCGAAAGCCAGAGACACTTTCACACGCGCGTTGACGTGGCCAGTCGCGTCGAGGGCCAATGCCCAAAGCACGAATAACCCGTAGATCACGGCGTTCATGCATGACAGCCCCGTGATGAAGTCCCCGGCATATTGCGACAGCCCCACCCATTTCGTGACAAAGTGCTGGTTGTAAGCCATGAGAGGCGCCATGCAGGCAACGCCGAGAATCACAACGAGTTTGCTGACTTGGATTAGGCGGGTGCGGAAACGGTCGTGCTCGCCTCGCGCATAGAGATCGCCTAGCGGCGCCCAGACGGACGATCCAATGGTGGCGAGTTGGCCTTGCGCGATGGCAATGAGACGCTGGGTAAGGAAGATGACCGGCACGATTGCTGGACCAAGGATCACACCCACGACGATGTTGTCGGTGGTAAGCCCCAGGAGGCGTGCTAGTTGAAGAATGAGCCCTCGACGACCGTTACGCGAGAGTTCATCGTGGATGGCTGGATCAGATTTCCCCCGCCACCAGACACGGAACATGCCCGGGAACTTCTGTGTGGCGACGCGCTGGATGACCATGAAGGAAACTGCCGCGCCAGCAATATTGGCCAACGCACACCAGGTCAACTGCCAGTCCGGAACACGCGAGTGGGTCAGCCAGGCTATGAACAGCGATACGAGCGTCGTTACCACGCTCTGCGCCGTTATCGCGAGTGAGACATAGTAGCCACGGTGCGATGCCTCAAGGAGATACCGCATTGGGATCAATAGCGTAAACAGTAAAGCCGGTGCACCGACAACGTAGGACCAGCGCAAGTCGCGCTCGACAGCAGATGTCCCTTTGAGCAGCGATGGTACGAGGAACATCGATACCACGAGGCCCAGCATGGTTAGTACCGTGATCCATCGCCAACTGCGGAGAACCGTGGGCATGACCTTGTTGAGTTCGTTGGGGTCGGTGAGACCGCGGATGAGGATGGGTCGGACCGAGACCCCGCGGCCGAGTTCAAGCAGGATGAAGAATACGCCGCACTGAATGGCGAATAACGTTGCGCCGTAACGCTCATTCCCGAGGTATTTGATGAGCAGCGGCGTCGCCGCGAGACCCACCACCATGGTCACCAGCGACTGAGCCCAGCCCGACGCTACTGTCCAGAGGGAACGTGTTGTTCGGGTCATCGCCACGAGTGTGCCTTACACATGGTGTTTAATGCCTTCGTCATCAAGCCACGGGCGCTTTGCCCTGGCAACCCATGGCGTCCATGTGCGCCACAATCTCACGCGCCATATCGTCCCAGGAGTGGCCGCGAATCTTCTCTGAAAATGGCGCTAGCCGCCGGGCCGCATCCTCGGGATTGCGCCGCCAGGCCCGCATCTGCGCCACCAGGCCGGCGACGTCATTCGGATCCTGTACCAGCAGGTCACGAACGTTCTCGGGATAGCGATCCGCAATGCCCGCTGTCACCGTGATGAACGCCGGTATACCGCATGCGAGTGCTTCTTGAGTGGCCAGTGAGTAGCCCTCGTAGCGTGACGGCAGAACATGTAGATCACACGAAGACAGAAATGCCGGCAAGTCCTTAACAAAACCGAGGAATCGCACGCGTTCCGCCAAGCCTGCGTCAGCGGCACGCTTCTGCCAGTTGGGCAGTTCCATGCCGCGGCCAACCACGGCCAGATCCACATCCCACGCCGGATCTTTACAGAGTTGTTCCCATGCCGAGAACAAGGTGTCAAAGCCCTTGCGACGGTCGCCTAGCGCGCCAACGAAAGCAGCGATCGGGCGGTCCAGGGGCAAGCCCATCTCACGCCGGGTAGCTTCACGCTGGGTGCGATCGGCCGGCTTGAAGAGGTGTCCATCCACTCCCATGAAGATGACCTTGATCCGCTCCGCCGGAACGCCCAGGTGGTGCACAATGTCATTCTTGGTGCGTTCGCAAGTTGTGATGACATACTTGGCTCGCGGCACAATGCGCTTCTCATCGCGGCGATATTTGGCACGCTGGATGGCGACTTTGGCGCGGCGGAGCACGCCCCCGGCCAGCGGCGGAATATCTGCATGATGCACATGGTGAACCCAGTTGAACTCGGGCCAGGTGCAGTTTGAGCCGTTGACAAGAGTTCGTCCGCCTTGGGCGGCAAGTTGTTTCGCTACTGCACAACCTTCGCGGTCGAGAAGGCGTTCACTGAGGAAGTAGGAACCAGCTGTCTTCTCAAGCTTATGGAAGTGCACGTTGGGAAACGCCAGTAGGTCGTCGGCAACGCGAAACGCAACGAGGTGCAGCGGTGCCCCGGTTCGGGCGATGTGCAGAGCCAGCGCGTGGTTGGCGCGGTCCATGCCGCCGGTCTTGACGAAGTCACCGGTAACGAGCAGCGTGGGCAGTGTCATGTTGCTCCCCGCTGATCGGCATTGATTGACGGCTGTGTGGCCAAGTCATAGCGATGGGCAGCGAAGAGGGCACCGTTAAGGAGCCAGAAGTCCATTCCCACACCTGCGACAAATGGGTTGCCCACGAAAGTCATGGCCAGAATGCCCATGTTGTATGCGAATACAATGGCCGCCCAGATGGCGATGTTGCCACGATTCCGGTCTCGCGCTAGGCTCCAGGCAAACCACATCGCGGCACTCAACATGGCGACGTTCGCAGCGATGAGGAAAATGCCGCCGTCATAAACCCAACCGGTCCAGTTGATTTCGGCCCACATCGAGCGGTCGTAGAGGCCCTTTGGACCGAAGTAGTAGTGCATCATTCCCCACCGTCCAGCACCGGCGCCGAAGGGGTACTGGGGCAGATACTCGAGGAATGTGCGTCGGACGAAGCTGCCGCGGTTGACGTTGTAAACCTCGACGGGTGACTGTTCAAAGAGTGACATCACTCGGAGATAGATGGTGTCGCCACCGGTGGTGAACGCGGTGGAGAGACCCACCAGCGTCATCACGCCCACAATGAGCAGGACTTTGTTAAGCAACTTGATCTTGCCTTGGCGGAGAAGACAGAACGCAAGAACGACCTGGCTGATGACGGAGATGACGAGAACGGAACGCACCATCGACATATAGATGATGAACAAACCGATCGGGATGCTTGCGAGCGCAAGACGCTTGGTCCATTTACCGGCGTCCGACAGAATCAACCCAATTGCGAAAACAACTGCATAGTAGCCTGCGAAGCCCGCACCGCCCGGCACGTCAGACAGGCCCATGGGACGCAGCACACGTTCACCTGAAGCCAAAACGACGCCCAATGCTTCTTCAACCCCACGGCCACTGTACACGACCGTGACATCTGGCGTGAACGTATCGGGATAATAGACTTGAAGCAACCCGACAAATGCGCCCAGTGAACTGAAGGCCCAGAAGAGCGTGATCACGTTGCGGAAGTGTGTGAGGGTCAGGTTCAGACGCGTAACCCAGACGATGGGCGAAGCAACGGCAACGTAGAGAACAAGCTGAGCCACGCCGGGCAGCGCCTGGGTATCGGGGTGGAAGTAAGAAAGCGTGAGAACACCAACAACGGCAAGGAGCAACGGCGCGGAAGGGTGGTGCCCAGGGACTTTGCGCTTAAGGAAAACCAGAAACGCCAAGGTGATGATGTAAGCTGCGGAACGGAAAAATACACGATAGATACCGAAGCCTGGAAGGATGATGCCCAAGGCGCAGACGGTTTGGAGAATGATGAAGAAGTAAACCCATCCCTGCCCATGGCGTTCGGCTGGTTGTTCCTGTTCGGTCCAAAGGAGTGTGGGCTGTTCGATGGCTTGTGACATGTAAGGCCGTTCTCAATTACGAAGCACGACTGCTTGGGCGCCTTCGAGCGCGGGATCGGGGTATCGGTATCAGAATACCGAAATCGAAGTATGGATGCGAGGTGGACGCGATGATATCTCACGGTATGTAAAGACAAGCGATGTTGTTGCTTTATATCGGGCGAGCCACGCTGCAACTCGAGGAATCTGTTTGTCTTGCATGAATTCTCACGGGTACGTATCCTGTCATGTTCAGAACCTTTCTATCCGATGTAGAGCGGTCAATTGGCCCTTTTAGCATCCCTCGCCCGGCGCCTTTCATGCTGAGGCGTTACGCATTTGTTGGAGAAGCGACATGCGAACCGTGATTCTGGCCGGTGGCTTGGGCTCGCGTTTGGCGGAAGAGACGGTTGTTAAGCCGAAGCCGATGGTGGAGATTGGCGGGTGGCCGATGCTTTGGCACATCATGCAGATCTACTCGGCAAATGGGTTCAATGATTTTGTAATTGCTTGTGGCTACAAGGGTAACATCATCAAGGAATATTTTTACAATTACGTACATAACAACAATGATATGGTCATTAACCTGCAGACTGGCCAGACGCAGGTGCTGGAGCGGCGGACGCCGCCGTGGAACATTCATTTGATTGATACGGGTGCGGTGACGCAGACGGGGGGGCGAATCAAGCGGTGTAAGCCGTGGCTAAGTGAAACATTCATGATGACTTACGGCGATGGGGTGGGGGATATCGACATCAAGAAATTGGTGGCTTTTCATAAGAAGAGCGGGAAGTTGGCGACGCTGACGGCGGTGCGGCCGCCAGCGCGGTTTGGCGGATTGTCGTTTGAGGGCGATAATATCACGAATTTTAGCGAGAAACCGCAGATTGGGGAGGGGTGGATCAATGGGGGGTACATGGTGCTGGAGCCGGAAGTGCTCGATTACATCGAAGCGGATGAGACGATCTGGGAGCGGGGGCCGCTCGAGCGGTTAGCCAAGGAACGACAACTGGTTGCGTACCGGCACGAAGGGTTTTGGCAGCCGATGGACACGCTGCGTGAGAAGCAGATGCTGGAGCAGATGTGGACTGAAAATCGTGCGCCCTGGAAAAAATGGTGATAAGTTTGAAAAAGTTCTTGACAGGTTTTTACAGTGGTAAGCGTGTTTTTGTCACGGGGCACACGGGCTTCAAGGGGTCGTGGCTGGCGTTGTGGCTAACGCACATGGGGGCAAAGGTTTATGGCTATTCGCTGAACCCGCCGACAAATCCGAGCCTGTTTGACGAGGCGAAGGTGGCGGAAAGGCTGGCCGGGCATACGGTGGGGGATATTCGGGATCTTGGGAAGCTGACGGCGGCGGTGAAGGAAGCGCGGCCGGAGGTGGTGTTGCACCTGGCGGCGCAGCCGTTGGTAAGGCTGAGTTATGCGCAGCCGCGGGAGACGTATGAAGTCAACGTGATGGGGACGGTGAATTTGCTCGAGGCGGTGCGGGCGTGCGACAGCGTGCGCGTGTGCCAGATCATCACGAGCGACAAGTGCTATGAAAATCGCGAGTGGGTTTATCCGTATCGCGAGAACGACCCGATGGGCGGGTTTGATCCGTACAGCAACTCGAAGGGGTGCGCGGAGCTGGTGGTGTCAGCGTACCGGCGGAGTTTCTTTTCGCCGGAGCAGATAAGCAAGCAAGGTTTAAGTTTGGGGGTGAGCGTGGCGTCGAGCCGGGCGGGCAATGTGATTGGCGGCGGGGATTGGGCGGAGGACCGGATCATTCCGGATTGTGTTCGCGCGCTGCAGAAGGGCGCGGCGATACCGGTGCGGAACCCCGTGGCGATTCGGCCGTGGCAACATGTACTGGAGCCGTTGAGCGGGTATCTGACGCTGGCGGCGAAGCAGGGGGCGGAGCCGGCGACGTTTGCGGATGCGTTCAATTTTGGGCCGCCGCCGGCGAGCAATATCAATGTGGGTCAGATCGTGCAGAAGGTGCTGAAGGTGTGGGGGAGCGGCACGTGGGATGATTTGTCGCAGCATGAAGCGGCGAAGGGCGCGGTGCACGAGGCGAAGTTTTTGAAGTTGGATGCGACGAAGGCGGTGAGCCTGCTGGACTGGCACCCGCGGCTGAGTGTGGATGAAGCGATCGAATACACGATTGGATGGTACCGGGCGCGGCATGCGGGGGGATTTGATGCGGCGCGGTTTACGCTGGAGCAGATTGACCGCTACTGGCGGAATGACGAATGACAAATGATAAATGACGAATCAATGATGGAATGATCAATGAGTTAATGGCCAACGGGCGGTGGGATTGGGCGGCGCGTTGGTTGGTGATGAGACAGTGGCCCCCCTGACATAGTCAGGGGGCTTTTGAGATGGTGAAGGGTTTGCGATGAGTGATAAGAAGGCGGCGTTGCGGGAACAGATCATGGGGCTGGTGAAGCAGTACCATGATGAGGCGTTTGGGCCGCGGGACTTTGTGCCGGGGCAGTCGAGCGTGCCGGTGGCGGGGCGGGTGTTTGATGCGGATGACATGCAGCACCTGGTGGACTCGGCGCTGGATTTCTGGCTGACGACGGGACGTTTTGCGGCGCAGTTTGAGAAAGAGTTCGCGGCGTTCTTGGGGACGCGGACGGCGACGCTGGTGAACAGCGGATCGTCGGCGAACCTGGTGGCGTTTACGGCGCTGACTTCGCCGAAGCTGGAAGAGCGGCAGGTGAAGCCGGGGGATGAAGTGATCACGGTGGCGACGGGTTTTCCGACGACGGTGAACCCGATCATTCAGAACCGGTGCGTGCCGGTGTTTCTGGATGTGGATATTCCGACGTACAACATTGATGTGAAGCAACTGGAGGCGGCGTACTCGCCGAAAGTGAAAGCGGTGATGGTGGCGCACACGCTGGGGAACCCGTTTGACCTGGCGGCCGTGACGGCGTTCTGCAAGAAGCACAACTTGTGGCTGATCGAGGATTGCTGCGATGCGGTGGGCTCGACGTACAACGGGAAGAAGGTGTCGACGTTTGGCGATCTGGCGACGGCGAGCTTTTATCCGGCGCATCACATCACGATGGGCGAGGGCGGGGCGGTGATGACGAACGGGCCGCGGCTGAAGACGCTGGTGGAGAGCTTCAGAGATTGGGGACGCGACTGCTGGTGCGACCCGGGCAAGGACAATACTTGCGGGAAGCGGTATGAGTGGCAGCTGGGCAGTTTGCCTTGCGGATATGACCACAAGTACACGTACTCGCACATTGGGTACAACCTGAAGTTGACGGACATGCAGGCGGCGGTGGGGGTGGCGCAGCTGAAGAAGTTGCCGGCGTTTGTGGAGGCGCGGAAGAAGAATTTTGCGCGGTTGAAGAAGAATTTGAGCGACCTGCAGGATTATTTGATTTTGCCGGAGGCGACGGTGAATTCGGATCCGAGCTGGTTTGGATGTCCGATTGCGGTGCGGCCGGATGCGCCGGTGAACCGCGACACGCTGGTGCGGCATTTGGAGAGCAGGAAGATCGGGACGCGGCTGCTGTTTGGCGGGAATCTGCTGAGACAGCCGGCGTACCAGGGCGTGCCGCACCGGGTGGTGGGGGATTTGAAGAACAGTGATTTCGTGATGAATCATGTGTTCTGGATTGGCGTGTATCCGGGGCTGAGCGATCAGCAGATTGATTACATGGCGGCGTGCGTGCGCGAGGCGTTGAAGCCGCGGTGAGACATTAACCGCGAAGGCGCGAAGACGCGAAGAGACATACTAACCACAGAGGCACAGAGACACAGAGGCGGCAAAGAGAAAGAACAAATCAGAAAGCTGAACGGCGAAAGCAGAAAGGCTTTTGGCCACAGACGGAAGCCGCGGTAAATTGCCACGAAAGACACGAAAGAAAAGAAGCACCACAGAGACACAAAGGCACAGAGGCACAAAGGGGGGGGTGGTCGTTTTGGGTTTTGCGTTTTGCGTTTTGAGTTTTGGCTATGCAGGGATTTGAGTTTAAGCGGTTGCGGGTGCCGGGGGTGGTGGAGATATTGCCGCGGGTGTTTGCGGATGCGCGGGGGACGTTTGTGAAGACGTTTCGGAGCGATTTTCCGGCGGAGTATGGGATCGCGACGGTGTATGCGGAAGAATATTACTCGGTGTCGAAGCGGGGGGTGCTGCGGGGGATGCATTTTCAATTGCCGCCGCATGACCATGACAAACTGGTGTACTGCACGGCGGGAGAGGTGCTGGATGCGGTGCTGGATTTGAGGGTGGGCTCGCCGACGTATGGGGAGGCGGCGACGGTGACGTTAACGGGGGAGCGGGCGAATATGTTGTTTATTCCGCGGGGGTGTGCGCATGGTTTTTACACGCTGAGCGAGAGCGCCACGATGATGTACAAAGTAACGAGCGTGTATGCGCCGCAGCATGATGCGGGGATACGGTTCGACAGTGCGGCGATTGAGTGGCCGGCGGGGGAGCCGATCATGTCGGACCGGGACAAGGGATTTCCGGCGTTGAGGGATTTTGCGAGTCCGTTTCGATATGAGGGGGCGTAATGGGCGCGAGCGACAAGATTGCGCTGGTGACGGGTGCGAGCGGGTTTGTGGGATCGCACCTGGCGGCGCGGTTGATAGCGGATGGTTGGCAGACGCATTTAGTTGTGCGTGATGCGGCGCATCCGCGGTTGCAGCGGTTTGCGGGGAAGGCTGCGCTGCATGTGCATGATGGCACGCAGGCGGGGATGACGGCGATTGTGGGGGCGACGAAGCCGACGGTGGTGTTTCACCTGGCGAGTTTGTTTTTGGCGCAGCACAAACCGGAGGATACGGGGGCGCTGATCACGAGCAACGTGCTGTTCGGGACGCAGTTGTTGCAGGCGATGGTGGACCAAGGTGTGAAGCGGCTGGTGAACACGGGGACGGCGTGGCAGCATTTTGACAATGCGGCATACAACCCGACGAATTTGTATGCGGCGACGAAGCAGGCGTTTGCGGATGTGGCGCAGTATTACGTGGAAGCGCTGGGCGTGAAGATGATCACGCTGGAGCTGTTTGATACGTATGGGCCGGATGATCCGCGGCCGAAGCTGATGGCGCTGCTGAAGAAGCTGGCGGCGACGGGTGAGCGGTTGGAGATGTCGCCGGGGGAACAGGTGATTGACTTGGTGCATATTGAGGATGTGTGCGCGGCGTTCGTGCTGGCGGCGGAGCGGCTGCTGCGTGGCGAGGTGACGGGGGCGGAGACGTATGCGGTGTCGAGCGGCGCGCCGCTGAAGTTGCGGGAGTTGGTGGCGGTGTTTGAGGGCGTGGTGGGGAAGAAGTTGGCAATTGAGTGGGGGAAGCGGCCGTACCGACCGCGTGAGGTGATGGTGCCGTGGCGTGGTGGGAGGATGTTGCCGGGGTGGGGGGTGCGGGTGAGACTGCAGGAGGGGATTGCGGGGTTTCTGAATTATGTGGAGGCGGGGGATGGCGGGAAGGAGCGGGCGCGATGAGCGTAACGCCGCATGCGGGTGTGGGGGAGCCATTCTGGTCGGTGATGATACCGACATACAAGCGGACGACTTATCTGGAAGCCGCGCTGCGCAGCGTGTTGGCGCAGGATGAGGGGCCTGAGCGCATGCAGATAGAGGTGGTGGACAATTGCAGCCCAACGCCGGACGTGCAGGCGATGGTGCAGCGTGTGGGCGCGGGAAGGATCACATTCTTTCAGCAAAAGTCGAATCTTGGGATGTTGGCGAACTGGCAGACATGTATCAGCCGGGCGCGTGGACGGTGGGTGCACATTCTGCATGACGACGATGTTGTGTATGACGGTTTCTATGCGAGGTTGGGTGAGGGATTGCGGCAGTCGCCGGAGGCTGTTGCGGGGTTAGTGCGCTATGCCTACATGAAATCCGATGGGACGCCCGTACAGAAGTCACACTTGGAGGCGCCGGCGTCAGGGTTACTGAGGGATTACTTGCCGCTGATCGCGGCGCGCAATCGCATACAGATGGCGGCGATCGTCGTGCGACGCGATGTGTATGGTACGGCGGGTCCATTTCGTGAAGATCTTGTGTACACGCTGGACTGGGAGATGTGGGTGCGTGTGGCGCTGGCGGGGCCGATCTGGTATGAGCCGGAGGTGCTGGCGGGCTATCGCACGCACGACGGGAACGAGACATCGCGGATGACAGAGACGGGTGCGGATACGATCGACATGCGACGTGCGGTGGAGGTAATCAGCGGGCAGTTGCCAGCGGGGATACGGCGATCGTGCCGGCGGGCGGGATTGGCGTACGTGGCGGAGTCAGCATTGGAGAAGGCGGCGGTGACAGCGTATCGGCGGCGTTACGCGGCATCACGGCGGCAACTGTGGCAGGCAGCCAAGGCGCGATGGACGGCGCTGTTGAGCGGGAAGGCTTTGAAGACGATTGCGCGCAACATCGTGCGCGTGTAGTGAAGGAAGGGCTGGCCGATGCCGAGCGAAGCGAACATGGCGGCGAGTTTCATCATTTGCGCGTACAACGCGGCAGGGCGCATTGGGATACCGTTGGCGAGTCTGGCGCGGATGCGTTTGGCCGGGGGCGCGGTGTTTGAGTTGTTGGTGGTTGATAACAACAGCAAGGACGGGACTGCGGAGTTGGTAGAGAGGCATAGTGCCACGATTGAGCTGCGTGCCAAAGGGTGTGCGGTGCGGGTGCTGCGGGAGGAGCGGCAGGGCTTGTTGTATGCGCGGCTGCGCGGGTTGCGCGAGGCGCGCTCGAATGCGTGCTGCTTCGTGGATGACGACGTGGAAGTGGCCGAGGACTTCATGGAGGTGGGGTTGCGGGAATTGGCGCCGGAGGATGTGGCGTTGCTGATACCGCGGATATCGGGGGCTTATGAGAAGGCACCGGACGGACCGGTGAAGCGGCGTGAGACGTACCTGGCGGTGAACGAGGGGATGGGTGAGAAGCGAATTGAGTATGGTCCGAAGACGCTGATTGCGCCGACGGTAGGGGCGGGGATGTGGTTGCGGCGGGATGCGTTTATGGCGGCGGTGCCGTGGCAGGAGCCGGAGAAACTTCTGCCGGACCGGATCGGCAAACGGCTGACATCGGGCGGGGACTACGAGTTTGGGATACTGCTGGGTAAGGCGGGTTACCGGCGGGTGTATGTGCCGACGTTGCGGGCGCGGCATCACATACCGCCGGGGCGATTGGAGACGAGGTATTTTTTCAGGCTGATGGTGGGATGTCTGCAGAGCGAGTTTACGTTGCGGGCGAAGTATGGCGGGTATGAGCACACGGTGGGACGGCGGGCGAAGGAATTGGCGAAGGTGATGGTGACGGCCGTGTTGCTGGGGTTGCCGCCGTACGGGGGCGAGGGCAGGCGGGAGCGGTTGTTTCTGCTGGCGGGGCGGTGGGCGCAGTTTAAGGGTGCGTATTGAGGGGGATGGATCAGGGCTTTTTGTTAATGAGGGGGGAGATGAGTTCATGGAAGCGTCGGGCGATGGTTTGCCAGGAGAAGTCACGGTCGTAGAGTTGTTTAGCGGCTTGGGCGAGTGCAGCGCGGCGCGCGGGGTCTTGTGAGAGTTCAAGGGCGCGCTGGGCGAAGGCGTCCATGTCTTGAGCGGGGGTGAGGACGAAGGCTTTGCCATCCTGGGCGCGGAGGCAGCGGTCGGTGGCGGGGCCGACGGTGGCGAGCACGGGGAGGCCGTGATCGAGCGCGATATGGAAGGTGCTACGGCGCATGGAGACGCCTTCATCGAGGGGGACGAGGTAGAGGTCGGCAGCCTGGATGAAGCGAGAGACCTGGGCGGGTGCGAGTTTGGATTTTACGAGCACGTTGAGGCCGTTGAGGTGTTCGCGGGCGTTGGCTTCGTGGTTGCCAAGCGCGAGGATGAAAGGTTTGCCGTTGGCGTGGGCGATTTTTTCGTAGGCGGCGCGGATGAAGTGGAGCATTTTGGCTTTGTGGGCGCGGCCGAAGAAGCAGATGACGAAGTGATCGGGGTCGATGCCGAGTTCAGCGCGGACGGCGGCGCGGTCTGCGGGAACGGGGGTGATGGTGGACCCGATGGGGATGTGATTAGCTTTGCGTCTGCCAACGAGCCAGCTGAAGTTGTCGACCCAGAGTTCTGTGGCGAAGACGATGGTATTGGCGTAGGAGGCGATGCGACGGAGTTGGTAGAGGTGGTAGAGGCGGTGAACAACGCGCCGGATGCTGTGTACGGGGAGGATGCCTTCATGGACGATGGCGGTGATGGTGGTGCGTGGGCTGTGTTTGCGGACACGGCGGAGGAGGCGGTAAAGGTAGGGGTTGAAGCCGTAGAGGCCGCCATAGGCGAAGGGTTCGTATTGGAGGATGAGGTGGTCTGGCTGGAGCTTGGCGATGGCGGGGACGGCCTTGAGGATGGAGGGAGGTGTGCCATCGAAAATGGGATGGAGCGTGCCGGGTCCTGCGGGTTTTTCCTGGGCGTGGGAGCAGATGACGTGGATGTCATAGTGATCGCCGAGGGCTTCAACGAGGCGTGAGGTGTAATCAGCAACGCCGCAGAATGCGGGCGGGTAGGTGGGCGTGACGACGCAGATGCGCGGCCGTGCGGAGGCGGGAGTATTTGCGGACATGAGCGGGGCTCCGGGTTTATTGTAGCGGCACGAGCGAACGGAGTTGCTGGGCGAGGGTGTTGAGCGTTACGGTGGGGTCGCAGAGGGCGTGGGCGCGGGCGGGGCCGTGGGCGGCGAGTTGCTGGCGGAGGGCGGGGTTGTTGATCCAGAGGTCGAGGGTGCGGGCGACGGCGGCGTTGTCGTTGGGGGGGCAGAGAGCGCCACAGTCTGGGGTGACGATTTCGGCGGGACCAGCGGCGTTGGCGGCGATGACGGGTTTGCCGGCGTAGAGGGCTTCGATGTAGGTGAGGCCGAAGGGCTCTGGGCCGGAGTTGGGCTGGCAGTAGATATCGGCGGCGGCGATGAGTTTGCGGACATCGGGCTGCCAGCCGAGGAAAAGGACGCGGTCGGCGATGTTGAGTTCGGCGGCGCGTTGGCGGACGCGGTTCTGGTGTTCGACCTCATGGGGGCGCTGGGCGGCGCCGACGAACCAGCAGACCCAGTTTTTGGAAGTCAGCTGGGCGAGTGCCTCGACGTGGTTAAGGTGGCCTTTGTGGGGTTCCCAGCGGCTGACCTGGATGATGACGGCGGTGCTGTCGTCGGCTTTGAATTCGCGGCGCGTGGCGGCGAGGTCGGCGGGGGTGTAGGTGTTTTGAGGAGGTGAGACGGTGCAGTAGACGACCTTGGAGGGGGTGTTGGGATAGAGGCGCGGGACGTAGCTGCGCGTGAACTCGCTGTTGCAGATGACGAAAGCGGGGGTGCGGCGCGCGGCGAGGCGTTCGGTCCAGTGGAGTTTTTGTGATTGTGGGGGATCGTGGAGCCAGAGGAGTTCGGGCTGGGTGGGAATGTCGCCGAAGAGGCCCTGGGTCCAGACATGGTGGCAGATGACGACGTCGTAGCGTTCGCGTTTGAGGAGGGCTTTGAGGGCGCGGCGGGCGCTGAGGATGGTCCAGGGGCGGCTGAATCGCACGGGGCTGAGGAGGTGGACGGGGCAGTTTTGGGCGCGGAGTTGTTGGGCGATTTTGCCATCGTAACAGAGGGCGAATTCGAGTTGGAGTTGGGGGGCGCGGTGGCGTTCCTGGGCGAGGGTGTGAAGGAGGACTTCGACGCCGCCGTAGAGGTTGCCGGAGTTAATTTGCAGGACGCGCATTAGGGGGTCTCGATAAGTTTGGCGTAGGCGTCGAGGGTGCGTTGGGCCATGACGGTGTCGGAGAATTCTTGTTGGGCGCGGGGGGGGCCGGCTTGGGAGAAGCGTTCGTGGAGGGTGGGGTCGGTGGCTAGTTGGGTGGCGGCGGCGGCGAGGGCGGCGGGGTCTTCGATGGGGACGGTGAGGCCGGTGTCGTTGTGACGGCTGACCCAGGGGACGCCGGAGCCGGCGATGTCGGTGTTGATGATGGGACAACCGCTGGCCATGGCTTCGACCTGGACGAGGCCGAAGGCTTCGGAGCGGGCGTTGCTGGGGAACCAGAAGGCGGTGGCGGCGCGGTAAGCGCCGGCGAGCTGGTCGTTGGTGGCGTAGCCGTGCCAGATGATGCGGTCGGCGACGCCGGCGTCTTTGGCTTGCTGCTGGAGTTGTTCTTTGAGGGGGCCGCTGCCGATGACGAAGAGCTTACCGGGGGCGGTTTTGAGGGCGGCGATCGCGGTGTGGAGGCCCTTGTAGTAGACGAGGCGGCCGACGGCGAGCCAGAGGGGTTGGCCGTGCTTTTGTTTGAGTTCAGCGGCGAACGCGAGGGCGTCGGGGGAGGGGTTCATGAAGGGGTCGAGTTCGATGCCGAGGGGGAGAAAGCTGACCACGTCTTTGGAGTATTTGTTGAGGACGTCGGAGGCGGCGAGGCTGCGCGGGTTGGTGGCCCAGATGAACTTGGCGCGTTTGTAGACGGCGTGCTCAAAGGGGCGGAGGGCTTTCTTGAGAATCTTCTGGCGGATGATGTCGCTGTGGTGGGTGATGACGAGGGGCAACTTCACGCGGGCGCGGGCGAGGGCGATGATCATGGTGGGGTTGGGCGTGTGGAGGTGGAGGACGTTGACGCCGCTGTCGGGAAGTTGACGGAGTGCTTTGACGAGGCCGGGGCAGACGTCGTAGCCGCCGAGACCGGCGCGGCGGCCGAGGCGGGTGATGGCGACGCCCTGGTCGGTGTCGTGGGCGGTGTGGCTTTTGACGAAGTGAACGGAGGAGCTGACGCGGTGATGTTCGTTGGCGTGGTTGACGCAGAGGACGCGGACGTTGGCGCCGAGGCGGGCCTGCGCGCGGGCGAGGGTTTGCACGTGGGCTTCAATGCCGCCGGGGGCGGGGGGGTAGTATTTACCGAGATGACATACGGAAATGGGCACGCGGGCAACTTCTCTGTTCAAACGCGCTTAGACAATCTTTATCGGCCAATTTTGGCTGGGGCTGAGATGAAATCAAGCGGACGGGCGAGCATGTTATGATAGCGGGCATGAGTGAGGTTGCACATCCGCCGCGGTGGTTTTGGACGAAGCGCCTGGCGTGGGGGAGTGCGCTGGTGGTGGTGGGGATGGTGTTGTTTTATGCGGGGTGGGATGTGTGGTTGCGGGTGGCGGTCGGGCGTGAGGAGGAAGCGTTGCGGGGGATGGGGGTGGCGTTGACGCATGGGGAGGTGCCGACGGAACGGGTGCCGTCGCGTGCGGCGGTGTTGTACCGGGATGCGGCGGCGTCGCTGACGATGACGCTGGAGGAACGGGAGCAGGTTTTTGTTTATGCGCGGCGCTACGGGCGGGAGACGATTGATGTCTCAGCGCCGCTGGCGGCAAACGGGCGGGCGCTGGCGTTGATGCGGGAGGCATCGCGCGAGGAGGAGATGGCATGGGCGACGACGTACCCGTTGAGCTTCACGGGACCGCGGGTGGTGACACGAGAACTCTCCACGGTGGCGTGCGCGGCAGCGCTGCACGCGCATGACCGGGGCATGGGGGCGGAGGCGATGGCGCATTTTTACGATGCGTTGCGGGTGGAGCGGAAGCCGATCGGGGCAAGCGTGATCTGGACGCTGGCATGGCTGATGAGCGTGCATCAACAGACGACGGTGGGGCAACACCTGGTGCAGCGGGCGGATATTGGTGCCGACCCGGCGATGACGAGGCGGGTGATCGCGGCGCTGCTGGATGAGAAACCGCATGAAAATGCGATGGCGTGCTTAAAGGGCGGGTGGACGGATGTGCTGTCGGAGTATGACGCAAGCGGGTTTTATGGTGCGACGGCTTTTGGGCGGGCAGACCGGTTGGCGACGCTGCGGTATGTGCGGGGGGTGACGGCGGCGGCAGCGGCGGGAGATGCGTGGGCGTCGACGCAGATGGCGAAGAGAATCGAGTACCCGGTGACCGAATCGCGGACGGTGACAACCAGGCTGCCGCGGCAGGTGGCGCTGATGGTGTTGCCGGCGTTTTCGGATTCGGCGATGCGGCTGCACTTGGCGCGGGCGCAGCGGTGCGTGCTGGCGGCGGCGTTTGCGGCGCGGCTGTATGAAGTGGAGCAGGGGAAGTTGCCGGCGACGCTGGAGGCGCTGGTGCCGGCGTATTTGCCGGCGGTGCCGGACGACCCGTTTGCGCCGGGGCAGAAGGTGCGCTATGTGAACGAGGCGAACGACCCGCGTGTGTACAGCGTGGGGGAGAATTTTGCGGATGATAAGGGAGTGGGGCATGCGCACCGGCGTGCGGCGGGGGAAATGCTGCGGCCGTGGGATGAGTACAACCGGCCGGACCTGGTGATGTATCTGCGGTTGGCGCGGGCGGCGTCAACTATGCCAAAACGTGTCGAGTAGCAGGAAAGCGACGACGGGCAGTGCGGCGATGAGCGCGGCGAGCGCCCAGAGCAGGGCCATGAGTGCGCCGACGCCGAGGGCGTGGAGTGCGCTGCTGCGGGTGCAGGCGCGGATGAGTTGGATGGGCCGCCACACGATGAAGACGAGCATGGTGCCGATGAAGGAGCCGGCGATGAAGGCCGCGACGAGTACGGCGACGAAGGGGAGATGGCCGACTTCGAAGTGAAGGGTGACGGTGGCGTAGGCTGCGGCGAGGAAGATGGAGGGGCCGAGGAGAACCCAGGGGGCGGAGGCGTAGTGGAGGATGGCGACGGCGCGGTTTTGTTGTTCGATGTCGAGGTGCCGGGGCCGGCAGAAGTAGAAGGGGACGCCGGTGATGAGCATGAGGAAGACCCAGATGCTGAAGAGGGTGACGAGGAGGAGCCAGGGTTGTGTGCCGAGGGAGAAGGGGGCCGTTGAGAGGTAGGCCCACGCGTGGTCTTGCCCGGCGATGACAAAGTAGGCGAGGCCAAGGGTGATGGCGATGGGGACGAAGGCGGTGAGGACGGCGGCGCGGCGGAAGAGGATGGCGCTGCGGAGGTCAACGGGTTGGGCCATGTGGGCGACGAGGATTTGCGGCTTGGCGATGGCGAGTTTGGCGGTGAGGGAGAAGGCGTTAACGTGGCCGAGGCGCTGGCGGTGATGCCAGGGGAGCGGGGACTCGCCGGCGTGGGCCCAGTCGATGGCGGTGCCGCACTCGGGGCAGCGTTCGGAGCGGATGCCACGGAGGCTGTAGCCGCAGTGGGCGCAGTGGAAATCGAGCGTCAGGTCAGTTTCGCTCATGGGGGCATCATAGCGGAAGGCGGGGTATCTTGACTTTGCGGCGGGAGCGATGACGATACGGCTTTCGCAGATAAAGGAAGAAGTGCATGCAGATCAAACAGGGCGCGGTGGTGTTGTTTCAGGGTGATTCGATCACGGATGTTTCGCGGGCGCGGCAGGAGCAGGACAAGGCGAACAACACGTGGGCGTTGGGGAGCGGGTATGCGCAGTTTGCGGCGGCGCGGATGCTGGCGGTGCATGCGGAGAAGGGACTGCAGATTTTCAACCGGGGGATCTCGGGCAATCGCGTGCCGGACTTGTATGCGCGCATCCGCGAGGATGTGCTGAATCTGAAGCCGGACGTGCTGTCGATTTTGATCGGGGTGAATGACACGTGGCATCACTTCAGCCGCAATGCGGGCGTGCCGGTGGAGAAGTTCGGCCAGGTGTACCGGCAGATGCTGGCGGAGATCCGCGCGGAGTTGCCGGCAATACAGCTGGTGATTTGCGAGCCGTTTGTGCTGGAGTGTGGCGTGGTGACGGCGGAGTGGCGTGCGGACATCACGAAGCGTCGCGCGGTGGTGGCGGAGTTAGCGAAGGAAAACAATGCGGTGTTTGTGCCGTTTCAAAGTATGTTTGATGACGCGGTGAAGCGTGCGCCGGCGGAGCACTGGCTGTTTGACGGCGTGCATCCGGCGCCGGCGGGCCATCAGTTGATGGCGGATCTGTGGCTGAAGACGACGGGCCTGGCTTGATGGCAAAACAATGGCGCATCGCGATCGCCGGGGCGGGCGTGGCGGGATTGGCCGCGGCGACGCTGCTGGCGCGTGATGGCCATGCGGTGACGGTGTTTGAGCAAACGCCGGCGTTGGGGCCGGTGGGGGCGGGGATATTGTTGCAGCCGTCGGGTCAGCGGGCGCTGGCGGCGATGGGGCTTTTGACGCAGACGATTGAGAAGGCCGAGCCGATTCATCGGCTGCATGCGGTGACGCATCGCGGGCACACGCTGATTGATATTGCGTATGGGGCGCTCGCGCCGGGGCTGCTGGCGTATGGGCTGCATCGCGGGGATTTGTTTACGGTGCTGCACAACGCGGCGCGGGAGGCGGGGGCGAGTTTTGTGTTGAACACGAAGGCGACACGCTATCAGCACACGATGACGGAGGCGCGGCTGTTTGATGAGGCGGGGACACAACTGGGGGCGTTTGATTTTGTGATTGCGGCGGATGGGTCGCGGTCAACGCTGCGGGCGAACAGTGCGATCAGACATCGGGCGTTTACGTACCCGCATGGGGCGGTGTGGGCGACAGGGACGTGCGACACGGTGGCGAATAAATTGTTTCAGCTGACGCAGGGAACGAAGTTGCTGTGCGGGCTTTTGCCATTAGGACAGAAGCGGGCGTCGCTGTTTTGGTCGCTGCGCACGGCGGAGCGGGATGCGTTTTACGCGCGCGGCTTTGCGGCGTGGCGTGAGGAGATGCTGGCGCTGTGTCCGCAGGCGGCGCCGATGTTTGAGACGCTTGTCTCATTTGAGCAGACGCGGTTCACGAATTATGCACACGTGACGATGCCGCGGTGGTTTGATGAGCGGTGTTTGTTTATCGGTGATGCGGCGCATGCGATGTCGCCGCACTTGGGGCAGGGCGTGAATTTGGCGCTGGTGGATGCGTTGTGTTTTGCGCGGGCGCTGCGGGCGCGGGAGTACTTTTTGCCCGCTTGTGAAGCGTATGAACAGATGCGGCGGAGGCACTTGCGGTTTTATAGTTTTGTGACGCGGGCGATGTCGCCGTTCTTTCAGAGCGGGGGATTTATCAAGGGGTGGGGGCGCGATGCGTGTTTGCCGCTGATGCCGAAGTTGCCGTGGCTGCGGCGGCAGATGGTGCAGACGATGAGCGGGATACGGGCGGGGTTCTTGGGTGGCGAGATGATGCTGCCGGTGTAGCGAATGCGGAATGCGAAAGGCGGAATGCGGAATTAGCGCATCAAGTAGAACGCAGCGCCGATGATTGATGCGATGATGATGAGGCCGGTGAGGGAGGTGAGGATGTAAACGCGGATGCGGCCGGCCTGGGGGGCGAGTACGCCGCGGCCGCCGAGCCAGGCGGTTTCGGCGACGCCGTTGACAGCGCCGTCGACGAGGCGGGTGTCGATTGCACCGGAGAGATTGGCGAGGCCGCGGGTGAGGTAGCCGGTGAGGCGCACGATGCCGTCGACGCCGAACTTGTCGAAGGTGGCGGCGATGGTGCAGAGACCGCGGGTGAGGCGCATGACCAGGCCTTCGTAGAGGTGGTCGAAGTACATTTTTTCTTTGAGCCAGATGTAGATGATGCTGACGATGGGGAGGCGGCGGATGGCATCCGCGCGGGCGAAGCCGTTGAAGTAGATGAGGACGGCGAGTGCGGGGCCGAGGACGAAGCCCCAGCCGGCGTATTTGAACATTTCGTGGATGTCGTGTTCGGTGGGCTTGGTGACGAGGGCGACGGCGTTGGTGGAGAGGAGCGGGAGGCTGAGATCGATGAGGTAGGGGACTTTGAAGAACTCATAACCGGCGACGACGCTGAGGACGCCGAGGATGAGCAGCGGGAGCGTCATGAGGGGGCTCTCGTGGGCGTGTTCGTAGGCTTCTTCATCGCGCGGCTTGCCGCCGAAGGTGAGCCACCAGCAGCGGGCCATGTAGAAGGCGGTGATGTAGCTGAAGATAACGGGGAGCCAGAAGAGGATCATGGCGGCGGGCTTGCCGGAGTCGCGGAGGGACTGGGCATAGAGGTAGATCGAGGCGAGGCCGAGTTCTTTGGAGTAGTAACCGCTGAAGAAGGGGGCGGCGCTGATGGCGAGGACGGCGATGAGGAACGTGCCGGCGGTGATGGGGAGTTTTTTCCAGAGGCCGCCCATGTATTTGACGTCTTGCTGGTGATGCATGGCGTGGATGACGGAGCCTGAGCCGAGGAAGAGGCAGGCTTTGAAGAAGGCGTGGGTGAAGAGGTGGAAGAGGCCGGCGACGTAACCGCCGCAGCCGAGGAAGAGCATCATGAGGCCGAGCTGGGAGATGGTGGAGTAGGCGAGGATTTTTTTGATGTCGGTTTGGACGATGGCGATGAGGGCGCCGAGGATCATGGTGGCGCAGCCAATGATGGCGACGAAGAGGCGGGCGTCGACGGTGAGGATGGGGAAGATGCGCGCCGTGAGGTAGACGCCGGCGGCGACCATGGTGGCGGCGTGGATGAGTGCGGAGACGGGGGTGGGACCGGCCATGGCGTCGGGCAGCCAGACATGGAGGGGGAACTGCGCGGACTTGGCCATGGCACCGCCGAAGAGGCAGATGCCGGCCCAGGTGAGCCAGTGGAGGCCGAGGAAGCCGCCGTTGCCGGTGAAGAAGGCGAATTCAGCAGGTTGGACACCGGTGACGGTGCGGACAGCTTCGAGGAGACCGCCGCCAGCGCCGTCGTTGAAGACGAGGGCGGCGGGACCGAGCTTGAAGGTGAGGATGCCGATGCCGACGAGGAAGGCGGCGTCGCCGATGCGGTTGACGATCATGGCTTTGACGCTGGCCATGGCGGGTTCGCGTTTTTCAAACCAGAAACCGATGAGGAGGAAGCTGCAGACGCCGACGAGTTCCCAGAAGACGAACATCTGGACGAGGCCGTTGGAGATGACGAGGCCGAGCATGGAGAAGCAGAAGAGGCCGAGGTAAGCGAAGAAGCGGGAATAGCGGGGGTCGCCGGCGAGGTAAGCGATGGAGAAAATGTGCACGAGGGAGGCAATGAGGGTGATCATGCTGAACATGACGAGGGTGAGGGAATCGGTGAGGACGCCGACGCTGATTCCGGTGGTGGCGGTGTCGCTGGTGGTGATGGTGGGCTTGGCGGTGGCTTCAGCGCCGATTTGAGCGCTGCGCGCCGTGGCGTCGAGGTGATTGAGATTGGCGGCGGTGGGCGCTGCGGGGAGGGGGAGCCAGCAGAAGGTGAGTGCTTCGACGTGGCGGGTGAGCTTGGTGTCGGACTGGGCAGCCCATTGGACGAGGCCCGCGACGCTGAGGCCGAAGCTGCCGAGGATGAAGGCGGTGGCCACGATGGCCGAGCCGCGGCCCATGGCGCGGCCGGCGATGATGAGCAGGAGGAAGCTCACCAGCGGCAGCAGTGTTGCGAGGATCAGGAGCATGGACGTCGTCATATCGATTTGAGTTTCGGAGTTTCGGAGTCTCGGAGTATCGGAGTGGTCCTCTGGCGAACACTCCGATACTCCGAGACTCCCCTACTCCGATACTCACCCTTTAAGCGTGGTGCCTTTTTCGACATCGATGCTGGCCATGTTGTTGTAGAAGTTGAGGAAGATGGCGAGGGCGACGGCGGCTTCGGCGGCGGCGATGACAATGATGAAGAGGGCGAAGATCTGGCCGTCGAGGGCGCGGCCGCCGGCGTAGGCGTTGAAGGCGACGAAGTTGAGTGCGGCGGCATTGAGGATGAGTTCAACACCCATAAGGATGCCGATGGCGTTGCGCTTGGTGACCATGGTGATGATGCCCGCACCCAGGAGCAGTGCCGAGACAATCAGGAAGTGGGTGAGAGTGATGGTCACGTCTGCACCTCTTTGGTGGGTGTGGCACCGAGGGTGGGCTTGGTGCCGGCGGTGGTGTCTTTGAGTTTGCGGCTCTTGGCCAGATAAGCAGCACCGATCATGACGGCGAGCAGCAGGACGCTGACGAGTTCAAAGGGGACGAGGTAGCCTTTGGGGTCGAGCAGGGCGCGGCCGAGGTCTTGCACGGTGTGGGTGGGGGTGGTCTCGAGGCCTTTGCCGGCACCGGGCCAGACGGTGTTGAGGAAGATGACCAAGAGCGAGCCGGTGAGGAATAGGCCCAGGATGAGGGCCCAGAAGATTTCGTAGCGTTTGGGCTCGAAGGCGGCGCCGGGGAGTTTGCTGGTGAGCATGACGCCGAAAATGATCAGGATGAGGGTGCCGCCGACGTAGACGACGAGCTGGACGGCGGCGAGGAACTCAGCATTGAGGAGGAAATAGAGGCCAGACATGCCGCCAAGGGCGAAAAGGAGGGCCACGGCGGCCCGTACGATGTTGCCGGCGAGGGCCACGCAGTAGGCCGATACGAGCGTAATGGCGGCGAACAGGTAGAAGAGTACCGTGGGCATGGGGCCGACGGCGTCGCTGGCCACAAAACTGGTGGCCTGCGCGGTCGCCGGCGCACTTTGTGCTAAGACATCGAGCATACGTCCTCGTGAACCAAAGCGACCTTATAGAGGCTCTGTAAACGGCTGTCAATTCAATGGACAAACTTGTCCGGCACCCCGCGTTAACGCATAAACGGTCGCGGCAACTTACAATGCAGGTATGTCGTTAGGGTTTGACCAACCTTGGTGGCTGGTGCTGCCGCTGGCAGTGGCGGTGCTGGCCATGGTAATGATGCGCGCGGCGCGGGGGCGATCGCGTTGGTGGCGAGGTATTTGCGTGGTTTTGCCGATGGGGGCGGTGGTGGTGTTGGGTGTGGGGTTGGCCGGGCCGGCGTGGGTGGTGTCGACGACGCGGGCAGGGCATGTGGTGGTATTGGTGGATTTTTCAGCCTCAACGCGGCAGCAGGCGTTTCGCGAGCCGCGGTGGCTGCAGCGGCAGTTGAGCGGGCAATTGCCGGCGGGGGTGCGGACGGTGAGCGTGGTGGGGTTTGCGGAGGGGCCGCAGGTATTGGCGGAGAATCTGCCAGTGGGCGATGTGACGCGTTGGCCGATGGCATGGCCGGCGCGGGAGGGGGCTGTAACCGATGTTGCGGCAGCGCTGGCGTGGCGGTCGGCGGAGGAAGTGGCGACGGGCAACTTGGCGCCGCGGCTCATGTACACAGATGGGTTGTTCGATGGGCGGGGAGTGCGGGAACTGCCGTTCACGCTGCATGTGGTGGGGGGGGAGGCGCGGGCGGTGGATGTGGGGGTGCGGTCGATCGCGTTCACGCAGAAGCCGCTGCAACTGGTGGCGATGCTGGCGGCGAATGGCGAGGCGAGCACGACGGTGGTGATTCAGCAGAATGGGCGGGAGATTGCTCGGCGGCCGGTGCGATTTGCGGGTGGTAGGGGGGAGCGGTTGATCACGATACCGTTTGAGAAAGCGCCGGAGCAGCCGGGCGTGTTGACGGTGGAGGTGTTGAGCGCTGACCCGTGGCCGGAGAATAACCGGGCGAGCCTGACGCTGGCGGCGGCGACGCCGACGAAGGTGCTGGTGGTGGGTGAGCCGCTGGGGACGTATGAGCATGTGTCGCCGGAGAAGTTCAGCGTGGAGCGTGCGGCCGGGTATGGGGCGGTGGTGGTGAACGATCTGCCGTTTGGGCCGGGGGGCGGGCCGGGCGTGTTGTCGCCGCAGGTGGTGGCGGGGCTGGAGACCTTGGCACGGGAGTTGGGGGTGGGGGTGATGCTCTATGGACCGACGCGGGGGTTTGGGCCGGGGCGGTATCACGAGCATGCGGCGTTGGAACGTTTTTCGCCGTTGGCGTCGCTGCCGCCGGAGCGGCCGCCGGTGCGGATCACGTTTCTGCTGGATGCATCGGCGTCGATGAACCAGGCGGCGTCCGACGCGCGGGCGGACCGGCGGTTTTCGCTGGTGATCGCGGGCGTGCTGGAGGCGCTGACGCTGCTGAAGCCGGACGATCAGATTGATGTGCTGGCTTTTAACACGAGCACGACGCCGGTGGTGTCGGGCACGCTGAAGGAGATTGGCCCGAAGCTACGAGAGACGCTGGCGGCGGTGCAGCCGAACGGGACGACGACGCCGGACTCGGCGCTGCCGCTGCTGCGGGAGAAGTTGGGGACGGAAGCGGTGCTGATTTTGTTGACGGATGGCGAGGTGCCGCAGGTGGATGTGGGGGCTTGGTCCGCGCTGCTGAGTAGGAACAAGACGCTGTTCACCATTGTGTCGCCACCGCCGACGGGGGGGGCGGCGAAGGACCAGTTGGCGAAGTTGGCCGAGGCGACGGGGGCATTGACGCTGAACTTTGAGCAGGCGGATCAATGGCCGGCGTTGTTGCGGCGGGCGGTGGCGGATCGGCTGGCGGGGCGGGCGCGGACGGATGTGCTCAAATACATGATGGGCGATGTGCCGGCGACGACGAATCGCTGGGTGGAAGCGTTTGCGAAGCCCGATGCGCCGGTGCGTATCCGCGTGGAGCGGTTTGCGTTGGCCGCGGTGGCGCAGCGCGGGTTGGGAAAGGTGGCAGGGCTAACGGTGGCGGATGATCGACCGCGGGGTGAATTGCTGCGGGAGATTTCTGCGCCTCCGAGCGACCCGCGGTTTGGGTTGAATGTGGAGCGGCGGGGCGATGCGTTTGTGCTGACGGTGGATGCGCGGGAGGGGGATGCGTTTATCAATGGTGCAACGCTGACAGCGCGCACGCTGACGACGTCGGCGCGCTTTGTGCAGGTGGGGCCGGGCCAATATGAAGCGACGCTACCGAGCGGGGGCGGGGGTG